>Ga0209611_10004727_pt1 | contig 23173 bp, 13 predicted proteins | sample S1TSphgellanicum_3_FD_187693 | JGI IMG/M metagenome (GOLD analysis project Ga0209611, IMG submission 187693) | Host-associated microbial communities from peat moss isolated from Minnesota, USA - S1T2_Fc - Sphagnum magellanicum MG (SPAdes) (version 2) | ecosystem: Host-associated > Plants > Peat... | reverse complement strand
TATTAAATCACTTGCAATGCATATTTTGTATGAGTTTTGTCACAATGTTTTGGCAAACCCTAGAATTTGAAGTTTAAACCTTAGTTATTCACACGGTTTTTTCAATGAATGGTTAACTCCATGACCTCTACTATGACTACAATAGGTCAAATTAAAAATCAAACTCACAACCACTTGCAAGGTGGCCAATGGCCCATGATGATCAATGTTGAAGCAAATAAGTATAATTTTAAAACCATTTCAAAGCAATAGAATGTGAAGTAAAGCTTAAGAAAGATACTAGAGTTAGTAGTAATATTTACATAAATAAACCCTTTGGGGGGACCCAATCAACAAACCCAAATATGACACTTGCAAAATGTACTTGTCTATACATCCATGTGAGGTATTGACTATTGAATTTGGGAACTATAAAAGTAGGTTGAGAGGAAAATCAAACTTGAATGGGGACCCTTTCCCACCCCCTCCCCGCACAAATCCTTCCTCTTGAGATAATGAAGGAAACAAAAAGACAACTTGAAAAATCCAAATTAGTGGTGGCTTCAAATGTCTATAGGAATCTCTCTTTTTTTTTGGGTTTTTTTGTTTGTTGTCGGGAGTTAAAATAGGGTCACATACTAGTTATTTGTCGTGTAAGAAGTTGTGAAGTAAGTTGTACATAACTATGAATTAAGAAATATGTCTACCTATTATTGACTCACAAATTGTGGGAAAAGTTCTTCTCACAAAAAATTTAAATTTTTAAAAAAAAAGAAAAAAAAAGGTGAAGAACATCCTATTGTCAAGTCCAATGAACCAAGCAAGAAAAAATATCTTGCAACAACTAAAGATTTAAACTAAATTGTGGACTTTTGTGAAAACACTTGATTCTCCAAAACTTGTTGGAGTGTTAGAGTCTTTTGAATGTGTTATACGCCATTGTTGTGGGTTGTGTAACTTGTTTAAAGGCTAAGATGATGCTTTCTCTCAAAGAAAAGAAGAAAAGGAGGGGATGAGGAAGAAATTGGTGAAGAGGCAGTCTCAAAAGGATGTGGAGAAGTAGTACTCCAACAACCTAGTGATTGGATTGGATGAGAAAAGTGAATATGAATAGAAAAATGCATAGGAGCTGTACAGAGAATGAACAGGGCCATTTTGGGAATGAGGGTCCAACGCAAGGCGAGGGGAGCCCCCATGAGTGTGGGACCTGAATTTTCAGAGGTACCCCATTTGAGGTCCTTCTCTGGTGTAAAGATCTGGTAGAGGAGGCACCTTAGAGCATCTCCACCGGTGCTCAGTATGTCACTCTGGATAATAAAATTAAATGTCTAAGTTTAGCTGTTTCTTTTTTGGCAACCCCACCAATAAAACTGGAACTGCATATATGTGGGAACTACTAATAGCAAACCACCTGGACCAATCATTATGATGGACCAATCAGAAATACTGAGCCGCAGTCAGGTCCAATTTATTACACTCTTTTTGGAGGTGCACAACTGTGTTGCGTTTTTCACCAGCCACGGCACACTGCACGAATTTGGTGCAAAAAAACCAATTTCCTGAACTAAACCGGCACATTTTGACTTTTTTACAATAAATTTTACTGTCTGGAGTCACATACTGAGCACCGGCGGAGATGCTCTTACACGCAATGTTTCTCATTTTGAGGAACTGTATGCGTAGGTGCTTCCTCTGTTGCGACAGACAGAAATGTTAATAAGGCAAGGTGCCTTGCACATACCCTACAAAATTTTACAGTTTCTTTACTTCTTCACATACTTCACAAAGCATAAGAACTCCCTCCTTGCAATGAACTATATACCCTCCCCACTATTGTGAATGTAAATTACACAAGATAGATGGGCCTGAGATTTGCAGTGAAATTTTTCTCCAAGTGCTTTATGATCCAGGAAGTCCCAACCAATGCCTAATTTTGTGTAAAGCCAATCAAGATGTCATAGTTGGATTTTTGAATAAAAATCATTGAAGGAGTAGACAACATGCAGCCAAATGCAGTAAGACTGAAGATTTTGAAAGAGGCTTCTCATCAAGTGCATGAATTGAATTCTTGATCCCCATAAGAGCTTTAAATTGGTAATGAAACAGTCGGTCAAAGTTTTGCACAACCTTGTATTGTGCATGAATCAGGTAAGAAGAAGAAGAAGAAGTCTCTTTTCTTTTGTTTTTCTCGCTTCCCTGACAATTCTCAACCAAGAGTATGGGCCCCTACCTTACACCAGGTACCTAAGTATATAACCTTTTTTTATAAAATGGGAGACTTTCATTCACCATCAATCATGGAAAAGTGGTTTTTATTTAATGGACTTCCTTTTGCACGGAAGGAGAGTCCCACTAGCCTACTATGATCTCATAATTGAACCAAAAGGAAAGCATTGTTAACATACTTTGGTTGTGAGATTTCCAAATAAAACACAAATGTGGGATTTCCTCCTGGCACATGATGATCATGTTTCGTCCCACACATGATCATCCTGTGTGGGACCATGAGTCATACCATATACAAAGTGATCATGCGAAATGACGATATTCATGTGTCACATATCCATATTCTGTTCTATTGTGATTCTGGCCTATTGTGGGACCGATCAAATTTCTCCTCGACCCAAGATTCAACAAACCCTAATTTTACGGCGTGGCAATAAGGAAACCCAATCAGAGGAAAACATTCAAAAAATCCAACTGTGGTAGCAAAATTTGTTACTAGTTTTTAATACTCATGTGCACCACAATTCTGCTGGGCAGGGTGAACCACCGTCTCTCCTTTGAGTGAGGCCTCTTGGTGGCCATACGAAGCCCACAAAATGTTAGATTTGAACTCAGAGATCCTGATTTAGTCTAAGCATGAGATATTTGTAATATTTAGAAATAATTTAAATGGATTTTAGGGTTTTTCACCATGGTGCCAACATGGGTGCTGGTTCAACCAAGGCCAATTCAAACAATGTGGGTGTGAATTGTGATTGGCTATACCCAACACAATGTGTAGCTAAGCATTGGCAAAATGCTTGCACAAGCTCATTTGCTCATGCTTTCTAGGAGAAAGAAAGGCCGATGGAGTCTTTGTGGAGAAAGAGTCCAAATGCAGATGAAGGTGGGACAATGATCCCCCCTCCCTCCCCCCCACCCCCCCCCCCTACAATGCACTTTGTGAAATTCCAAATTCCTCAAATACAAATACAAAATGAATAGTGTAAGACGTCTTAGGTATAGGTGCTTGTGAGACAGCCTTTTTTTATTGGCAAAATTTCGCCAAAAAAATCGCAATTCAAAATTCAAATTTTTTTTTATTTTCCAGGTTTTCAATCACCTAAAGTGAGCACAAAATAGTTTAAAATTTTCGGATTTCTATATTGGGTTGTTAGTGTTTAGCCAAAAATAAAGAAGGATGAATCAAAGATTTGTAGTTGGTATTTGACTTATAGCCAGATTTGGCTAAGTCTTCTTCGGTATGATAGCCACTTTTTCTACACCTTCCTATGCATGATCGCCACTTTGGCTACAAACAAAAATGGCTATTGTGAGAGGTGTTGCCTTTATTCTAAGGAGTAAGATACAAAAGAGTAAAGAACTGCTCAAGTTTTCCCAGTGTAAATTTAGGTCAGTCCTGGTCCTGGCCAGCCTGTCATAGTACCTTCCAGAAGGTCCTTCTGGAAGGTACTTCTTTTTCTTCTTATCTTTCTAAGGTTTCTTTTCAGGCTTCCAGTTTAGGTGACTTTCACTATCCTTTCCATAGGAGAAGGGGTCTCTATCCTTAAACCCATCCAGGACCTGTAAGCCTCATGCCTAGCACCTCAAATCCTAGAAGGGTTTAGGGTTTAGGGTTTAAGGTTTAAGGACCCTTTAGGCCCTTATCCTATGCATAACAACAGTCCTTTATAAATTCAAATAACCACACACAGCAAGGAGCACCCGTATCTATACTACTGTATTGATTATGCTCACCAGAGTGTGTGCAGCAGCAATCATGCAGTTCATTGAAGAAATGTCCATACATAATAATCACCCACCAAATCTGGCTAGAGAGAGAGAGAGAGAGAGAGAGAAGGTTTTGTGAGCATTTGGACACCTCAAACCCAGAAGAGCACACACAATGTTTTGCACCACCCAAAAGCAAAAAGAAAAGCAAACAACAGAAAAGAAACATGATACAGAAAGACAATGCAATACATAGGTACCTCACTGCAGGTTGCTCGATCCACAATATGCAAGCAAGGATCCACAACACATCTGCAACCAGTTCATTTTCATGTAAAAAATTCCATAAAATCTGCAATGGGATCTTCATGTTGAGAATGTGATCTTTAGCACGTTTGCAATGATACATTCATTGTATGAATATTCCTGTTCGTCATGCTCGAAATTTATATGATTCCCCCTGTCAGAATGTAAAGCCAGATAAGTGTGCACACAAACAATGCCTTCAGAAGAAAACTGTGCAGCTGAAAGCAGTGAGCCAAGAGATTCTTCGGTTGTGCCTCCTGTGCACCCTCCTGGGTTCTGTGTTCAAGTGTTGTGTACCAAGTTAATGGGGCACATCCTCCACACTTACTTGCCGTAAACTGCACTCCAAGCTCACACTATGGTTAAGATCTAACTAAAACATCTTTCATTTTTGTTACATGGGGGCACATTGGAAGCAACTTGCTGGCCAGAAAATTGTTTGAAGGCACATGCAATTGACAAAGTACATCCAGCTAAGCTCTGGAGTAGGCTTTGAAAATTCTTTTAGTGATCAAGAATCTTTGTACTCTTCTTTCAATTTTTTTGCATATTTAAGTTTTCCTTTGCCATCAAAAGACTAGTGCCACTATGGGGTTTCTTTTAGCGTTTTTGTATACTTTCTTTGGATAGTGTCAAATCGCTGAATTTTCATAAAGTATAAAAAAAGAGGCAAGACATAAAAACACCTAAATCTTATGCGGGTTGTAAGGTCTTGCACCATCTTCCAGCTGAAAACTGTTCTAAATTTTATTTTTTTAAGAAAATAAAATAAAATAAAGGAGGCTGTTTTATTTTATCCGGTTTTAAAGAGTAAAACATGCCGAACCAGGCAAGTGCATAGACCCTTTTCTTAACCTTTTACTATTGTCAAAGTTTGGTCAAAAGCTGTGGTCAAATATTTGGTGGTAGGATCGATGGCCAAAACCAAGGGAAACAAAAAGGCAAGGTCAAAGAAAGGTCCAAAGACAAATAGCTTGTAGGAACCAAAAAAAGGGAGAAATCTAGTCCTTCTTGTGATAGGAAGTTATTTCACCCACCCATGACCCTTCTAATGTCATTTGCACGCAAAACGTGAAATCTAATAGTAATGGGAGATCTAGAACACACATCATGCACCAACATAATCTTCCTTTTTATAATAGAGGCTAAAACATGTTGAAAGGCAATATTAACATGTTGCTTGCAAAATTGAATGCAAAAAAACAAGGATAAATGACTTCTTAATTATCTATCACAGAAAAGTCGAACACACTCCTTGATAAAATGATCCATATCACACTCGGGTGTGTTGTGCATTTTCATGGCCGTTAGAATAAAATGGTGCTTATCATAAAACTTTTTATACTTACGAAATTTAGCAATGGCGTTAAATTTCACATCTACACCTATTGATCGAATAATGACACTTGAAATCATCGTCTCTCACATCAAGTTAGTAACTATCACATTAGGAATGAAAACCTATTCCTCTCAAGTCATGTAGAGATCGGTTCATAATGAAATTCTTAACATAAAGGTGTACCACCACTCTTTCCATACAATGTGCCTACTTTTTCGAGTGAAGGCATACATGATATCTCGAATGGTGTCATGTGTGATTATTCAATGACTTCCAAACATGCAACAAACTAAGTGTGTGCTAGATGTGTTTAACCTATGTCCACACTCACACATGAAAAGATTACATGATGAGGGTTGAATCAAACGAAGATGAAAACACAATGTTGAAGTGAAAACAAAACAGATAAATGACCTAGCAACCAACCATAGTACTACCCTTTGCTTGAGCAAGAACAAATGTGGGCTTTGGATGTTGAGAAAATGGAATCATCTTCCAAGATAGACCTAAGGGATGTGTTGTGATGGAAGTTCATAAAAAATGCTTGTAGATTTGGGGCACCGATAACTGCTAGACTCTCAAAAGAAAGGTGCATATCCCTAGCTGCTAGAAGAAAGCCATCTCGTGCTAGACGTAAGCAAGACACCAAAAATACACTTCTTAAAGTACAGTGGTGCCTTACTTGTGGGATAAGGATTGAGAACAGGGCCATTCTGGGAATGAGTGCCCAGCATGAGGTGGGAGCTGAGTGTGGGAGCTGAATTCCCAGAGCTGCCCCATTCAAGGTCCTTATCTAGCATAAAGATCTGGTGGAATTTTAATGGCTGCAATTTTGTTTGAGAAGGAGAGGAGAAACCTTATGCTTAAGGTGCCTCCTCTGTTGTGGCAGAAATATTAACGAGGGTAAGGCACTCTCCGCATACACTTAAAATTTTTTTTACCCATTCTTTACATTTGAAGAAGCATGGGTTGGTCATGTTCAAATTGCTTGAGAGAAGTTGTGTGCCAGGTTTTCAAGAGTGAGACAAGGCCTAATTCCTCACCCCACTGCTCGCAATTGGATGCAAGATCCAATAATCAGGCAGCATAGTACCTGCTCAATAGATCCAAAAACACAATCATAATCTTCAGCTCCTCAAAATGGATCGTCCATCTTCTTGAGCACAAAATAACAAAAGTGAGTTCAGCAAGTTTGACACTCCCACCAACGAACTGTCTAGAGCTTTGGATAGTTACAACAACACTTCATTAACAAAAAAATTACTCACAATTTTACAGAGCAGCAAGTATCACAAGCAGTTACATTTCTGATTTTTGCAGTTTTTCTACAGGACTATACATAAGCATTGGTGTTATGTACATGACAGAGGATGAGCTTTTTATCATTGGGAATGATCTTAAGGGGTTTAACAGTTAGATGAGCAAAAGACTTGTTTATCATTGCACATCACAAAGAGAGATTGAAACTACATATACAGAAGTGAGTGGTGACTATGACACCATATAGCCCATGTTGCCTCATCTTTGATGTGCTGAAGTACTTCAGAAACGGCACACAAGGACAAAACCTGAAGCAGGCAACATGATCTTCAAGTCATCATCAGGCTCCAACTGCTTGGCCCACCCAGGCATGTTGAAAATTCTACCTTCCCAGAACTTTTTCTCTTCAGGTAAAGTGAGAACCATTCCTTCAAAAGGCAAGATGTCAAAGTCTTTTGATTCATTCTCAGAGACTATATCAAGCAACTGTGTGCCAAATAACTTCCCCATTCCCGAAGAATTGGTCCATATTTGTGGCCTGTCTCAATTGTTTCCAGCTTGTATCTGCTTTCCCCTGCAGGCACATCTCTCAAATCTTCCAAACCCAGTTCTTCACAATCTTTGCAGATCCCATTCTCTGCTGTCACAGTTCCATCTGTGCCTTGTTTTCCAAACCCATTTGTTCCCTGCATGACAGAATTATGTCTCACAGAGTCAAATGGTGCAACAGCAACCATTGCAGGTTGACTTGTATGCTAGAGCCAGACTGCTCTGATCTACTTTGTTTTATTCTGGGCTATAGTGGTATTATTGTTTCTGCATTGATCTGAAATTTGGGCAAATTCTGAATTGTTGTCTGCAACAATGTCATAGATGTTTATGCAACAAACTGAAAGAATGCCCTATTGGAAGCTCAGGGACCAATGAATACATCAGACAGATGACATGCAGCAATGAATTCCAAACCAAGCCATCACTGGGAAAGATACATGTGAAAGGAGGATTCTCACTCAACCCATGCATAAAGCAGGTCTATGAGATTGCAGAGAAATCTACACAAGAACACTTCGAAAGTAACATGGCAGTGCACGCTGTCATGACATAATGAGAGTTGCTCACAAAGTGTCAGACCATCACCTTAATCACAAATAGCAGTGACACGCTGCCAAGATTACTCATTGGACTTCGTCAGCTCCCAATGGTGGGTGTACAAAAGTATTTTCTGCAAAATGATCTGTGTCCTGAGTTTCGGTTGCATTTCTTGATGCAGCAGGAAGACTTAAATCATGATGTGAGCACCCAAGAGATACAGAGCTAATAGAAAGAGTCAGTAGTATCCTCATTCAAGCTGCAACAAGCTTGTGAACTCAGGGAAGCTTTGTCTCATTTTAGCTTGCTCAGGAGGTTACGCTTCGTTTTCATCTAAGCTTGTCCTTAAGCAAGCATCTAAGCCCAAGGCATAGAGACACCTATGTAGAGGGCAGTGGTTGCAGCCTCCTCCACCCTGAACATACCCTTAAAAGCACACACCACTGGTGACTTACTTGGATGGAGAACATATCTGCGTAATGAGCTTGCTGGGATTTCACAGTGTATTAGTTTAAATCCAAAAGATTCCCTCCTGACAGAGGAGATCGTCTTATGTTTCTGGTCAGGTTGTTTCATTTTTGCAAGGGCCCACTGTTATTTCTTTGCACTTCAGATATCTGCTGAGCAGCCATTACTCACAGTAAGGCCCTTGGAAAGGTGTGTTACCAGAATTCAGCACTGTCCTCAACTGCCACCTTGGGCAGGTGTCTTATTCAGGGCCTCACCTACCACAAAGCCACTGCAAAACATGTAGACCATGAGATTGGCAGAGAAATTCTGGCAATCAACACTGGAGTGTAAACACATTGACAAGGAATTCACTCAACTCATGTATTACATCAATACTACACATAGAGCTCCGATTGACCTCCTACCCCCTAAAACCCTAAGAAAGCCAAATTACCTCCAAAGCAAATCCGTAACCTTGTCCCAAGTGGCCAACATTTTGCTCCAAAAAAGCACAAAGGCACATTTGGAATGACAAAACCACACCTGATCAGCTGCTTGTCATACTGAGGACAAATTCATTTATATCTGGTTTTGAGAAAAAGGCTTTTTTCTACAGGAGGGCCAATTGTGAAGTCCCGTGCACCTTCAACTATGGGAAGAGCTGGTCGTCAGATGCACGTCATCTGGAGTTGCAATGCGCTGCCGTATGCATAATTGTGACAAGAATGTCCTATCGAGAATCAGAACCAGAGGACACGTCCTGCAACGGATCCGGACATTCTGGCACATAATAAATTTGAGAAAACTGAGCGCATTTCCACAATATTATTTGTTCCGTGCTTCCTGTGCAATGTCTGACGAATACTGTATCCCGTGAAAGCTTTCTAAAATCGTGCCGATGTACAGAACATACCGATTCTTCTTTAGTCAATCCGATTCTTAATGCGATCTAAGAATCGCCCAGAATAATATGAAGTAGATCTGCTTCGTTTTATTCTGAGCGATCTAATTCCTGAAAGAACTTCAAAGAATGGTCAAGAAAACAATTGAGACGAAAGAGCGCTGTAAATCTTAAAATGAAAACTTCATGCATTCATCACGACGTAATCTTTCAACATTTTTGGAGGGGAAAACAAAAGGAGAGCAATAAATCGTCAGGACTTTACCCTGAATGGCATGTCACTCTTGCGAGTCTTCAACGCAGTTCTCCAAGGAACAGGGGAAGCAGATCGTAGTCGGCGGTCTCCACTTTAACCGGGCCTCTTCTACTCGCGTCCGTAAGTTATACCTCAGAAAAAAAACATGAGATGACGCTCGTAACGATTCTTCACGCTTCTCAACAGGTAACAGCGCAAACCTGTACATCTTCAATCCTTGCGGAATTTTCACTATTCGTCGCCTGCCAAAGCCGAAGAAGAAGCAGCAACTTGGAAGACGCAGACAAAATCCGCCGTGACTCTCTCTCGCCCCGCACTTCCTGAACTCATGCGGATCTTGGCGAGTCCATCACCAAAAACAGACCCGTTAAAACTGCGGTAAATTTTGCAGAGGGAAGAAGAGACAGAGAACATCGAGAAGGAAACGAATTTTCATTGTGTGCATTGCAAAATCCCTCCCGCGCTCGCGAGATCGCAGTGCGTCGTCCCCTCTAGTCCGCCCGCCCGCCGGCACGCTCGCCAGCTGCGAACTCCTCTTCTCTCGCGCGAGACGAGCGACAGGCGACGCCAGAAGAAGTCCACACTGAAACAACCCTGTGGATGGATGGATGAATGGATGGATGAAAACTCCTGAAAACCTTTTTTTCACCAAACGTGTCCCTCTTTGCTCAAAATCCTTGGAAATTGGAAAGGTGGAAATTGAGTGGATTTTGGATGAGGATTTGTGGAAGACTCTTTACAATAAAACCTCCACTTTCATCAATCCTTGGATGATTAAATTAGAGCAAATATCTTGCACCCTATGCATGAATAAATTTCATTTGACATTGGACAAGTTCTAACCTTTTATCAAAATGGATGGATGGCCAAAAAACAAAAAAAATTAAATCATTTTACATGCAAGAAGTTCAACATACATCAAAAGTGAGATTAAAATTTGAAAAGGGCATGAAATCTATGCTTACAATGTAGCAAAGGTTTGCTAAAATCAAAATCCTAACAAATGGAGGCATCACTTTAAACTCCTAAGTTTTGCCGTAACGCTCCAACCTCCCATAACAACATCTCTTTTGTGCTCCTCTACTACTTGTGCTCTTGGTTTGAATGTTGTGTGCTTGTGTTTTGGTTGAAAGAGAGACAACCCTCCTCATCATTTTCTTTTAGAACTTTTCATCCCTTGTCTTTTTTGGTTTTGGTCAATGGTTGATTGTATGTTTTTTCAATTCAAATCTTGAGTAAATTTTCATCAAATGTAAGAGTTTGTGCTTGCAAAAAATAGGCAAAGATCTTGGAAGAGCTTGGTGAATGTTGTATATGTTGTTTTTTTTTGGGGTTTCTTGTTGTTTTCTGCTTGCAAATATTTTTAAGTATGATACATGAACTTTTTCATCGCTCTTCATTTCTTGTTGTGTTTGTCTTTCCTCAAGCCCAGCTCCCTCCTCTCTAATTGTACTCCTTCATCATTTTCATCTTTTTATATGTTCATTTTTTCAGGCCTACTTCTTTCCTCTTAGATCAAACCCCATTTTTCATCTTTGTGTCCTCTTGGATCAAACCATTCTTCACCTTTGTGTATTCTTATGTTCATCTCCTTCCAAGTTCAACTCCTTCCTCTACAATCCAAAACCTTTTCATTGTGTTTGTATTTTTAAGCTCATTTCTTTCCTTTGTTATTTGGACCCCCTTTGTATTTTTTTATGTTCATTTCTTTTCAAGCCTATTTCCTCTTTCTCTTCAATTAGATGCAAAGTAGATCCCTTCTTCTTGTGTTTGTCTTTTTTTAGGCTCACCTCCCTCATCTCTAATCTAGACCTTTTTCATCATCTTCATTTTTTCTTGTTTTCTCGAACTTGCCCCCTTCTTCTTTAGTTAGAGGTGGGTTTAGAAAGAGACGAAGAGAGTGAAAGGGTTTCATTCTAAACCCACCTCCCTCTTCTTCAATTAAACCCATTCATCCTTTTTATTTCCTTAAAGATTGGCTTTCATTTTTTCATCTTTGTTGGGACCCCCAAGTTTTGAAACCCTCTTTGTTCAACATTTTCTAATTTTTATTAGAGACCAAGACTTATTAAAGTTTTCTTTTACATGTTTTTTAGCCATACATTGAATTGTTCACTCAACTAAGTTAAATGATTTAACTATTTTCCTTGCTTTTTTTTGCTTTTTTTTCTTTTTTTTCTTACTTTTCTTTTATGTTCTTTGATATGTTCAACCACTTCTTTGTCCAAATTTTTTTGTTGCAAAATCACCAAATATTCATTAGATGTCACAACATGTGATATGTTGTAATCAACAAATGGTTCTATCCTTCATGTTCTCCTTGCAAACAAATAACAAATGGGGTAGCAATAACAAATTTGCAAAACAAATCACCTTTGAAATTTGATTAGTAAAATATTCAACCTCAACATGAGGTTCATGCATAGGTTGATGTAAATGTATTGTTAGTTCATTATTTTGATTTGTTAGTTTTCTCTTCTTTGTAATAAGATAAATTCTAGACTATCCACATAATATCTTAGGTCATTGGGCTTTAAGCCTTCAACATTAACCTTCACTCAACAAACTCTCTTGCACTTGAAATGTTTATTAATTCTTTAGCAATTCCATGTTCTCCTGAAACTTGATATTCATTGCTTTCTTCATATAAGTTTTAAATGTTTTCATTTAACATGTTCATGTTAGTTACAATTGTGTACACCTCATCAAGTTTGGTCTTGTTCTCCATGGCCTTTCATCAAAGGCTAGATTCCTATAACCTTAAACCCACTTTTGATGTTTTGTTTTAATATCAAAATATCTAATGTCTTATCAACTTGGCCAACAAAAATTTTGTTTGGCTTTTGATAATTGGATCTAACCATGTTATTGTTTCTCTCCTTTCCAAATATAGTTTTGAAAAGGTTGATTCAACAACTCACATTTAAAGGTTGTAATGGATGGGATGTGTGTTAAGGTAAAATCACCATGTTTAACCCAATTTTTTGTGCTTGTTCCATTATTTCAAAGGTAACATGTGAACCATGCCCATTTAAAATTAATAAATGCATATTAGTTTGAGAAATGCCTTTAGGAAGTATCCTTGTGAAAAATGACAAAAATTCCTTGTAAAGGAAAATTTTGATTTTTTAAAAAAAAAATCTTTTGCATTGTCATCATGTCCTTGACTTGCAATTTTTGATGTAGTCATCTATAATCATCTCACCCTTAAATATGAATATCCTTGGTATAAAACCGTTAGTTACATTTACAACATAGTTTACAATTAGCCATTCTTTGCATTTGGGAATGGTATTGTACATTTGTTGTGAACCTTTTTTTTGCTAAATCTCTTACCCTTGATTGTTCCCCAAAATGATTTGCATGTATTGTTGGTCATACCTTGTATTCTATAATTTTTTTGTCCTTCTACAAGTTTGATTAACAAATTAAAATGTTTGCACTTAAAATACCACCAAAAGCATTTAGGTATCCCATTTCAAAATGGGGTATGCTTAATATAGGTGAATTCTACCACCTTGAATGTGAATTATTGTACTATGATTGAAAGTCCACATCCTTACATTTTAGAAATTTAATTAACAACAATTTTTTTTTCTTTAAACAAAACACCAAGTGGGTCAACTTTTTTAGACTTGATCTTCCCATCTAGATGGATTAGACAATGAGGTCAAAGGAATGTCAAAAAATTTGCTAATGATATTATTATTTTTCTATTACATCCATGGCATCTTCTAATTGTTACATGGTCCATTTGCACATTCTTACTAAATAAAAAATCCTTGCACCTCTTTTTAGTTTTAGTCTTCTAGCTTGATTAAATGGGACATTCTCCTTGTTTTGAATTGGATCAAATTAGATGTTGGCATATGTGACTTGAACTAACTAATTTAAAATGTTATTTTGTCATTTGTGGGACACATTAAACAGCATTTTACCTTGATCCTCCTATCCTTATCCTCCCAAACACAAGGGGGTAAAAATGAAGAGATAGGAGCCACTCATGCTTCCTAAGTTGGTTATGACTAATCTTAATAAAATGATATGGTAGCACAAGATTGATTTAAAAGTTTTAAAACAATGTTAAACAATTATGTTTAGATAATGCCATGTTTTTTTCAAACATAAGAAAATTAGTTATGGGGTGACAACATGTTGAAAGGTACTTTATATTTAGTTTACTTTCAAACTTATCAAAATGTTATATTAACATATTAAAAAGGGTGTGGTACAAATACAATAGACATTTTTAACATTATCTAGTTTATAACACTTGTAAACATGTTAGAAAAACATTGGTCATTGTGATTGAAGATATTATTATTATCCCATTTTTACCCAAGGTGATGCACCTAGGCATAACAAGAGGTATTCCCTTGTTTTTATTAAACTGGACCAAAATCACAAGAATTGAATTAGTTCATGGTATTTTTCATTAACATGTTCTTTTGTTTGTCAATAGTTTGAAATAAATTCAAAGAATTATATTAGATCTTCATTTGTTGTTCTACAAAATATGGGTGTAAATCTACAATTGGTTAGGGTACACTAAAAGTTACATCTTTACACCCTATTTGCATAATACATGGTTAATTATTCAACAATAGTATAAATATTCATTAAACCTTTCGTTAAGCTTGTCTATAAACTAAATAAACTAAATTTTGCACTCAATAGATTGGTCTTTTATTTGCACCTTTAATTTTTCATCTTTTACTTTTAATCATAAATTTTTTGCATTAGGAAACATAACCTTATATAAAAGTTTTGGAGTTCATCTTCCACACTCTTTGGCAACTTGAACATATTTAGCTCTTGTAAAAAAAGTTGGATGGCTTAACAAAAAGTGGATTCATACACTTTGGAATTAAATTTATGATGCTTGATTTTAGTAAGAAATGTAAGGAATCAACATAGGATGCCTTTGGTTTTCCATGGGTTGTTATGATCTAATTTTACATGTTAAGTGTACTAAAACTTTGCAATTTATGGCATCATTCTATTATTATCAATGTACTAAATAGCTTCTCATCTTTGAACAATGTGCCTTACTTAATGAATTGCAAGGTTTATACATATTCCCCAGATCACAACCTCAACGAAAGAACTATAGCAAAATGTGGATGTATTTCTAATGAATATGTGATTTTCTATGTACATTAGATTGTGACATAGACAAGCCGCCCAATTCCCAACAATGACCCCACATAATGACTAGATAAGTTTATATATGTTGTATAAATAAGACCTTTCATTATACATTTTTTTGTCCATGTACAAGTTTGTGATATGAAATGTCGCAACTACTACTAGTCCATCACCAAACAAATTGATTTATATTCTTCAACATTGAACTTTAAGATATTTTATAAGCAACACCCATGCGCAAACACAATTTTGAATGAAGGACCAAAATTTGCAAAATATCATGAACAATTATTTCTCACCAAATGTTTGCCCATAAGGTGCAATGAATGGTCCAAGGCTCTTCACCACCTGATCACCAACCTACTTGGGGACTACTTTGAACTCCCAAAGTGCTTGGTCAAGGATGAGTTTTTGATCACAAGTTGTTCTACCCTATTCATCCATGATTTTTTGGTAATGTAAGTGTCATCAACATGAATTCTGATTTATTGCATGATTTTGATCATCATTATTCATCCATGGTTGTTTGGTAACATTTAGTGTTTTTTTTTTGGGGGCAAATTTGCAATGTAGTCAAAATGGCAATCATCCATAGGAAGATGTAGCCAAATTTGGCTATAAACCAAAGGTGAAAGCAAAAGAATTTAAATATCATTCTATATTTTTGCTACATGCATGAACCATGTATAAAAATTTGGCACTTTCCTTTTTGGGGGTATTTTGGCTATTGAAAATATCAAAAACCACTTCATTGTAGCATTTTAAAGTTCTAATTTTGCTTGTTGGCAAAATTTCTCTATTAAAAAATAGGCTAATAACTTGCTTGCTGTAGTCATATTCTTTTTTTTCCTTGGATGATTGGTCACCATTTTTAAAATCTAGGGTTATTTGTTTGGTTCTGCCTGTCAAAATACAGTTGAGAACTTTGCAAGTCTGCTTTAATATTATGGAACAAGCCCATTCCACCTCGGAACACATCAAGGCTGGTAGGATGAGACACCATTCCGTCAAATAATAGTGAGTTTCATTAATAGGACATGTTCCAAAATGTAACTGGCTGTTTACCACCTTTGTTTTCACACCATGGATTCACATGATAAGTGGATTTGGCACAACCAAAAATGCAACAAGCATTTGACCACATATCTGAGGTAGGAAAAACCCTAAAAAAAAAAACCTAAAAAACTAAAACACAAAAACAGGTTACACACTATGCAAGTGTTTACCTTGCAACCAATGTTTATTTATTTATTATTAATTTATTTCTAATTTTAAATTTTAAATTATTTTCTTGGTGAAATTTATGAAGTTGGTGGGTTGGCAATCATCCACAAGAGGACTTAGCCAAATTTGGCTAGAGGTTTGGGGGGAAGTAGGTTTCCTCTTACATTCATTGTGTAGGTGATGACAAATATTACCTACTATAGCCTAGTCTAACCTAACCCTACAACATGTGTTAAAAAAGAAAATAATCACATGAAAACCATGTGAGTCCCTAAGCCTTACCTAAAGGCAAGGTTGGCCAATTGTGTTGCCTAGTTGACCCCCTTCATGGTATTTGAAAGTGAATCACTTCCACACAAAAATGAGGAGGGTAGGTAATAACTTTTCCAAAGGGTGTGGCATGCATGGTTGGGAAATTATCCTTGTTGTATTAAGTTTGTCTTTTTTGTTTGTTTTGATTTGTCACATTGAGATCTCCCAAGTCATGGGGACTAGGGTTGTGTTCTTGGTACCATTGGAAAAGCCTTGAATGACTAGGGTGCATTGAGGTGGTTTTTGAAAAGTTTAGAGTTGTAGTGCAAGAATGATGAAATCTTGATTACTACTTTCATCACTAAAAATTCAATAATTTTTTTTTAAAAAGAAATATTTTAAGGAAATTCGGGGTTTGCTCTTAGTATTGTTGGAAAGCATTTAATGAATATGAGAACATAAGGTGGTTTCATAATTTTCAAACCAAAGGTGCAAGAATGATTAAATCATGAATAATTATTATTTATAATTGCAAATTCAATGAAAATAAAGATCAATTATTTAATGGATTCCGCACACACGAATATAGTATATACTTTGTGAATCTATGTTACAAATTACAAAATGCATTGAATGCCACAAGGATAGACTAGTTACACTCTATTTGGAGTGATTGGGCATACATGTGTACATGTATTTTTCTTGTGGACATGTGAAGATTGGAAAAGGTGCATGGCTTTGGATGGCATTTTAATGTTTTGAAAGCCTTGAGAAATTGGCATTTTGATAGTTTGCCTAAATGCTTTGGAACATCATTGGAATGTTCTCCAAAGTATTCAAAAATTAATAGTGATATATATATATATTACAAAGCAATTCAAAAGTGGATTTATATAAATTTATTTTCACTTTGCATGTCATGAGTTGAAATGTTAAGAAGCTCCAACACAAATGATTCAACTTTTAGAATATAAAAAAGTGTTTAAAACTAGGTAAATTATTGAAATCTAATGATTCTAATTTCCAATAAGCCATCAAAAGTAATGGAAAAAATTAGTCTAGGACACCTTTTTATCCAAATGACGACACCCCAATCATGTGATCATAATCCCATCCATATGTTCTCACAAGCTAAGGCATCATTTTCACAAGGACATGACAATGTGAAAAAAACAAAATAAGCACAAAATTTGGGTATAGATGCACTCAAGGACTATGTTCAATGTGATGAAAACATATCATTCACGTATTAATAGGCACGTTGCTTATAACATCATCTATGATGCAAGGAAGTTTGTTTCATTTGCTCGGGTCATGCCAAGATCTCCCAAACCTTGGTATCTCTAGAAGGCTCTTTGATGAGTAGGGGTGCACCACCGACTTGGTTTGAGATTGTTTGGAGCTATGATGTGCAAACTATGCATTATTGAATCATTTTTTCAATGAAAATTAAATAAATCAAAACTGAAAACTATATTGGAATTTGGGGGTGTTCTTGGTTGTTGCAAAGCCCCCCCCCTCCTTGAGTCAGATTTAATGGAGTTTATTTCTTAATTTTCAGAGCTAAGGTGTGGAAAATATTGATTTTTTTAAAGTGGATTTTGTTGCAGGAAATTCAAACAAATTGCAAAAATTGGGTTTGGAGGGGAAAAAATCAATTGAGCCTTTAATGTGTTCACACTTGGGGCAATGGCATAAGCTATACTAGTGACAACAAATTAAACGAGGAAAATATGATGAAGTTCTTAACATGCGGATGCCATGGATCAATGTATGATGGACTAAAACCCTATCCACATCTTTTCATTGGATGAATGTATGGTGGACGAAAACCCTAGCCGCATCTTCTCATTGGATGAATGTATGGTGGACAAAAACCCTATCCGCATCTTTTCATTGGATGAATGTATGGTGGACTAAAACCCTATCCGCATCTTTTCATTTTTGTTTCCTGTTTAGTACCTGGTAGGTTCCGTGCAGAATCTTCCAGATCCAAGATTCTCCCCACACGTGGGAATTGATCGTGAATCCGCGGAGATGCAGCAGGAGACAAAAGCAAAGGAGGCTTCCGTTTTCTTTATTGGCGAAATTTCGCCAAAAAGAGAAATTCAAAAATTCAAAAACTAAGAGGTTTTAGAGGTTTTCAATCGCCAAAAGTGAGGGGAAAAAAATAGTTTTACATCTTCTGATTTATATATTGGGTTTGACGCGTTTTAGCCAAAAATAGGGAAGGATGACTAAATATTTGTAATTGATATTTTGATGTATAGCCAGATTTGGCTAAACCTTCTTAGGGATGAGAACCACTTTTTCTACATCTTGCTGTGGACGATCGCCACTTTGGCTACAAAGAAGAAATTCTTAAAGAAAACACTGAAATGGCGGGCTTCTTCCAAAAGCCCCGATGATACTCCTCTTCTGCTCGAAGAATCGCGAGCGATTTGTTGCCAAAGTTGTCGTCTTTGGCGAAGATCGCGAACCAATGATCAAATCCCCAGCGACTCGTGTTGTAAAGTTAGCATCTTTGCCCAAGATCGAACGCCAAGATCGATCCAAAACAAGAAGAAGACAGAGAAACAAGAACAATAAGAACAAGAAGCACAAACATTTGCGAGGCTCGAAGAAGACGATGTCGAGAGAAGGAAGAGCTTTTGAATTTGTATGACAAAGATGGCAATTGAATTTTTCGACATCGACTGATTTCATATGAGAGAGAGAGAGAGAGAGAGAGAGAGAGAGAGTTCATGAGAATTTGAGAACTGGTTTTGGAAGAAGAACAAGAAGAAGAAGAATCATGGCGAGCTTGGGGAAGATTATCAGGGATGATAAGCACCCAGTATGGCTAGTAGATGCGATTGTTCTCTCGGCTGTGGTGTACAGCAGTGCTCCAGAGGAGGAGCTGAAGATCATAGAACGAGAGTACGGACTTCCAGCGACGGCCAGGTACGAATTCGTGGCGGAGAAAGAGCTGAGGGAAAACGGATATGGAAACTGCAAGCAGACGTTGCTGGTGGTCAGGTCGCTTGTGGACTCTCACTACATTGTCGCCTGTCGAGGTTCCTCTGACATCAGCGATGCGCTGGTGGATCTCAGATTCCTGCACCGGACTATGAGCCTCACCCCAGGTGCTGCTCACGCCGGTTTCTTGGATCGTGCCAAGACCATTCCCTTGGAGTATTTCAGACGTCTGTTGGTGCGAGGGGAGAATGTTGTGCTCGCTGGTCACTCTCTTGGAGGTGCTGTTGCATCCCTCCTTGCTCTCAGGTACTAAGTGTATTCGAGAAGAGACTTCTTCTTCAAGCTCTGGGAAAACCCAAAATCTTCAATGGAAAAAAAGCTTGTTTATTAGGTCACGAAAGAAATGCTCCTTCTGTTCAGCTCTCTGTCTTGTCTGTCTGTGTCTGTGTCTGACTCTGACTCTGTCTTGCGGGGGCTGGCATTCTTGTATTGTAAAATTGTTGTACATATTGTTGAGGGTTTTGGTGTGTGTTTGTGTTTGTGTGTGTGTGTGTGTGTGTGTGTGTGTGTCTCTCTCTCTCTCTCTCTCTCTCTCGGGTGCTGACATTCTTGTATTCTAGAATTATTGTACGTGTTGTTGAGGGTTTTGGTGAAAGCTTTGATGGTGCAGATTGCTGGAAGCAACAGGGCGATGGTGTCATGCTCAATTGCAGTGCTATACTTTCGGTTGTCCATTCTTTGCAGATTCTCGACTAGCCAGGTATCTATTTATCTATCTATCTATCATCAATCCCCTGTGCTTCTTCTTCTTCAGCATCAAGGTGGTCATTAGGGTTTGGTGTCTTCGGCACTTGGAAAGCACTTCTGGGTGGGTGTTCTGCATATGTTAAAGCCCGAGGGTGAGGGCATTCCCAAGATAAGGGGCCTAGGATGAGGCAGTAGTTGAGTCCAGTCCCGCATTTTGGGCAGGGGACATGGGGGCATTCCCCAAATGATGGGCCTATTGTAGGATGAGGTGGTAGCTGAATCTGGTTTGGGAATGTACACCTTGAGATCTACATTCTTGTTTGGGAATGGTGCTAGACATATGTAAATCATGAGGCGTAAGAGGGCAAGGGCTTGTAAGCCCAATCCTTAAAATTGGGAGGGATCTTACACCTATTAAGTAGGCATAATTTCCCTTCCACTCGTAAGGAGTAGCTGTAAGATCCCTCCACATTTCTAAGAGGCATATTCTCAGATGTAAGGTGCCCTCCAAATATACTAGAATTTTTTTCAGAGTGCTTTACAAAGTGTGAAGTTGAGGTCTGTAGAGAGAATTTGTTATTTGGGCTGATTTGAGCGTTTTTTTGTCTGTTGATCATCATATCAACCAGGTACATCAACAAACATTACCAACAACATTTTGTACATGTGGTGTCACAGAATGACATAGTTCCAAAGGTGATGCCATTGGCATACACAATCTTCAACATGTGGGCAGGGTTGAATGTGGGGCCTCTTCATGAAGTGCTACACCTTGTTCGTGTTGGAACATTTGGGCTTCAGTTCTTTAAACTGAAGCCCAAGGAGTTGCCATTGGTTATGGCTGCCACACAGGCTCTAACTTGGGTTCCAACAGTTTTGCGGTTCTTGCTTCACAGGGCACTTGCTTTGGTGCTTTCGTACCAATCTGGTCGTGGCTACTCGTTTGCAGGTCACATGGTTTTGCTTGACACACAATCCAACTTCCTGGAATACACAGATCGGGAGCAATGGAAGATGGGCAAACATTTGAAGTTCCATCTAAATTGTGGCTCTTTGGACATTATGAAAGAACATTCGCTCATGAACTACATTGATCATGTGTTTGCAATCGAGTCTAGTAAGCAGGCATCTAGCAGTCAGTTGAACCAGGATGTTGGATTAGCTGCAACAGCTGTGACAGCAGCAACAACCGAGGTAACTGCTGCTGCTGCCACCACCATTGATGATGAAGCTGCTTTTAGCACATTGAAGGTGGAAGTGTGCTCAGCTACACTGAGTATGGATTGGCCTGCTGACAACAATGGCAACACTCATCATCCTCAACAGGCAATACTCTTTATTACCCCTCCTCTCTTGTTATGGCAAAATGCTTTTTACTCACAAGTTTAGTGTTTGAGAGCAAGTCCACCCAAATCCCTTGATTTGGGCCTCTACAACTGTTTATCAAATCCAACATAGAGTGTTAATTGTATCCCCCAGCTCCACCCGTATGCATGAAAAATTGGACAGTATAAGCTGAGAGGCCTCAATTTTGAATGCCCACCTAAGCCAATCAGAAGTAGTCATTTTAAATGCTGTTATTTGGGGCAAGCATTAGGCCAGCCAACCAGAAGCGGATGGTTTCTTTTTACTGCGCCTTCTGGAGACCAGTGAATCCTGTGTACAAGTTCCAAACCCATATTTTACACTATTTGAAGGCTACACTTCATCCAAAGTACAGTCTACAGGCCATTTTACTGCTGACTATGAACCTGCTCTAATAAGACTAGAATGGATTGTGGCTCTGGTGTGATTACAAATCACAAGATGCTGGACTTGGGAGTCTTTTGATTTTTTGTGTTTTTTGGGGTGAACTTTGCAGACTTTTGTGGTGGCAACAGCAGAGCAAGGGAAAGATGAGGAGGGCATGGTGTCTGAAACACAAGTGGTGACAATGGAGCAAGGGGAGGAGGAGGAGGAGGAGGGCATGGTGGCTGAAACACAAATGGTGAAGAAGGAGTTAGTGCCAGGAAAGATTCTGCGCAGCCGAGTGGCATGTCTCATCTTTGTTCGTCGCATGCAAGAAGCCAGCCCCAAGGGCTTCATCAAACCAAGGTTCATGAAACCACCAGGCATGATGGAGCTCGCTAAAAAGGGGTTTTGCAAGGTAACGAAGTTTGTGCACCACTTTGACATGTTCTTTCTTGCATCTTCGGTCGTGTGTGTGATGATTCAAATGAAAAGATACTTGGTTCCATGACACCCACCAAGCGACAGACATAACAGCTTCTTACTTGAAATGTGAAATGGGACCTTTCTTAGTAGTGGGGGCAAAGCATTCTTGTTCTTTGGTCTCCGAAAGTTCTTCAAGTTGAAAATGGTTTTTGAGCTCATGCCCAAAGGGAAAACATTGTTTCAGAAAGCAATATGCTTGCAACATCAGGAGGATTGTGATTCTTAAAAAAAACCCTCATATTTTCTAAAGACTTCCATTCTTATTTGTAATTGTAGTTCTGAAAATTTCTAAAAAATGCCAGTTCTTTGCCAATTATTTCATGAAAATCATCAGGCTTTGTGACGGTGTTTAGGGTTTAATAGGGTTTAGGGTTTCTTTAATGCCGAAAACTTCAAAGAATCTGGAATTGGAGTTTCTTTGATTTCAAGTTTTTTTCAAAAACTGGAGTTGGAGCTGTGTTTCTTTTCCTTTCAATTTTGTGATGTAGCCGAGTGGTGATCATCCCAAAGACGATTTAGCCAGTTCTGGCAATAAGAAAACATGACGGTCAAAACTACTTTTTTAGCATCCCTCTATATTTTTGGCTACATGCTGGAACCTGGACTAGAATCTGGCAAATTTTATTTTCAAAATGGCAAAATAAATAAATAAATAATATATATATATATTTTATTTATTTATTTATTTATTTATTTATTTTGTTTTCAAAATTTGGCCACTAAAAGACCCCCAAAAGCACTAAATTTTTTCCATTTTGAAATTTTCAAAAACCAGAACTAAAGGTTATTAAGAGAATCAAATGACCACTCGAAGTTGGTACATGCTCTTGATTTTGAAACGAACCTTCCGCTTTTGGTTTTAAATCATTTTTGTCTTCAAAAAAAAAACAACTCTATGATGCAGTTCTGAGAACAATTATTTGGGTTTTATAAAACTCTTGGTTTTTTTTTTTTCTTTTGGTAGACTTCTCAAAAAATTGGAGCTCAATCCAATTTTAAAAATTGAGTTCCATTCCATTTACATTGCACCCAACAAAAAAATTTAAATTATTTGCAATAAAAAATTTCCAACTAGTGCAAAGTGTTCGAGAATTTCAAAATAATTTTTTTTTTG
>Ga0209611_10004725_pt1 | contig 23178 bp, 24 predicted proteins | sample S1TSphgellanicum_3_FD_187693 | JGI IMG/M metagenome (GOLD analysis project Ga0209611, IMG submission 187693) | Host-associated microbial communities from peat moss isolated from Minnesota, USA - S1T2_Fc - Sphagnum magellanicum MG (SPAdes) (version 2) | ecosystem: Host-associated > Plants > Peat... | reverse complement strand
ACATTCAAAGGAACATCTTCACATTAACCCTAGGTCCATGCCTAACTTGTATAATGTTTTTTTCTACATCAACCATTGCCCCAATCTTCATGAGGAAGTCCAAACCTAACAAAAGGTCATATGTATCTATATCCACCACCAAAAACACCATATTACAAACAACATTGCCAACATGCACATGTATGTCATCTAGCCTTGTCAAAGAAGTGGTGACAATCCCATATGTTGTCTTGTATGTTTCATGTCATGAAACCAAATGCATGATCCCAAGCTCTCATACTATATTGGTTACCATTACTGACATAGATGCGCCAATGTCCACAAGTCCTTTAATCATCCCATTATTGATCTCCACAGGCAAGTGCATGGTTTTACCTCTATAATTTTTGTTCACATAAATCCTTTTAACAACATGGGTGTTGTTGATAGTAGTAACCTGATTCCTACCAATTTTTAAATCTTTCCTTCTTTTAGCCAATTTAACCAACCCTTCAAGGTATTCCAATTCTCTAGGAATCCTCATGATTATCTCCATGGGGGTTAGAGAAATTCAGACCTTCATGAAATGTAGAATTTTTTTTGATCTTGCACCAAAATCGGGTATTGCTTCCCTGGTCCTGTCTCCTGCATCAACACCTTTAGCTTGTTCAGCAATTCCTTCTGCTTCATTAGCTTACATCGGGAGTCTTCTCTTGGGAATGTTGTTTCCAAATGACAAATGGTGATAGGCACCACAAATCTTGTTTAATTCCGTTAGTGTGGCCTCTTCATCATTGACCAACACCTCAAGGTAATTGATAGTAGAATTAGAAGGCTTAGTGTCTTTCTTCTTCCAACATCGATCCTCTGAGTGCCCCAAACCATTGCAAAATGAACACCTTATGCCATAATTCTCAACCCTATGTCCTTCGCCACATTTGCCACATTTGAGCTGCATATCATTGTGCTTTGGATAGGCCACTGCAGTGTGGTCTTCAACTTGGCATAATTGACACCTAGATGCACTCCTAGAAGAGCTAACACTTGCTCCATTTCTACTGCTAGATTCCCTTTAAAATGTATTTATTTGTAGATGATTCCCCAATTACATCTTCATCCTTCTCCTCCTTAAGGGGATCATATGGTGTTTCCCCCAAATCCCCTAGCACCTTCTTTATCTTTGTTGTTGTAATCACCATTTCCTCAATGTTCATGTATGTCTTCACCACACAAAGTTTTATAAGTTCTGGCTTTAGTCGAACCAAAAACCTTCTTCTACATTCAACATCACTGATCCTCCTTTTCTAAAAGAGTTTATCCAACCTTTCAAAATACTTCTCAACCCGTTCTCTAGGTTCTCATTTGATTGCATCAAGTTTGGCACGAATTTCATCTGCATCAACATCACCAAGCTTTTGAACAATTGTAGTCTTTAGAATAGTCTAATCTACCAGTGGTGGATTGAGCTTCTTGAACCACTCCTTAGCTTTGTTGCGCAAGTTCAATTTGGCTATCTTAAACAACTTATCATCATTGAGATCTTTAACCTCAGTTGCCATAATGAGACGTTCAACCCAATCATTTATATCTTCATGGTCCCTGCCCCAAAACAATTCATTCATACCTTGAGGACTAGTCATGGTGATTCGTTGGATTCAAATTAAATAGTGAAAACTATTGGGACAAATTGTCTAAAGAAAATATTTGCAAGTGTGGAAACCCTAATGATCACAAACCTTACTAATCCATTCTCCTTTTATAGTGTACTTAGTGCATAAAGTATTCCTTCTACCTATGTCGTCATTACATGATCTAAGGATAAGGGCTCTAGGTGAGGTATTAGTGCTTCAAACTTGGATAGTTACCTCATCAAACAACCATACTTATATCCAGAGTATAAGCACTAAATGTCATCACTAGAAAGACATTGCATGACAATCCCATTCCCACATCTAGCCTTCATCCAAATTACCACATTAGTGAAGGAATTATAATCACTATGACAGTCAAATCTTAGTTCTCATGAAGTCGATGACAAAGTCCAACTTGGGTTATTAATGAAAATCAATTAATCTAGTGATTATAGATTTTGCATTATGCTTTTGGAAAAACACAATCTTGTTAAAGGATATGATTCTAAAGGGTTTCTAGAATTCATGACATTTTCCTTAAATATAACTTAAAAGTTATTCGACACTTATCTAACCAAAGAACTCTTGTTGCTCTCCTTTTATTACTGGAATAAGATCTTGAAAAACTATTGGCAAAGGTGAGAAAGTTTGCTCATATGAGTTATCTAGTTGCCATGCTTGCTGAAGCTCAACATTTTGCTAGAGCATCTAGCACACCAATTGTGATGATAGAATCAACTTTAAGAATCTTGTCACCTACTTGGAATAAGACCTCAATTTCGAGCATGAAAAATTTGGTGAAGTGATAAGGAGATCTCGCAAAATCAAGTATTTAGATATCTCCAACCCTAGGAACTTTCTTAGCTCTATCTGACACAATGTGGGTGGATCTATGCGAGGCACAAAGTGAAGTGGAATTGCTGCTACAATTCTGCACTTGTGTACCAGTCGTTTGCTCCATCTTGTGATTTCACCCACACTTTCACCCTAGACACACATCCATTATGTGTGATTTTGATGGCAAAGTCTCCAACTTGTGCTTCTATAGGGTTGAATCCCACCACAGTCACCACCCCAAATCCAACAAACCTTAAGACCACAAATCCAACTTGAGGAAATGGTTGATTAGAAGGGTTGTTGAAACTATTAACAATTTGTTGATCATGGATTGCCTGAAGATCAATAAGAAACTGGTCTGAATCAAAATCGGATATAGCTTTCCGGGACATAAAACTTGTCACCATACATAATGTTCCAAATTAATAGATTGTGTACCTGAGTCAACCTACCATGATACCAAAAACTAGGGCACATGATAATCAGAACACAAAGCACACATATATTGCATGGTAAATACATTCTCAGAGTCACCCATTGGCATGAGCCAATGGCCACCTAAGTTTTGTCATGTAACCACCTAAGTCACTACCTTCTTCATCAAAGAGAGGCTTAAGGTTTCTAAGGGGTTAGATCGCTCTAATATTTCTCTCTTGAACTCACTGGCCTTCCTTCTTCTTTTCAAAATTTTCAGACCACACGAACCTAAAACCGCATTGGACTTCCATAGGAACTCAAGTTCATGTTTACATTTGGTAACAAATATCCTTCATCCCATACAGATTACGTAATATGTTCCTAACACCATCTCGCAACTTGACAAGATAGGAAAACAACACATATCAACTCCCCCAATGATTGCTTCACAAGTTTTACAAAGAAACACAACCCTCCTTCACATGATCCAACTTATAACTTCAATGGACTGTTGCAGTTCTTTGAAGTTCCCAATAATTAGGGTACATTCTCACGAAATGCAAGCCAACAACACCCACATACAAACCAACCCAAAACACACACTTTGAGAAGGATTTGTGGCTGTTCTTGAAACCTCTAAACTTTTCATCATCCCCCTTATCAACCATCAAAACCAATCTTTAGATTGAATTTCTACCTCCCCAAGTACATTGTGCAATGGATTTTCTTGTACCTATGTTAGAGATCGAGATCTAATCTCACTTTATAAAAAACCTCTACTCTCCCCTAAAAAAACAACACCACATTACTTATCTGCTTTGTTGCTCATCCTCATCCTCGTGTTGCTCCACTATGAGATTTCCACCGACCGCATTTCACTTGGCAGCTCCTTTGCCACACAGTCATCTTGCGTTCAACAACAAGACACACATCCCGAATAGAAGAAAACGACATAAAAATTTTAACGCCATAAAACACCACTGCATCTCCATTTAGAGCTCTTCCTTGTTTCCATGCTGTTAGAGTAAATACTACCAGCCGCTAACAAGGAAAAAAAACATCCTTCCTTGAAAACCCTAAAACCCCTTTCTGTTTAGACCCAAAACCCTAAAGTTAGAAACTTGTTACACTGGACCTGGTAGTTCTTCCTTGCGAAGTGGGGGTACCCACCCAACATTGGTGGTGTGGGAGTTGCTGATTTTGTAGTTGCTTTCTATAAGAAGAGCTGAAGATTGTTGCTCATAAAATTGCAAAATCACAATCATATGACTCAAAGAAGTCATTTTCGCACCCTTCATAGAAACAAATTTTCCGTTCACATATTTCATGAATGGAGGACTCAAAGATTAAGAGAGAAGAATGGTGTTCTTATTGTGGGGGGACTTATTCATGCTTCTATCAATTAGTGAGGGGTGCACACACAGTTATTTATTTATTTAGAAAGAGCCGTTTCATTGGCCTATCAGCAATATTTTAGGAACATATAGAAGCTTTTCTTTGTCATGCTTCTGTTTTTGGCCCCAACCCCCAAACCTTTCCTCTTTACAACTTATATTCATGGAAGTAGAACCATGGCCAAACAATACAGGGTAAAAAATGAGGTGTTATTGGGAATGTCTTAGGGAATGAATTGGGAACTTGAGGAACATTGTGGGGATCACATGAGAACATCTTGGGAACACATTGGCAACAAACAACCTGTCCCCAAGAAAAAAAAAACTAAGACCCCCCGGAGCCTTCTCATTGGCTGCATGAAATTTCTATTTTCAAAACAGCCTGGACTAACACCCCCATTATAAACTGGGGGTATTGATTCCCATGGATATCTATATATGACCATCTTGACTCTTGAAAAACTGATATATTAAAATTCTCGGCTCCACATGAAATCATCAATATGTTGACCAAATATGATGTGAAATTTCTCAGATTAAGTGAAAATTGCATAGATTTATGTTGTCTGATTAAATTAATAAATTAACAAAATTTTATGAAAGTGATCGAATGAAACCCAAACAGGTGTAAATTTGAGCATGAAATGAGGCTATAATAAGGATTTGAATGAGGTATAAAGTATAAACCAGACTGGTTGGGCATGATCAGAAACAGAGAACAACCCTAGACGGTTATCAAGGCAGTTCATATGGGTTCATAACCACAGTTCTCGAATCAGTTCTGAACTACTAATAATGTGTAACCGTGGTTGTCAAAAGATTGGAAAAAACGGTAGTCAAATGTCTTCTGCCTTTATAACTTCCGGTTCTTTAACTGTTCTTTCAAAATGCCGTCAGTTTTGAAGTAATCTGAACCGCTACGGTTTTCGAAAATAACCTTTTGGAACCGGCAGTTATTTGATTCCGATTTTTAAAAATTACTTTCAACTATCAAAAAAACTAGTATGCTACTGACAGTTCTCTGATCTTGAAATATTTTAAAAAATCGAAGTGGCAGTTATTAATGAAATCAAATGCTTGCCCAACACGGGTATAAACCAACACGGGTATAAACTATAAACCTGAGGTCAAAAAATATATTCACGATTTTACAGGTTGTCTTCAAAGTATAGGTAGCCACATTTCGACGTGCAGAGTTTTTGTGTCAAATAAAGCCACACAAATTCCTTGTTGAATAAAATAAAAAATAAAATAGTAATAATAATAGAAAAAATACACACAAAATCAACAACAACAAGAAGTCCCACTTTCTAATTTTCTTGCCATGATTCCCACTGCCCTTTAATCTTTAAAAAAAAAAAACTAAGATATCATAGTACCTTCATAGCTCAGAGACATGTTTGTTGAATAATTAATTAATTTTGAAATTTCATTTTGACAAACAGAATATTTCCCAAGATCCAATATTTTCTGTCACATTCTTTTTGTTGTTTTGAGTTTTTTTTTCCCGGAAATTTTAACATCTTTGAAAATAATATAATTTGTTTCCAAGCTACCAACGCATTAGGTTATGCAAAGGTAGGCTATTTGCAGAATGCGTACATGGGTAACTTGGTACCCGTAGGGTATCGTGGATTTTGTTTCTGGTTTTCCCCTGCCCAAGAATATGTGCCCGTGCGCCAGGCCCGTGCCCAACGCTAGCAGCAAAGCACTGTTCTGCTGCCATTTGCTGCAGCGGCGAGCGCAATCTGCCATCGCTTCTTCTTCCCACCTGTGCTCCTGGTGCTACGGTTCCACTTCTCGTCCTCGCGCATGCTTCAATGGAGGTAAACACGATCTAGTAGCATTCCTTGCTTTCTTGCCGTTCTTTTGACGCCTTGATCTCTTACTTCCGTCTTCTTTCGACTTCCAAATCTTGAGATTACGTTCCCGGTGGAGGAGGCGGAGAGGGAAGGGAAACGGGAGATCGAAGGTTTCGATCGATCTCACTGGTTTTGACTTGTTAGGAGGGAGAGCAAAGAGATCCGCGGGGGTTCTTGACGACGCACAAGACTTAGGAAAAAAAAATGCAAGAGTTTCTGGGTCATATGTGTGTGTGTGTGTGTGTGTGTGATGCTTCTTGTCGTTGCCGAGATTTTGTCTAATTTTTGGATCGGGATGTTGCTGGAATTTCTTTTTGTTCGTTTGTTTTGGAAAAAAAAATCAGATCAACACGGTTCGCGTGAGTAATGTGTCACCGAGAGCCACGGAACACGACATCCAAGACTTCTTCTCGTTTTCCGGAGAGATCGAACATGTGGAGCTGCACAAGTGAGTGTGTTTTCTTCTCCCCTCCCTCCTATTTGCCTGATGTGCCTGATGTGTCTAGTAGGCGGAGAGGCAGCATTGCTTGTTTATTTTCCTGAAGAAGACTACTGCATTGTCTCTGTGGCTTTGATTTCTCAATCAATTCGGCCTGATTGCTGGAATCGTGTTCCGTCTTTCAGACATGGGGAGCTATCTCAGATTGCTTTCGTGACCTTCAAGGAGCCTCAAGCAGTGGATACTGCCCTGCTGTTGTCAGTAAGTGCTCAACTATTCAGCCATTCTTGCTCTTGGTGATTATCGTAAGCAGAGCTCCTCCTTTTGCCCTAGCATTTTCCTTGCTTGGTTTTCTGGTTGAGATTAGTGACGAACAGAGATTTCTATCATTGTGGTTTTTTCTTCTCATGCTGCACATCATTGTCACCTTAGTCTTGAGATAACCAAAATATGTGAATTTTGAAGCCTATGGTTGGATTTGTGTAACAGCAACTGGATATGAGCTCAGGAGTTAGTTTGCTGCAGCAAGCAAATTGGGACTATGGAAATAGGTGAATGTTGACTGTTCTGCCCTTGGTTGTTGGTTTGCAGGGTGCAACGATTGTGGATCAGGCAGTTACCATCTCTCCTGCTGAAGATTCTGACAGGACTGCAACAAGCGCTGTACCTATTATCCCCAATGATCCATACCCCCCAGAGCCTGTGGTAAGAGGTCTTGATCCTCTTATGTGTGTAATTTGTCAAATCACTCTTGTAAGGATCTTCAATTGTATGATGGCCTCAGATGCAGTTCAATTGATATCTTGCCTCATTGAGCTTATGTGTGTTCCACATTGTGCAGTCTGCTCCCACTACTGCAACAAACAGAGCACAGGATGTGCTTTCCAACATGCTAGCGAAGGGTTTTGTGTTGGGAAACAATGCTATAGCCAGGGTTAAAGCATTGGATGAGAAGCATCAAATCACTGCCAATGCATCACAAATCTCTGCCAACGCATCTGCACAAGTTGCATCGATTGATAAAAAGATTGGGATCACTCAGAAGTTCACTGCAGGCTCAGCAGCTGTCAATCAGCAAGTGAAAGCTGTTGATGAAAAATTCCAGGTCACTGAAAAGACACGCACTGCACTCCTTGCAGCAGAGCAGAAGATCAATAGTGCTGGCTCTGCCATCGCAAAGAACAGGTATGTCTTATCTGGAGCAACTTGGGTCACTGGGGCATATGCCAGGGTAGCAAAAACTGCTGGGGAAGTGGGACACAAGGCAATGGAGAAAGTAGCCATCTTTGGAACAGATGAACAAAAGCATGGTCAGCATGTAGGTTCACCACATGAGCCTCATGGTATAGGCAGCACTTACACACCACCACCTCCATACCCAGCTGAGAATGCTGCAATTGCTTTGAGCTCAGCTGCAGAGTCTACAATTGGAAGATACCCAAGTATTTCTCTTGGGTATGATCAAGCCCCTTCTGTGAATTCTGCCAGTGAAGCTGTGACAAAACCCCCACCAGCTCAAGGTTTGGTTCTCTGAGCTGAGATGTTTGGTGTTGGTGATATCTTCTAGGTGGTTCTTGCATGAAAGGGAAGGAGCTAGGTTGGGAAGGGAAACCTATGCATTGATCTGCAGTACCACAGTTCAAAAGTCCATGCCATATGCATAGTTTCTCTTCACATTGTGTGGCAGACTCTAAGCTGTGAACTGGCAGTTTGCAACACACTTTTGCATAACCAGTTAGTTGTCTCTATGCCAGACTGTAACGTACAATACTGTTAGATCCTAAAGTTGTGGGATAGAGCACCTCTTTAGGTTGTCTGTATCTCATGTTATTGCAGATGTCCAATAGCTATAGTGGGATTTGTGACTTCATTGTCTGTAATTACATTTATGGCATCATCATGGACCCTGTTTGGTTGCAGTTTTTTCATTTGTCCTCAGTTTGTGATCCATCTTGGTTTCAAGTTGAACCTACTCAGAGTCTTATCTAGATAGCATATTGTTTCTCTTATGGAGGTATGTATTTCCTTGATTCTGCAATTAGTGACAGATGATTGAATCATTCAACACTTTGGTAGTCTTTTTGATTCATTGGGGGATCTTATGCTTAGTGAGGTCTAGATGACTCTACTAATAAATGAAACTTTGATGTGATGATCTCTGTTCTACATAATAATCTTATTCTGAGTGAGGGGAGGTTACAAGTTCTGGAACTTTTTCCAGGGCCTAGTGTATGCTGCAAGCTCTGCCCTGGTGACCATGATTCATGGTCCATAACTATATTTGGGAGGATGAAGGCAATGGTGTTGCAATGAACAGAGTACCCTGGCCCTGGGTCTATGTCAAGTCATGTTTTCGTTCTTGTGATATGTTTGGTGTGGTCTGAGAGCACCCAGGCTTGCAGATACAACAGACATGGAAAGCCTTTAATTTCATCAAGCAGTTCCTGAATGCATCACTGGTTGATGGAAGAAGGTACAAAGTACAAACCTGTGCTCAGCCTCCGTAGCCTGTTGGGCAATTGTATCTGAGAGGTGCATGCATACCTGTTGCACATCTGCTGAATAATTAATTAATTTTGAAGATTTCATTTCAAAAACAGAATATTTCAAGAGATTCTTCATTTTCCTTCACAAAAAAATTCTTTTCAAGAAAAGCTTTTTTGGGGGAAAATTTCAGCATTTATTAAAAATATATAATTTGTGCTGAAGCAGCTGCCATGGTATTATGGTATTTGGGTTCCACCAACTCTCCTGCAGAGTGAAGCTCAAACAATAGTTTTGAGAGCAGGGCCAGAATTGTACAACCAATGCAATAGTGGCTCATATTTTTTTGAGCTTCAAACCTGCAAGCATCACAAAGCATGCATCATGACAGCAACCCTAAACCCCTAGTGCCTGATACTGTACCTATGACTTTGATGTCAAAATGATTTGCAAAAGGTCTAGTAAAAAAAAGAGAAGATTCTATTGATGTTTGCTGAAATTTTTGAGAAGTGAACTCCAAATTTGTGGAAAATTGTTTAGTGTCCCAGAGATTGGGTTACTAATAAAAATATACAACATAATGTGTACTTTGTGTACTTATTCCTCAATTGTTGAGATTATGAAAATTTTAATTTAAAATTGTCGAACCTCATTTTCTTAAATAAATAAATATTATCCAAACAAGTACTGATTGTCAGTCCTAGGTTCTAGGTATACCTAGCTTCCATTTTAACCTAAAGTTGCACTGATCTCTTCATAATATAATTATAACTTGAAAGCTGCAACTTACTGATTTATGCAATTTTTGGGTAATTATAAACTTTAAATGAATTTTGATTTGAATAAATAGTTTGGAAATATTCAGGTATGTATTATTTTGAAACATTAGTAAACACTCAACACCAAATTTTAATGCCAAAAATAACCCTTTTTTTTTTCCCCTCCTTGGGCCCAACTAAGTGTTCCTCTAAAGATGCATTGCCATGACAACTTACAGACCACCAATCCACTATTCAATTATGGTTGCCACTACCATTCTAGACGGTGCCCCCACCAACCCACAATTATCTAAATCTATAAGGGGGCCAGGCCTCATCCTGGCAATATGGGTTGTCAGAGAGAAACTGACTCTCTCTTGGCCATGCCACCACCATTACTGGAACTGAATGCCTGCTGATTGTGAAAAGTTACAAAGACATGGAAATGGTTCTTGCATTATTTGAACACAGTAGCTCATTGGAATTTGGAACATGGTAAATGAGGTTGGGACTTGGGATAGTGGGCCAGGGTTTAGGGTTTAGGGCCAGAGTGAACCAGCAGTCACCAGCCCACCATCCACTGGATGCCCCTTATGACTCAGTTATGGATGAACCTCAACTGAGTCAATACCTGGTTTCACCTTGGTATCCCATCCAATAAGAAGTAGGTCCTATATATAGCTAGATAGTTTGGACAATGGGTGACTACTAGGTAAATAGATGTCTGTACATACCTAGGTACGGACTGTTTTTACTACCTATTAACAACTTACTTATGGGTTGTTAGTAGGTAGGTAGTAAAAAAAAGTAACTGAGCTAACCACCATGGTTAGCTACGGAACTGGAACTCAACAGAAGACTGTTTCCTGGCCACTTACCATCCATCCTTCATGGTGCACTGGTGGGCACTGGTTCGCTTTGGCCAGGACACCATCGTGCCTAGCCCAGTTGGGCAGCGGTGCCTATTATATATATAATTTTCATTCAGAATTTTTTATAAAAAATTTATTATTTGACATTATACTAATTAATGAAGCTAGTGTGCTTGAGAGTTTCTTTTAGTTTTTTAGCATGGGAGACAGGTATTTTTCACAATTTTTGGCAATTTCAGAAAATAAGTAAATAGTGCCTAACTAGGCTAGGTACTATGGTAACGGTGAGTGGCTTTCATGGTGTACAACTTCCATTTCAGCCAACCTTCCCCAATAATATCACTTTCTTGGGAAAAAAAAAAGAAAAAAAGCCCACTTGTACATTTCATCCCTCTTAATATTTCCCACACCAACATTCCTGCACACCATGAGTCCATGACCAGGACATCAACCATTCAATACAACTATTGCTCTGTACAAATCATTCCCTCAATATTGATTATCAAATCTTGTTTCAAGGGTTAACGTAGAACCCATATCATTTGGATGCACAATAATAAACTCATGCAATTGCTTGCTATTAACTCATCCATGTTAAGTCATATACAACAGCTCATGGTCACATCTTCCTTGGACTAAAGGTCAATTTGTGTGCATCCACATAGGGAGTTACATTCGGTTAATTGTAGGTCTATATTAAAACTCATCATATATTTGCTCTTAAGTTTATACCAATTATAATCTAATGCAAAAGATAACCCAATTCATACATTGGAGTACAATGTATGAATGGTTATTTTACATTTTTTAAAAGGTTGGACAGGAAAATTCATTTTAGGTGCCAAACTAGAAGATGCAGCTATTCTAGTCACCTATTAAACATCAAATTATACATTGTTTACATATAATGCAGAATTTTTTGTTACATCAAAAGCTGTCGAATCAAATCCCATCTTTATGGCACGGAAATTGGTAGCACATTTACCTACTTGGAATTGTAGTTGTTAAATATTTAATTCATGTAGGGAGATTTTTCCTTTTGTTTTCAATAACCTTTCCTCAATGAATATTTCAATTTCTTTCACAAATTGGTTTGATGATAATTCATTAACATGTTAATTTATGCTTCTTGGTAATTAAACTTTACATTAAATTTGACACCCTCTTTATGCATACATTCAATATGTTGTCAAATGTTATGATATTTTTGCTACATCATAGAACTTGGTCTAACCTTCCATTGATCTTGGGGTGAAGCTTGTTATTCACTATGCTATTGTACATAACACAGAAAATGCTTTTGTTTTGGCCATCCTAAGAGTTCATGAAATAATGATTGATTGCTTTCATATATTGTCCAGAATATATGCCATGGAATAGTTTTATTATTTTCTTTCAAAATTCATCATCTTCTGAAAGCTGAAAGAGTTGTTGGTCCTCCTTCCACATTACCATCCCATTTCCTGTTTAGTTTTTTTTTATAATTAAATGTTTTGGATCAACTACCCAATGTTTTCCACTTATTCACCAAAACTCACTACTAGAAGCTAATTTGATTTTAATTTTATAAAATAATCCATCTAAAGGATTATGCAAAAAGACCAAAACATCTTCTAAGATCATAGATTTTTATAATCTAAGTCATGGTGGTGTTAATGATCATCTGAAAATCAATCCTTTCTATTTCACGCAAATAGAAGTTTTTCAATTATTATCTCTTCTGAAAATTCAACTATCTTATTTAGAATTGCAAAAAGAGTTTTGGGAAGAAATGTGCCCTGCTAAATTGAATACCACCTCGTATAATGCAAAAAAGAACAAGAATGCAACCTTTGGGAAGCACTAAAAGCTAAAATTCCAATAGTAGCAGCTAATTAGGGCTACTCTACACTTGGTGCAACTCAGCACAAAGATAAATCAAACATATTTTGGACACTGGGATATATAGCCCCTCCTAATGAGAGGAATATCCTAGTCAGTAAAGATTGGTGCAGTAAAATAATATTTGCAAAAAGGGCTTTTTTACTTAATGCAAGCTAAGCCACCAATCAGGATTAACGATCAAATCCGCGATAACACAGTACAAAAGGCCCACTACATGCTTATCAAATTACTACTTGTTCCAGCTTGATTGCAAACTACAGCCACAGGGCATCAGGTGATTAATACCCACCTCACTCATAAGTCAAAAATAGCAAATTTCATTGATAAGAGCTGCTGCTTTTCAATTCCTAATGGGTGGCAGTATAATTTTACTAAAAGGAATGTGAAAGACAGACCCGGGGAAGAAGAAGCACACTAACTCTGCTAACAATTTATGGTGGCACACCTCTCTTTTTCTTACCAAATGCAGTGGATGTACCACAACGCCTGCAGACCTGTGGCATATACCAAGTCTCACATCTGTCAAACACTGTTGTGCACAGTTGTCTCTCAGAGAACTTGGCAAACTTGACACCCCAGCACACTGGATAAGTTTTATCAATCTGACATTGACACAAACATAAACCCTAAACCCAACCAAGAATATGCTGCATCAGAAAATTACCATGGAATGAACTCTACATTCTCAACACTGACATGTTTTCATCAACACTCTGTGGGTGGTGTCTTAAGAGTGACACCAAGATTCAAGGCAAAGCTTATGTACCTTAGCTGCAGACCCAATAGGTTCACCGCAGCCACTGCAGATCTGACGTCCCCGGCCAGCTCCTGCAGCATACTTCTTAGCAGGTGTGTTCGAACCAGCCAGCTGATTCAACATGCCATAGTCTTGCTTTGAAGAGCTTGAATGAACTGAATCTCCTGAAGGCTCAGCAGGTTTACCTGCTCTTGGGTCCCATGGCTCCATGTGGCCTGATGGCTCAGCAATATCAACCACAAATGGACTTTGTGGTTGCTGCACTTGCACTGACATGGCAGCAGGCGCCTGTACCTCACTGTCGGCATGTGCCCTGCTGGAAGTTTGTGATGCAACCTCATCTGGGCTGCTGCTGGGTTCCTCACTCACTTTATCAGAGAGAGGATCAAGGCCACAAAGGGTCATGAGGTGTTGTTGGTGCAGGTAGGTAGAGAGTGGCTTGCCAGCATCCTGTACCATCCTGACCATGCTAACGCGCTCACCACCACGATCAGGCTGACTATTAAGGTCAATTGCTGCTTTACCAGGACCCTCCTCCACACCAACATCACTCTGGTATACCAAGGGAGTAGTAGGGTTTTCTTCACCAACAGCACCCCCAGATGTTTCTGGACGAGAAGCAGCATCAAGCAAGGAAGCAGAGTCAGAGACATCATCATGAGGCCAGCCACGCTTCTTACGTGCTAGTTCTGACTCCCGTTCAAATTGTCGTTTCTTTCGGCGCTGCATAAGGGTTTTGAAGCGGCGTTTCACTGTAACACACACATTACATGTACAGGTGGCTTTGTGCTTTGGGCCCTTGCCACTCGGGGGTTGGATGCAAACAATGCAGCTACAGCCTGGCCGATGCCTTGGGTGCTTTGTGGTGCGCATTGGTGAAACTGGACTACTTGTTGCCGCTACCTGTGCCAAAGTATCTAACCCTACTGCTGTTGTGGTGATTAGACCCCCCCCCACTGTAGCTACCAGCATTGTCCTTGAGGCACTGCCCTGCTTCCCACCCTCTGCATCATGTCAGCCACCCCACCACCCAGGCTCTGTCACCCTCCATCCACAACCCAGACCCCACATCTCTCCTCACAACCAGAGTCCCTGACCATGTAAAAAAATCTAGAAAATCAAGGAAAACATGGGAAGTATATACTTGCCTTGTCCAGATGCCTGTCTTAGAATCACTTCAAGCTTTTCATTGCTCACTTCCTGAGGTGCACTGCACGAAGCTCTGCCATTCCACCCAACCCTAATTTGTCATTTCACACTGTAAATACAGACAGGTACATAGCTCCTCTCCCCTCCCCATATGCTGAGGTGAAACATCTGACAATGTGTACAATATCTACATTACTAGAGATTTTTGGTACTCAATTAGGAAATGCCTGATGTAAAATCCAAAGTTTGCACCTTCACAACAATTTTCTAGCAATGACAACAAGATGGGCACAGAGAGATGATGAGCTGGTTGACCTTTTCAAGTCCCAAGTATTTTGACTACATGACCAGCGTGAATGTATAACAGCTTCAAAAGGCAAGCGTCGCCAGTTGCCGCACTCATCACATTGTGCCCATTGGTCATGTTCCCTGCATCCTCCACATCCCCTGTGGTCAGAGGCATTTTGCAAATACAGTACACAGATGAGTGACTCTGCTCACACACCATAAGAAAGAGAAAGTAAGTATTCTCAGCTTACCCAGAAGGTGTGATGCTGAAGAAGGTTTTCTTGGCAAAAACAGGAGGCTCCTGCAGCCACAACACCAGTGCACATCAATGATAAATTGGTGACATAATCACCACAATGCTCTCCTCTGATGAAAACTGTGGACAGAAACTGTATCCCACTTTTCTTGACTGTATACATCAGCTTTGACATGATGGTGATCACAATCATCAAAATTCCGGCCAAACACAATCCTCAAATCTTTGAAAAATTGAACTAAGCTTTCCAGGATCAATATGCTTTGAAGAACCTCTAAATCACTCAGCAAAGAATCAAAATCAGCAGGTGCAACTTTCCAGGTTTGTGAGGTAAGTACCGAATATTCTTCAAACTCGTGACCATCAATGGTGATCTTGGTGGGAACGGCCAATGGAGGAGGGCGCAGCAGCTCTTGGGCCTCCTCCCAGCTGCTCTTCAGAAGCAAGGCATCATCAGTGTCAAGGCGCAGTCGCTTACTCTTGGAACCCAGGGGACGTCCACGTTTTCGATCTAGCTGTGTAGTCAAAGCAAGCGTGCTGTCTTTCAATTTTGCACTTCCTCCTTTACCAGCCCATCCATCTACCATCTGTGGCACCACATAATTTGCACCAGGTAAGCCGTTACTGGTCATAGTGCCTCCTGTTGCCCCAGCATCCTGAACCACACCCAGAGCATAATTCCATTACTATTTGTCACAAACATGATGTAGTAGTATGCCTTCACAGCGCTGGCACCACTATCTCCTGCTTACACCACTGATGGTGGCTAGAATCAAAGAGATATATAGCTATCCATCAAGCAAAGTGTCAGCATCTGCAAACCTGAGAAGACAAAGATGAAGGAGCTCTGCGGTATCCCATCACCAGTTTCCCATCTGCTTCCAGTCTGCTGAAGGTAACTGCAGATACATCCAAAATCATGTCAGTGTGTCCCTTCTCTGCGCCACCCATCACATCCAATTGCAGCAGCTCATAAGAAACTCCACTTGTGTACATACCTGTGTCACCTGCTTGAAGGCGCATGGATTGAATGCATGGTGTAACACCCTCCAGCACATACATGCGACTATTGTTGTTGGGCCAAAACCGGAACTGGAATACCCATTCCTTCCCTGTAACATCCTGTATCTTCAATGGTAACCCCTCTGGCTGGTGTATGGGTGGGAAATATGCCTGTGGCCATTTTCAACTATGAGAATTATTTCTTTGGCTATACCACCAGTGCCCCCCCACCCCCCTCCCTCTGCCCCCATTTACAGCTTAAAACACACCACTCAATCAGGAGAGAAGTATCCAGATAGACATGTGCTTTTTGCATACCTCAGCACATGCCTTCGGAAGCACAAGGCGACCAATTCGGCCCGCATCACTTGCACTAAGCATCTTCTCAAAAAGTGGAGTGATCACAGTATTGGTACTGAAGACTGATAGTTAAGAAATAAAAGTAGACTGCAACCAGATTACCAACCATGTGAAACCCAAACTTCCTGATTTCCCACAGCATGCCATCTTCTTTGGCATATGAACACAAATAGAAAGCTAGTCAGGGCAATGATGGTGCCCTCCCAAAAACATCACATCATATCAAACAAACAGCCACTTGTCTGGCACCACCCAATGTGTAAAATTGGAAAAAAACACCAGAAATCAAGATGCTTCTCTAAGTCCACCCAAAGCATGTGACATAGATCCACCAGTAAACAGGAGGGGATACTCTCCAGATGTGATCTGCTGGAGCTCCTGGTCTGTGATGCGAGGCCAGTAGCGGGGAAGAAGTTGATTTCGCCCTCTGCCCTCCCCTGGTGGGCGTGCAACACGAAGAGGTGCTTGTGAATCAAAGCCAGGTTCAGCTAATGGACCTGAGATAGCAGGTCGAGGTAACAGCTGTTGAACCCGTGGTGGCCGATAAAACCCTGTGGTCTTACCATCTCCCAATTCCCCTGCTGCACCTGTCTCCAAACCACCCTGCTGCTGCTGGCCTGCTTCTCCAGAGACCTCTTTGGCTGGGCTGGACCTTCCTGAAACAATCAAACCAGTAGAAGGCATCTCTGTGCCTGCCTTTGGTGAGGGGGAGGAGCTCTCCACATGACCTGGTGACTCCATGCCTCTACCATCACTCCCTTCCCTGGCTGGATTTGGACTATGTACCCTTGAGCCCACTTTGGAACTGTCCAAACTGTGGACATGTGGTTCCAAATCTGAAATGGCCACCTCTTGCTCCCGGGATTTGGTCCCAAAGGCTCGACTCCCATTCAGCTGTTCACCTTTGAGGGAGGAATCCCAAGGTGCAGGATGCACTGGAGCATTGGTGAGAGGTGCAGCACAAGCCACAGAAGAGGTTGGCTGCCATGGTCCAGGCTCAGACTGGCAAGCAGCCAAAGCAACACCATAACCCTCACACTGTCCTCTGTCAGTTGGATCTTCCCCTTTCCCATGTGTGTGTGCTTCTTTTGCCAAGAGTTGCTGTCCATGTTTGCCTGCCTGCTCATTACCCCACACAAAGAATATCACAACTGTTGCTAAGAGACTAATATGTGCACCGCAGAAGTGGAGCAAATTCAGTGCTGCCTCTGCTATGTGGCTCAAGACATCCACAAATTAACATGAAACTTGACCAAGCATGTACATATCATCAGATAGAATCATGTGTCAGATATAGATTGCATTCCTAAGCCACTCACAGCATCCTTGGACTAAAGAGCTGGTAAACTGACATTACCATGGAAGAAGAAGCAACAACACCATCTTGTTGTGCACAGCCACTGCACTCAACACCACCTTTATCAAGTAAAACCAGCCCGTAGACTGAAGCTATGCACCCACAGTGCACACGCTGCATTCAACCCCATCCAATTTCTGTCAATTCACTGTCCCCCTTTCTGCAGGTGGTGGGCTAACACATCAACCCTAATTTTGTTGATTACCAAGTGCAATCTACCAAAAAGGAGTACCCTAACCCTATTTCCAATGCAACTCCTACACCCACCATTTTCTTTACAAAGGTTGCAGTGAAATGCCACTAATCTGAATAAAGCAAGGAGGAAAACCCAACCTTTTTACAAGAATTGCATGTCCTCCAGCCTGCATCATCACTATGAAATGTCTCACAGAAGCGAAACTGCTCATATGCCAACCTACCAACCACAACACCAATATTATGCACACAGCGCTCAATCACTTGCAGCAAGCATGCTCCCAAATAAAAAACTAGAACAAAACAAGAAAAAAGAGACATTGTGTAAACCATGCAGAAAAGAAAAAAGAGGAAATCAGCTCTAATTCCATGACGACCAAAATGCTCACACATCACAATCCAGTTCAATGCTCTAAATACCCACTTGATGGGTCACCATTTAATTGAGTCTGTAAGCAACTGCTCTGCAAAGAACATCATGCATTGCATATTTGTGCTCTCGTGAGAGTTAGAAAATAACTAATTCTCCCTCACAAAAGACATGATCATGTGTGCTCAATATCAGACCCTTCAGCATACAACATGCATGCAATAAGCAAGCAACTAAGTCTCAAGCCTTTGATGCAAATCCAAGAATGAAAACTAAACTTGGCTGAAATTCAAATGCCAACTGAAAGTCTCTGAATCTGAGACAAGTACTGAGTCCCTCAACAGTTGGGTCATGGGCAAGAACACTAGTTGAGATCAATGACAATACTATGCGGAGCTTCAAATTCATGTGAAAATTATGTCAACCTTCAAGAGATCAAGAGTTGACTACAACTCAGATCAGGATGGATTTCACTCAGTCTGTACGTCATGCATTTTAGCAGCCCCATGAAAGCTTGCACTTCCAGCTCCTACCTTTCCCCCACTATTCAGCTCTGTTCTAGAAGGGAAAAGCTTCAGAGTAGGACCCAAATTGAAAAAAGGAAAGACAAGAATGGGGTCATCAGATCACCAAATACCCACGTGTCGACTCTCTTCCTCTGTAAGCAGACAGAGAGAAACTTCAGACGCATGGGGAGAGGAGAAAAGCGAGCAAGTAAGTCCCCATACCCACAAGAATCGCAGAGATACGCGGTGTTTCCCGCACGCAACACCCATCCAGGTCGCCATTTGCTAGAGCTACTGCTACCGCACTTGGTATTCCAACAAACTTTACGAGCAGCAGCAGCAGCAGCAGGAACTTCCACTGCAGCAGCTTCCAATCCGTCCTCTTCTCTCATCTTCGATTCTCTCTCTCAGCTTCCGACAACAACAAATACCCAAAACAACTAACACATGCACACACACACACACACACACCCCGCCCGCTTGCTTGCTTTCCTTTGCTTCGTCAACGGCACCGTCACAACCCCCACAAAATGCACCAACAAAAAATAAAATAAATGAAAAATCCCAAAACCCCCCCCCTCAACCCCCGCCCGAAAAAAAAAAAAAAAAACAAAACAAAACAAAACGAAGATGAGCTCAAGGATGAAGAGCAAAGGAAATTCTCATACAATACAACAACAACACCATCTTCAATCTAGATGGGGGTATGTGCATGTGAAAACCGCAGCATGTTTTGCGTGCAACAGAAGAGAGAACTGATTTGATGATTCGATGGAGTGAAGGACTGTCGCACTGGAGTATCCAACAACATTACTGGAGACTTTTCTTTTCTTATTTTTTTTCTTTTTGGGTTTTTTCATGGATTCTTTTCTCTTAGTACCTACCCAAAAAGAATTTTTACAAAATTACAAAAAAGATTCAAAAGGCTCCCCGATGGTGATGGAGTGGCAAGCTAGAAACATAAAATTATAAAACCCAAACTCCCCCAACAAAAAATAAATTAAAAAAATCTAAAAAAATCTATAAAAAAAACCATCTAAACTATGTCAAATGAACAATAGTGATGTAGCTAGGCCATATGATTTTTGTTGAGAGCTTGGAGGAATTTGGAAATGGCATGGGGGGTGGTTGGGGGTGTGAAGGTAATAGTTATCATCTAGGCTACATTCGGAAAAGGACGAAGGAGCGAAGCGTGAAGTAAACCCTACCGATCTATCGGTCACTGGCTAGCTGGCTTGTTGTTGGCTGGCTGGCTGGCACTACAATTATTGCGACCAGATTTTTAATTATCCATGCACAAATTTCTGCGCTTGGACCAATCAAAGCTAGTTAGCCCCCCCCCCCAACTAGGTACCTACCTAATAACCTTGCAGCCTCGTTTAGTTTCAAACTACCTACCCTCCTAGCCCTACTTCCACTACTACCTTGGCATCTTCAACACTGATAATTTTATACTATTTTCAAAAACATTTGTAATTTTGGGGTGGTAATTTTTTCAAACAAAAAAAAATTATGGAGGAAACTCTTGAATCTTAAGAAAGGCATATTCTTCTTTTTTTTCAAATGATAATTTCATAATTAATTAATTAATTATTCAATAGATATGTTCCTCCATCTTCCCCACTGTCCCTTTTCTTTCCTCTTATTTTTTTTGTATCCCTCTCTGGGGGGGGTTTTTTTTTTTGGTTGTTTTGTGGCAGAAGTTCACCACTTTGTGACCAAAAAAATGGAACTGCAACTTGTACAAAAGGGATTTTTTTTGGGAAAATAACATCCAAAACCGTCATTTTTTTAGGGAAAAATAAATTGAAATTGCCTTATTTAGACCATAGGCTTTTTTTATGTCGCCAGTCAACATTAGGATTTTCAAAAAAAGTTACTTCTCTCTTTGACCTCTAGCCAAATTCGACTATAAACAGGATATGAAAGTTTAAAAAGTTGAGAGTCCTTCACATTTTTGGCTACATGCTAAAACCCAATAGAGAAATCTGCCCCCCCCCCCAAAGAAAAAAAAGGGAAATTTATTGACAAAAAAGCCTGAATATTTTCATCCAAGTGGCAAATTTAGTCAGAAAAAATAAAAACCCCGCTCTATATTCCCACCTTGGGTGAACTAGCACCTAAATTGGTACCCAAAACCCCAAATTCATTTTAAGGTTTCTAGATATTGTAATTATCTGGTTCTTTCATAACCATGGTTCTAAAACAACCAAAGACCCCATCAATCATGGTATACAACCATGGTAATTTTTTATTTTTTATTTTTTTTTGGAAAAATCGAATAAGAGAACATATAGGTAATCGCCAATCATGGTCAGTTCTTTCATGAAAACCATCAACCATGATTAATGGGTTTTTATTTCGATCCACCCCCTCCCCCCTTGCCCTGCCCCCCACAAAAGAATCGCTTTAATAAAATGTGAATTTTCTTACATTAGTTAGGCCATGACTCATGTATGAGATCAACTTTGTGGTTCTATCTATCATAATGTAGAATATGTGGTGTTTATTGTGTCATGTATTACATTAATATTGTAGTTTGAAATTAAATTGAGCCACATATCACACAAATGTCAAACTATGATATCAATATAATATGTGTCACAATAAACACCAATATTTTTATCTTGTGATTGATGAAACCACAACGTGTCCTCACATATGTGGCATGAGCCATTACCATATTAGTGTAGGAGAAACCACATTCTATTATATGAAATTTAAACCAATGCTTCCTTATGAACTCATATAACCCCACAACACCACTCTCTTCCTTCGAAAAAGAGCCAATTTTTTTTGGAGCTTGGCCAAATTGAGCAAAAGCTTTTTGTAATTCAATTTACATCATATTAAAGACAAGGAATGACTATTCAAGCTTCTATAAGGTGTAATTTGGAAGATGAATCCACACCTCTTCCTAATACCACGACTAGTTGATTTGCAACATTTTCATTTGAACATCTCCACCTTTCATGGCATTTACCTTTGTAATGGTAACAAACAACATTAGTTGACACCCTACCATTTTAGCACTCCCCATCATTGCATCAAGATTGTATCAAAAAAAAAATTGCCATGACAAAACAAATGTTTTTGACCTCCAAATTACAACACAATATAATGACATTAGAAAGGCTTGATGATTTTGCTAACATTTGGTAGCACAATACAAGTGCAATGACATCAAATGTTGAAGGAGAGACCAAATTAGTTCCATTAAAATGTTGACATGACAAAAAAATTGTAGGTGCAAAGGAAAAACATTTATGTCCATCGTTTCTACAATTAAACAAGATTCAAAATGATAAATAAAATTTGACACCTTTTGGGATTGAGTTTGTAAACATACAAAAACAACTTTTCCAAGCTTTTGTATGAAGATGCCAATTCAATCGTTGGAGACCAAGTGGGGTGTGATTGAAATATACAATGTTGCCAAGACAATTGGACCTATCTAAGCATTTTGCAAACTTGGAACTACTACCAATGACACTTTGTAGAAAGTTCCAAATTGTGCAAATTTAGAACAAACAAAAGGTTTAAGCTTCACTTGCATTCATTGCTAGAGTTGATTTTGCAAAAGGTTTTTCATCTAGCAAATTTTTCATGACAATGAAAAAAGCTTTACCCATGAAAAGAAAGTTGTTATCAAACTTAGAAGCAAGCATGAGTGAACTACAAAATGTGAATGTTAAAACTGTTGTAGTTGGTCCTAGGTACAACATTGTTCGCATGAATAAAAAAACAATGATGGGAATAGAACAAATGGAAAAAATGGAAAAATGTGTTATGAAATTCAAGTTCAAGCTACATACACATGGTTGCAATTGTGTTCAAGAATACCCATATCCTACAAGAACAATGATGCATCTTTAGGTTTGTCAAGTGGTATCAATGCTAAAAAACCTTTGTTGATTCGTAGTTTTGTAACAAAATGTAAACCTAGCACATGTTCCCTAATTCCCAGCAAATAAGGTGTGAGAACATTGGGATAAAATTAAGAAAATTTTTAAAGTTAAGATCATGATCATTGACACACCTTTAATTTTATCAAATGGTATTAGGGTAACCAATCAATTAATTTTCAATTTTGCAATGCAATGCATACTCAAGGTGTGTTCCCTAGCTTTCACAAAGAAAGAAGGCACGAGAATTTTAAGATGGGGTTAGGACAAATTCATAAAAAAAGTCTAAAATGAAACCAATTTACACAAATCAACCAAAAAAATGTTAATGCAAATTGGACCAAAATGTCGTATGAAAAAACCATGAGGAACCCAATCCACAAAATACATCATGGCTCAGACTTGAAAATAGCTTATCATTCTCCTCTTTACAATATATCATGTGATTGACAATGAAGGCTTGCATCAAAGTGGCA
>Ga0209611_10004724_pt1 | contig 23181 bp, 18 predicted proteins | sample S1TSphgellanicum_3_FD_187693 | JGI IMG/M metagenome (GOLD analysis project Ga0209611, IMG submission 187693) | Host-associated microbial communities from peat moss isolated from Minnesota, USA - S1T2_Fc - Sphagnum magellanicum MG (SPAdes) (version 2) | ecosystem: Host-associated > Plants > Peat... | reverse complement strand
TCTCCGGCACTAGTAGTTGAGGTTGTCTCTCCTGGTAAAGTTAACGAAGATCGAGACTATCGGTACAAGCGATCAGAATACGCCGCACGAGGTATTCCTGAATACTGGATTGTCGATCCTGGTAAGGAACAAGTTATAGTGCTGACGCTGGTAGACGGATTATATGAAGAAGCGGTGTTTCAAGGAAGCAATTACATCGCCTCAGCTACTTTTCCCAATTTGAAATTGACCACAGCGCAAGTCTTGAAAACTGGGGAAGGGTGAATTAATTGATAAAAAAGCTAGGTCAGAAGGAAGGGATACACAACAAACGTAGTTAACCGAAGTCAAACAGCGTCAATTGCTCATAATTCGCTCACGGAAGTGACCCTACTCGTACGTTACCGAAGTCTTGTAGCATAAACTCAACTAATATGAACACAAATCGTACACATTTTCCTGCTGTTCAGTTCAGAATTGCTAGACCGACAGACAAACTTGCAAAAGTGGTTGAGTTTTATGAGGATGGCTTGGGTTTGAGAAAACTGTACTCGTTTGCAGAGCATGAAGGATACGACGGAGTAATGCTTGGATTGCCCAACGCTCAATATCACCTAGAATTTACCACTCACAAAAGTGGAAGTCCTTGTCCTGCTCCAACAAAAGACAACTTGCTGGTACTATATATCCCTGAGCTAGACAAAATAGCGGAAATTAAAAACCGTCTTGCCCGTCTGGGATATCCCGAAGTGGAGCCAGAAAACCCTTATTGGAAAGGCAAAAGCGTAACGATTGAAGACCCTGATGGTTGGCGTGTAGTGCTTTTCAACGGAAAGTTTGAAATGGATTGAACAGCAGCATAAGGGGAGCAACGCGCAGATGGAGTAATCATCTGGTTGACGAAACTCCTGGCTAAAGCCGATAGCTCACGGAGTGCGAGTACTCGAGCGTCGGAGATTCTTTTCGGTTACTAGTTATACTCAACTAGACCTACGGCGGACAAAACGCCGTCTAAGAAAGTCTGCACCAGTCACTCGCTGGAGTTTCAGGCTACCTGAATCTCACCAACACGCTTACGGTTTCCATTTCTGGGTAGTTCCGTTGACTACCGCCTTGAAGTTACTGACGGGCGTGTAATGAGTGTAATGCACTTTCGACAGGACAATTACCCTTACGGGTTCGCCAGTTGCTCTACTTGGGGAGACCCCAAGACCGCACTGGCTCACTGTTTCAAGTTGTTCACCCTGTACGCATAGTCAAAGTGTTGGCTCATTTGACAAGCGAAGATTTTACTTACAAAAGGCTGCAACTAGGTTGCACTTCTCTGTAAAACCCCCTATCTTCAGTTTTCATGGTTCAGATGTTATCCTTGTAAAGGAGTATGCTTTACAATGTCAATGGGTAAACCAAAGTTGTTAATCAATTTTCGAGTAACACTAGAAGAAAGGACAATTCTGCAAAACTACTGTGAACAAACGGGAAGGGCGCAAAGTGATGTATTAAGAGAATTTGTCCGTAGCTTAGAAAAGAAACCGTCACTGAGTCCGGGCATGACTCAGCTAGCCTTCATCAAGAGTCTGAAGCACGAAGTACGGTGCTACGAAGAAAGCTTCTCAGGGGTTTTCGGCATTTTCCTTATAAATTGACTTTTTTTATCCAAAGTTGAATTTTTATTAAAGGTGTCCTTGATTTTCTAGAGAAACTATGTAAAGCTATAACTTAGATATTAAATACGGTTAATCTACCGACTAGTTGTATTTAAGGATTGAAAACATCTATGGCAAAGCCGCAGATTTAAGCTGCTGGCAAGTGGATGCTGCAACAACTGTGCGATCGCCAAAGTATTTCTGTTGTGGGCAAACTCTGATATTAAAGCGAGGAATTTGATGAAAACAAACCAGTTTTGGTCAGGAGAGTCATCTACAACCGATTATGACCCTAGCTTGCTCTCAGATGTGCTGATAATTGGAGGTGGTCCGGCTGGCACTTGGGCAGCCTGGAGTGCAGCATCCTCAGGTGCTAGGGTTGTCCTCGTAGATAAAGGGTACTGTGGTACTACTGGCTGCGCGGCTGCCTCTGGTAACGGCGTTTGGTACGTACCGCCTGATCCCGATGCACGAGAAGCAGCAATGGCAAGTCGTGAAACCTTGGGTGGATTTTTATCAAACCGCGATTGGATGAAGCGGGTACTAGATCAAACTTATGCAAATATCAACCTGTTAGCAGATTGGGGTTATCCCTTTCCCACCGATGAAGAGGGTAAACCCTATAGGCGATCGCTTCAAGGCCCAGAATATATGCGACTGATGCGCAAGCAAATCAAACGGGCGGGCGTCACAATCTTAGACAACAGTCCAGCTTTGCAACTGCTGGTATCTGATGGTGCAGTTGCAGGCGCAACCGGGATTAATCGTCAGTCAGGTAAAAAATGGATTGTGCGATCAGGTGCTGTGATCATTGCCACTGGCGGCTGTGCTTTCTTAAGCAAAGCACTGGGATGCAACGTTTTGACCGGGGATGGTTACTTAATGGCGGCTGAAGCAGGTGCCGAAATGTCGGGAATGGAATTTTCCAACGCTTACGGCATCTGTCCCGCCTTTTCTTCCGTCACCAAAACTCTGTTTTACAATTGGGCAACTTTTACCTACGAAGACGGCACCCCAATTCCTGGTGCCGGTTCACAACGGGGTCGTTCGGTAATTGCCAACACCTTATTGACTCAGCCAGTTTACGCCATTTTAGATCAAGCAACAGAAGAAATGCGCGTCGCCATGCGTAAGGCGCAACCCAACTTCTTTTTACCCTTAGATCGCGCTGGCATTGATCCCTTTACTCAGCGTTTCCCCGTCACTCTCCGTCTAGAAGGAACCGTGCGAGGTACGGGTGGAATTAGGATTGTAGATCACACCTGTGCTACCTCTGTCAGAGGACTGTATGCCGCAGGGGATGCAGCGACACGAGAATTGATCTGCGGCGGGTTCACAGGTGGCGGTAGTCATAACGCTGCTTGGGCAATATCGTCAGGTTATTGGGCTGGACAGTCTGCGACCGATTACGCCCATGAGTTGGGAGACAAGGCAACACAACGCCCAACAGAAGCAGTAGGCGAGGCGACATTCAATTCCAGAAGCGATCGCCGAACCCTCAACGCTGATCAAATCATCCAGGCAACTCAAGCCGAAGTCTTCCCCTATGATCGCAACTATTTCCGCAACGAGAAGAATTTGACAGAATCTTTGCACCGACTAAATTACCTTTGGCAAGAGATTCGCACGAGTTTTGCTGCTGACGATCAAAATATTGTCCAGGCGCGGGAAGCAGCAGCAATGGTAGCAACAGCGAGATGGATGTACAGCAGCGCCCTAGAACGCAAAGAAACTCGCGGAATGCACAAGCACCTAGACTATCCGCAACAGGATGATAACCAGCAACATTACCTGATTAGCGGCGGTTTAGATCAAGTCTGGGTAAGGGCTGAACCCAAAGAACTGGGGAGTCGGGAGTTGCTAACCACTCACAATTAACAACTAACAACCAACAACTAACATGATAGAGTTAGTCAGCGAATCCCGATGCATAGAGTGTAATATCTGCGTCAGTGTTTGCCCAACAAATGTGTTTGACACTGTGCCAGATGCACCACCAACCATTGCCAGACAAAGTGACTGTCAAACCTGTTTCATGTGTGAATTGTACTGTCCGGTAGATGCCCTTTATGTGGCACCCCAAGTAGATCCGCTCTCGTCAGTAGATGAGAAGTCTCTTGTAGAAGCTGGACTTCTGGGTAGCTATCGCAAAAATATCGGTTGGGGTCGTGAACGCACAAACGCTGCCAAAGAAGATTCAACTTACGAACTGCTGAAGCATCTGAAGTAAGTAGGTAAACCTTAGAAGATATTAAACCTAGACAAAGGAGTCAGAATTTGTCAATTCTTTTGGATTCTGTCTCCTGACTCTAAATAACTCGTATGATTAATTTTGTCCATCCCTCTCTCTTTACAAGAGTATCCTCCTTAGGAGCATTTTTACTCCTACTGCTAAACACCGCCTGTAGCTCTAGCCAAACCCTATCCAAAGAAGCACTAAGTACCAAAACCCAAGCCCTATCAACTACCACTACCCTGCACTTAGGTGTTATTGGTAACAGTCGAACTCCAACTGGACCTATAGGTTGGGCAATGCATAAAGGCAAACTCAAGCCGGAATTAGCGCAATTGGGCATCACAGAAGTCCAGACATTCAATTTTCCCAACGGACCGGATCTCAATGAAGCCCTTGTAGCGGAGAAGATAGACGTTGGCATTCTGGGAGATACGCCAGCGATCGTCGCCAGAGCTAACGGTATCAAAACCCGATTAATTAGTCAAGAGCAAGTGGGACAAAATGCTTGGTTGTTAGCTAAAAAAAATGGCCCGCGTTCAATAGCAGAACTCAAAGGGCAAAAAGTGGCGACATCAAAAGGGTCGTATATGCATCGCTACTTATTGGGGTTATTACAAAAGAATGGCATTGCTGAACAAGTGACCGTTGTTCACCTACTGCCAAACGTTGCTCAAGCAGCTCTAGAACGTGGTGATGTAGCTGCTATTGCCGCACCTACTGGTACAGGTCCAATTCTGATATCAAAAGGGTTTCCAGTACTTGATGAAGCAGCTAAACATCCTGACTTACCAGGGACAAGCGCTACTGTAGTCACAGAAGCTTTCCTGGCGAAACATCCTGATTTTTCTAAGAAGTGGAATCAGATTAAACTTGAAGCAGTCAAAGATATCAAAGCTAACTCAGAAGAGTACTACAAGTTCCACTCCCAGGTATCTGGATATCCGATTGATATCGTTAAGGCTTCCTTCTCCGTGAAACAGTTTCCCGAAGAACCGTTTTCTGCTCAGGGACTACAACTTTTAGAAGGAACCAAGAGATTTTTAGTTTCACAAAAATTAGCTAAGTCGGATTTTAAATTGAAGGATTGGATTTTTACCGCAGAGGAACACAGATAATTATCTGTTATGTCCGCGTACATGGGAAAACGCCTGTGGCCTGGTTAGAATCTGACTCCTCAGGATGAAACAGGAAAGGGACGACAATGTCTAGAGTTGTATAGGTTCTCCATAGCAGATGAATAGCAGATGAAACTGATTTTACCTGTAGAGTTTGTGGCTGATGTAGAGCCACATTTACCTCCCGATGTGACAGTTGTACATGTGGATAGTGATGGGAATCTGGACGGCGATGCTACAGATGCTGAGATTTATTTTAATTATTTTTTGTTGAAACCTTCTACCCTGCATAAAGTATTGGCAGCAGCACCAGCACTGCGTTGGCATCATGCACCCCACGCAGGAGTGAATCACGTCCTCACACCTACCTATTTGGAACGAGATATTATCCTTACCAATGGTGCGGGAGTTTTTGCGATTCCCATCGCTGAATTCGTGATGACTTTCATGCTTTCTCATGCTAAGCAATTGCGTGACTTGTACTCTTTACAGGCGGGTCATCAGTGGAAAAGGGGCTTTCAAATACAAGAGTTGCTGGATGCGACGCTGTTAATTATTGGCGCTGGTGGTATTGGTCAAGAAATTGCCACTCGTGCTAAAGCTTTTGGTATGAGAGTTTTCGGGAGTCGTCGTCACCCCGAACCGCTCCCAAATTTTGATCGGGTTGTGGGTGCAGATGAGTGGCAATCGCTCCTGGGCGAAGCTGATTATGTCGTCATTGCGACACCTCTAACTCCGGAAACCAAAGGCATGATCGATGCTGATGCACTACGCTTGATGCTTCCTCATGCTTACCTAATTAATATTGCTCGCGGTGCAGTTGTCGATGAATCTGCATTACTGACAGCTTTGCGTGAAGGATGGATTGCAGGTGCTGGATTAGACACGTTTATTACAGAACCTCTACCACCAGAAAGTCCTTTTTGGTCTCTTCCCAACGTCTTTATCACACCCCATTGTTCAGGGCATGCCCCAAAGGTGAAACAGCGTACACTCTTATTATTTTTCGACAACTTAGCACGCTACCGAGAAGGTAAGCCCTTACGCAATGTGGTGGACAAAAAAGCAGGATACTAAACACGACCCGTATGCAGCATGGCGCTTCCGAGACTATCGTTTATTTTTCATTGGACGTGTGCTTTCCAGCATGGGTTACCAGATGCAGAGTGTGGCGATTGGCTGGGAACTCTACGAACGTACTGGTTCAGCTTTGGTGCTAGGTGGAGTTGGTCTAGTGCAGGTAATCCCTGTAATATTACTGACTTTGCCAGCGGGTTATGTAGCCGACAATTTCGACCGTAAGCGTACATTCATGTTCACTCAGGTCATATATGCTCTGTGTGCCCTTAGTTTAGCAGTTCTCTCTTATACACATGGTTCTATTTTCCTGATTTATTCTTGCCTGCTATTATTCGGCGTTGCCAATGCGTTTAATAGTCCCTCTAGTAATGCACTACTACCGCAGCTGATCCCCGTGCCAGCTTTTACCAATGCGGCAACCTGGAACAGCAGCGCTTTTCAACTTGCTTCGGTGGTTGGTCCAGCTGTTGGGGGTCTTTTGATCGCCGTCCAAAGAAGGGCAACTGGGGTATATGTGCTGAATTTTGTCTTAGACCTGACCTGTTTTGTATTAATTGCGATGATTGTGGGGCGGCGTAGAGATGTGATTCATCGCGTTTCTACGCATCCTTCGATCAAAAGCTTGGCAGGAGGGATGAGATTTATCTGGCAGAATCAAGTCATCTTAGCAGCGATCGCGCTGGATATGTTTGCGGTGCTGTTAGGTGGTGCCGTCACTCTGTTACCAATTTACGCCAAGGACATCTTGCAGGTTGGTCCCACTGGGTTGGGATGGCTGCGTGCTGCACCATCAATTGGGGCATTGTTCATGGCGTTCACCCTTGCTTACTCGCCACCAATGAAAAAAGCTGGCATAGCACTGTTGTGGTCAGTGGCAGGTTTTGGAGTCGCAACAATTGTCTTTGGACTGTCGCGGTCATTTTGGCTGTCCTTGCTCATGCTGGTGTTAAGTGGTGCGCTTGACAACATCAGTGTCGTTATTCGCCATACTCTGGTGTACGTGCGTACTCCTGATGATTTACGGGGTCGAGTATCTGCCATCAACGGCGTTTTTATCAGCACATCTAACCAGTTAGGTGGCTTTGAGTCAGGCTTGACAGCAGCACTTTTTGGTCCAGTTCTATCTGTGGTCGGCGGAGGTATTGGCACTATAGTCGTTGTGCTGCTTGCGGCTTGGATCTGGCCAGAGATTCGCCGCTTGGGTTCATTGCAAGAGGTTGTTGACGGTTGACCAGGGTAGAGGAGCAGAGGAGAAAGAGCATGGCTGAACTCGTCACTGGAGGGTGTCTTTGTGGCTATGTGCGATATGAGTATCACGGAGAACTAGGAGCAGCGAATTATTGCCACTGTCGAGATTGTAGAAAGGCCACGGGTAGCGCTTTCAATGTTGGGGTTCGCCTGCAATCAGCCGCGTTGCGTGTCGTAGCAGGCCAAGTTAAGAGTTATACGAAAACAGGAGACAGTGGCAATACAATCACTCGCGAATTCTGCCCAGAATGCGGATCACCCTTGTTTACAAGAGCGCCAGCAAAGCCCCAATTCATCTGGCTGAAAGCAGGAAGTCTGGACAATCCCCAGTGGGTTAAGCCGAGGGATCAAATCTGGACTGATTCAGCAGTCCCTTGGGCTTACATTGATCCTGAGCTAGCTGGTTTTTCCCGCAATCGACATAGTGTATAACTTTTCTAGTTCAGATCTCAAAGCATCGTCTCACCAATCCAGAATAGTTTGCAATACTTAATATTCGATAAGCAAACAATTCGTGTATCATATATTTATGTTTCGCAGTAAATATTTTTTGGAGAGCATTTCAAAAATTAGATTTTGTGTCTAGTCATAGATACATACCTGCAAGTCGGACACGAGTACCTCAAAGCTTTACAAGATAAGCCTGACAGCTTAAATACTCAGCACTCGCTACTCAGAACTTTTGATGGATGCTTAAGCCAAACCTTTTTTGGAAAATCGTAGCCAAAAGCTGGGAAGCAGTACTATTGGCTGCTCAGAAAAACCTGTGATTTTTTAAAGGAAAGAAACATGACTGAATATAGCCGATTGAAGACTTCACCCTCCGCCGCAATCAGAGCTACCCTAGATTATCCAGTAATCGACACAGACGTTCACACCAATGATTTCACACCGGCTCTGGAAGATTACATCGCTAATTACGGCGGTGCGAAACTCGTGGACGAATTGCGGAAGGCGGAATCCTCTCGCCTCAACTCCAAGAGCGATGGTAAAGACTGGTATCAACAAACTCCTGAAGAACGTCAATACAACCGCACAATTCGCTCTCCTTGGTGGGCGAGAGTCACCCGCAACACCCTAGATCTCGCCACTTATACCTTGCCAGAATTGCTCTATGAGCGTCAGGCCGAACAGGGATCAGATTATTCGGTGCTGTTTCCCAATAATGCCCTCGCACCAGCTGGAGCAAGTTCAGAGAACCGTCAAGCATTGCAACGGGCAGTCAATCACTATCATGCTGATATCTATCGTAAATATAGCGATCGCCTGACACCAGTGGCTGGTATCCCCATGACTACCCCTCAAGAAGCCATTGAGGAGCTAGAATTTGCAGTGAACACACTGCAACTGAAGGTGATTAATATTCCTGGTGGTGTGAAACGGCCAATAAAGGCGATCACGGATAAGTATCCAGCAGATAAATTTCCCGAAATCTCCAAGTATGCGTCTTATATAGATTTCTTCGGACTTGACAGTGAATACGACTACGATCCCTTCTGGGCTAAAGTTGTCGAACTGAATGTACCCATAACTACCCATTATGGCAGTCAAGGTTGGACTGGACGCTCCTCCATCAGCAACTACATGAACAACCACATCGGTCACTTTGCCGATGGTTCGCAAGCATTTGCCAAGGCGCTGTTCTTTGGTGGTGTAACCAAGCGTTTTCCACAGTTGCGACTAGGTCTGCTCGAATGTGGTGCAGATTGGGGCGCTCACGTCTACATTCATTTAGTAGACCGTTTCTCCAAGCGCAATATCAAGGCGCTGCAAAACTATAACCCAGACCTCGCCAATGCCTCAGAGTTGTTCGAGTTGTTTGAACGCTTCGGTGGAGAAATTACTCAAGGGTATTCCCTTACTAAAGAAGAATTAACCAAGAGTGTACTGGGTTCTTCCTTCACCCGTCATAGCCGTCAACCAGTTGGTAGCGAACTGGAAGACTTTGCCGCCGCAGGTATTGAAACTATCGAAGATATCCGTGAGCGCTGGGTGAACAGCTTCTTCTTTGGTTCCGAATCCGACGACCGCACCATAGGAGCGGCATTCAACGACAAAGCCAATCCCTTAGGTGTGAAGATTAACGCCATCTATTCCTCGGATGTTGGTCACTGGGATGTACCTGATCTTACAGAGCCTCTAGCAGAAAGCTGGCAGCTGGTGAAAGAAGGCGTAATTTCCGAAGCTGACTTCAAAGCGTATGTCTTCGCTAATCCTTACAAGTTCTATACCGAAGCCAACCCCAACTTCTTTAAGGGTACATCGATTGAATCCAAGATAGCTCAAATCGAATTACCACAAGTAGATAAGAGCTTTGTGAGAGTGTAAAAGGTGAGGGAGAATCATCAAGATTATTCCCCCACATTGACCGAGAACGGGGTGTGGGGTGTGGGGTGTGGGGTAAACAACTACACCCCACACCAGTGCGAAACGCTTTGACCCTATTGGTCTGTCAAGGTTAAATTGATGGGTAGTGCGAGCCGGAAAGCTCGCGTGGTGAGCGAGACGCTCACACGTACCAACCCGTCAAAATGAATTTGACAGACCACTATGCCCAATGATATGAACTAAAAAATAACACCATGACGTTACCAACGACGAAACTCGGTAAAACTGGATTGACTGTTTCGCGCCTCTCTCTTGGCACCATGACCTTCGGATTGCAGACTGACGAAGAAACTTCCAGAGTTATCCTCGACACAGCCGCTGATGCTGGGATCAACTTTCTGGATACAGCCGATGTTTATCCACTTGGTGGCGGAATTGCCACAGCCGGACGTACCGAAGAAATCATTGGACGCTGGCTCAAAGGCAAACGCGAACATTTTATACTGGCTACCAAGGCTGTAGGCAAGGTCGGCCCTGCACCTTGGGATCAGGGTGCTTCGCGCAAACATATTTTGGATGCGATCGATGCTTCCCTTAGACGACTGGGAACCGATTATGTTGATCTGTATCAATTGCACTCTGATGATGCCTTAACCCCCCTGGATGAGACTCTCGAAGCTTTGGACAAGGTGGTTCGATCCGGTAAGGCACGCTATATCGGAGTTTCTAATTTCTTAGCTTACCGACTCAGCCGCGCTTTAGGTCGCGCTGATGTGCGAAATTTGACTCGCTTTGTCTCGATTCAGCCCCGCTACAATCTGTTGTTCCGCGAAATTGAGCGAGAACTTTTGCCCCTAGCGCAAGAAGAAGGGCTGGGTGTGATTCCCTACAATCCGTTGGCAGGTGGTCTACTCTCTGGTAAACACAATCTTGCTCACGGCCCCACCGCAGGAACTCGTTTTACCTTGGGTGCAGCCGCCGAACGTTATCAAGAACGTTATTGGCACGATCGCGAGTTTAATACTGTTGAGGAATTACGCACAGTAGCAGATTTGGCTGGACTGTCACTTACCACCCTAGCGGTGGCTTGGGTGCTGGCTAATCCGATTATCACTGCCCCGATTATTGGTGCTAGCCGTCCAGAACAACTTACTGACACCCTCAAGGCGGTGGAAGTAAAACTCGACGACAATTTAAAACAAAAGCTAGACGACATAACTGCCGAGTATCGAAGGGGAGATTCTCTGCGTTAAGAGTGGGGAACTCGGGGCCCCCAAAGCGTGATTAGGGGCAATGGGGTAAAATACCAATTTCATGCTTGGCGGTGAAATTTTTGCATCGGGACTGCCTTCTTCAATTTGCAGAAAGCTTGATGCTACGAGATGGACTCTCATGACGAAAAAGTTCAAACAATTGAAATCCTTTCAAAGTGCTGCCGATGCACCAAAGCTGCCATCAACTCCCTTTAGGTTCATTTGCTATTTCGTTAACCAGTTCCGCTGGTGGTATGTGCTGATGGTGATCCTGGAGGTAGTACACGCAACTTGTGGCATTATGTTGCCCTATGCCATTGGCGAGATCATCCGGAGTGTGACGCGATCGACGGGCGACAGCAAGCACATTTTTGATGCCGTGAGGCAACCCTTGATGCTATTCACCGCCTTGAGTGTGGGTGAAGTCGTATTTGGGCGCTCGGCTGGACTCTTGCAAACTATCCTCCATCCGATCCACCGACAGCACATCGTTCGGGCTCTATATGCTTACTTGCAGCAGCATTCGCATCGCTACCTGAGCAGTAGTTTTGCTGGAGCATTAGCACATCGTATTAGCGAAACCTCTCTGGGTGTGACCCAGACGATGCAAATGATGATTACTGAATTTATGCCAGTCATCGTCGTGTATACTGTCGCTGTAATGTTACTGTATCGCGCCTATCCTCCCCTGGCTACACTCGTGGGTGTATGGGCAGTTCTCTTCATCAGTATTTCGTTCTGGCTGGCAACTCGTTGCCGAATTTACTCCCGCAAAGCGGCAGCCGCAAGAAGTGAGACAACTGGCATCATCGTAGATACAGTCACAAATATTACCAGTAGCCGACTGTTTGCTCGTCTGGGTTTTGAACGAGGCTATTTGAATGAGCAATTAAGGCGCGAACTCAAAGAGGTGAGACAGTCTAACTGGTACTCAGAGCGAATCCGCTGGTTTCAGTTTATCTCAGCAGCCATTCTGAAAATCAGCACTCTGTATTACTCGCTCTCCCTGTGGAGTCAAGGAAAGATCGCTGCTGCTGACTTCGTGGTAGCAACCAGTCTGTCGCTGTTGATCATCAGTGAAGCCCGCAATTTAAGTAAACGCCTTCTAGAATTCTTTGAACACATCGGCAATGTCGCCAATGGTGTCTTCACCATTGTTCAACCCCACGAGTTGATTGATCGGGATCAAGCGATCGCCCACTCAATCACCCAGGGTCGCATTGAGTTTCGGCGATTAAATTTCAACTACTCGGCTGAGAAAAAAGTATTCCACAACCTTTGTGTCACCATTCAACCGGGACAGCGTGTCGGACTAGTGGGCTTCTCCGGCTCTGGCAAGTCTACTTTTGTCAATTTGATTTTGCGTCTGTTCGACCCCCAATCTGGACAGATTCTCATTGATGGAGTCGATATTCGAGATATGACTCAGGATACCCTCCACGCCCAGATCAGCTTGATTCCCCAAGATCCATCTCTGTTCCATCGTACGTTACTGGAAAATATTCGTTACGGGCGACTGGAAGCCAGCGATGAGGAAGTGATAGAAGCAGCACGTAAGGCTTACGCTCACGATTTTATCGTGCTGATGAATGAGGGGTATAATTCTCTGGTGGGCGAACGCGGTGTCAAACTGTCCGGTGGGCAGAGACAACGCATTGCGATCGCACGGGTGATCCTCAAAGACGCACCAATCCTGATCTTAGATGAAGCCACCTCTAGTCTCGATTCCATCACCGAAAAAGCGATCCAAGATACCCTAGATTTCGCGATGCATGGAAAAACGGTGATTGTAGTAGCTCATCGCTTATCTACTATCGCCCATCTAGACCGCATTTTGGTGTTCGACCAAGGTCGCATTGTTGAAGATGGGACCCACACCAAACTACTAGCACGCGGCGGTGCTTACTACAGGTTATGGAAAATGCAGGCAGGTGGATTTCAGTCTGTAGAAGCCAGCAATAATAATCTATCCGACCTGCAAATAGGATAGTTTTGCGCCAGAATTAAGCAGTTGCGTATTTGATTTGTATATAGAACGCGGGCTTTTCGGCCCGCACTACAGTAATTTTACGTTTTCGTCTTATACAATCTAGCTGCACATAAGCTTATTCTGCTCAAAACCAAAATCAAGTTAAACAACAAGACTTGATTTTGTATCAACTTTTGTGGTATCCTGCATTAAGTCATAAAATACTATTAATCGACAAATCTATCGTAGTTTTTGATTGCACAGTAATTTGCAATGCTCATCGGTGAGAGGTTGATACCAATTCGCATTTTCAACCAGAAAAGATGAAATTTGAGGAATTTGAAAGATCAGCCAACTTATCGTTGCAGTAGTCAACAGTGGCAAAGTATGAAGTTGACTGCCAAAAAGGAGGACAAGGAATTGCTAAAAGTCTATAGCGAAAATGAACTACAGTTAACCGCTGAGGTGCTGGTAATTGGTGGTGGTCCTGCCGCCGCATGGGCAGCATGGGCAGCCGCATCCCAAGGTGTCAAAGTCATCATTGTTGATAAAGGTTTTCTGGGTACGAGCGGTGCAGCTGCTGCCAGTGGCAATGGCATCATGGCTCCTTCTCCAGAGAATTGGGACAAAGTTTTGTGGGAGCGTTATCGCATAGGAAAAAACCTAGCTAACTTACGCTGGATCGAGCGTGTGATCGAAAAAACTTGGCTCAGTTTGCCCCTAGTGGAAGATTGGGGCTATCGTTTCCCCAAAGAAAATGGGGAATCTGTGCGCCAGAGTTATTATGGTCCTGAATATATGCGGGTACTTCGCAAAAACCTCTTGCGTGTCGGTGTTCAGATTCTTGACCAAAGTCCTGCTCTAGAGCTTTTATTGGCTGACGACGGCTCAGTGGCAGGAGCAAGAGGTGTGCAACGGCAAAATCATCGTACCTATACCGTTCGCGCTGGTGCAGTAGTCCTAGCGAATGGCGGTTGTGCATTCTTGAGTAAAGCGTTAGGTTGCAATACCAATACAGGTGATGGACTGCTGATGGCAGTGGAAGCTGGCGGCGAACTCTCCAGTATGGAAGCTTCTAATCACTATGCCATCTCGACTGCTTTCAATGCTACAGTGACACGAGGTGTTCCCTTTGGCTGGGCTAGTTACACTGATGAAGCTGGCAATGATCTTGGTGGCTATATCGATGGTCGTCGCGATCCATCGTTCCTTCCCAATGCCCTCCTCGAAGGCTCCGTTTATGCCCGTTTGGATCGAGCCACACCTGAAGTCAAGGCAGTGATTGAAAAGTCTCATTTCATCACTTTTCTACCCTATAAAAAAGCTGAGATTGACCCCTATACAGAACGAGTGCCTGTAACACTGGTCTTAGAAGGTACAGTCCGTGGTACAGGTGGAATTCGGATTGTGGATGATAGTTGCGGAACAAAGGTTCCTGGACTCTACGCCGCCGGTGATGCAGCATCGCGGGAGTTTTTAGCCGGTTTAGCTTCTGGGGGTGGTGGTCCCAATGCCGCCTGGGCAATCTCCACAGGACAATGGGCAGGAGTTGGAGCAGCTGCTTTTGCCAAAAGTCTGGGTGCTCATGCCCACGAACGTGTTGTGCATCCTACTGGTCAAGCGGGAATGCGATCGCAGTCCTCCGCTTCCGAAACATTCGATAGCGAGGCGATTGTGCGCGGTGTCCAAGCACAGATGTTCCCACTCGAGAAGAATTACTTGCGCTGTGAGCAGGGACTTCTAGATTCCCTTGCCAAATTAGAAACGCTGTGGCAGCAGGTACAAACGAACCCGAAACAAGATACAGTGCGCGATGTGGAATTTTCTCGTCGAGCGGCTTCTCTCACGGCTGTAGCAAGATGGGCGTATTTTAGCGCTTTACATCGCACAGAAACGCGTAGCGAACATATTCGCGTGGACTATCCTGAAACCGACCCTAATCAGCGTTATTATCAAGCCACCGGCGGCTTAGATCGTCTATGGGTGAGGCGTGATTGGATAACGGATGCGATGTCTGGCGACAAGCCGCAAAGCGTCTACGCTACACCACCAGTACTAACCACTCAAACCATACCCTCTGTATCAAATTTGTAGCAGGAGTAGTATCATGATCGAGCTTGTCAGCCATAAACTCTGTATCAATTGCAACGTGTGCGTCCAAGTTTGTCCTACCAATGTCTTTGAGTCGGTACCCAACCAACCACCCGTAATTGCCCGAAAGGAAGACTGTCAAACTTGTTTCATGTGTGAGGCATATTGTCCTGCGGATGCGCTCTATGTTGCGCCCCAATCTCATACCAATGTTGCAGTCAATGAGGATGATTTAATTGAAAGTGGCATCATGGGTGAATATCGTCGCATCTTGGGTTGGGGATATGGCAGAAAAAACAATAGTGAATTGGATACTGCTCATAAACTGCGCCAACTACCGCGACCCTATCAAAGTTAATTTGGGTGTTTAATCATTATAAGAGTAGTCGATTAACCGTAGCAATACGGTGTGAAATGGAGTAATCCGGAGTAGCTACTACACCAGTTAAAGGGGGAGCGATACGATTTTGTTGGATCGGGTTTTAATTCTCAATTAGATTGCCTGATTCTCAATAAAAACAGGTTTTTCGCCGCGATAGCGAAGCGCTGCTGCGTTCGCGGAGCTTCTCCCCTTGGGAGAAGCGCAGATCGCCGCCTAAAACCGATGATTTTGTACCCTAATTTTGGTCATCCCACAAAATCGCACTGCTCCCAGTTAAAGGTCTACGCGACCTACGCAGAGAGGGTCATAAACTTAATAGGATTCACTAGTCCTAAGCGTTTAGGAGAGGAACATCGCTCATTATCAAGTGGAACACCAAACCGATACAAAGCCCCTAGCAGCGTCTAAAAACTGCGAACTGCATTGGCGAAGCAAACTTAACCTGAAAGGTGATGCAGAAATGCAAACAAATTACGTCTTTTTACTCAATGCCGACAAAACATTCCTAAACATGGTTCAGCAATGACGATTCGAGTTAACTCAATACTAAGGTTTGGTGATTTGAAGCCAGACAATATAGCGTAGCCACTCGTTTCTCCTGAACCATTCTCAATTATGAAGTAACACTTGTCTTCAGAGTGCAAGTTCCTGCTGTGTTCGTCTTGGCTCCAGCGTAGGATAAAGTCTTTGAACTCATCCCTGGCTTCCTGAGTGAGGATGAAGTTAATATCGTTTGGATTAGCTCTTCGTAATCGCATCACACTTGATTGCGTAAGGAAGATAAACAAGTATAATTAATATTTAAAACTTCAACTTAAGCGGTGGAAGATTACTTTGAAAGCACTGCCAAAATTAAGCGCTCATCCCTGACAATAAGGGGAGCATCCACTTTTGGAAGAAACATAATTCTTGTACTCCAAAAACCCTACTATATGGTTCATCTAAAAAAGTCTATCCGCCAAAAGTGGATGCTCCCGACAATAAGTGTGTTAGCCTACGTGAAAATAAAATATTCTGGCGATCACAATGCTCTGCGTAGGAACGAGTTAGAATGTGGGGTTTCACCCTACATTAATTCGCCAACAGTATCATTTATTTATGGGTTTCTTAATTTTTAATTTTTAATTTTCAATTCCCCGAAGGGGTTGACTGAACTTTGGCAAAGACGAACGTATCTCGTGGGAGCGAAGAAATATTAGGACGAATTGTGTAGCAACGAAGCATTGCCTCGCGTGACAGTCCACTCTTTTCCAAAACTCGTGCTGAAGCCAGATTTTCTGTGTCACAAGTTGCCCAAACCCGATATATTCCAGGAAGATTGCTTGCCCACAACACGATAGTACTTGCAGCTTCTGTTGCATAACCTTTTCTCCAGTAGCTCTGATTTAGAACATAGCCGAAGTCCACTGCGTACTCTTTCACTCGACAGGCAATTACGCCGATGGCTCGGTTCTCTGGTTTAAGTGTGATTGCCCAAGAGAATTCCTCACCGGACTTCCATCGCTGAATACATCTCTCAATGAACTCATTCGTCTGAAAAATATTTGTATGAATGTGCCAGTCCATATAGAGAGTTACTTCAGAATCACAAGCGTATTCGTAGATATCACTAGCATCTGATAGAGATGGTCGCCGCAGAACTAATCTCTCTGTCGTCAAGACTTTAGGAACTTGGAACATAACCAATTCTCCATAGCAAAACCTACGCATTGACAGAAATCTGACTATGTATGCCTTTTTTTACTAAAAACGCTTATATCAATTATTGTACCATTCTCAACAAAACCAAAAAAATCGGGTTTCTCAACCAAAAATCAAGGATTTGACCATTATTCATTCTCAAGAAACTTAGTTTTTCACCTAGGTTTTTGCGCGATTACAACTGGGATCGGGGCAATCTTAATACAGCATTTCATTAATTCGTAACGCATTAAATTTAGCAAGACTCTGCGTTCCTCTGCGCTTCCTCCCTTGTTCCTTTGCGTTTAAAAAAGCTACGATTTTACGCAACGCAGTACTTAGCATGGTCAAATTACTGTGTTACAGCAGTTTGAGATCAAATCCACCACAAAAATAAATTGCAAAATGAAGTCTGATAATGGTTTTGATTATTTCTATCAGTGGCACGATTGATTGCAATTTGCTGTAAGTGAACTACCAATAGTTGTAACAATGCATCGTAACGAATTAGCAAGAGAAATTGTACGTGTTTCGTACCTTAGGGGAGAGTTTCGGCTACGTTCTGGTCAAGTGTCTGATCATTACTTTGATAAATACCGGTTTGAATCTGAGCCAAAACTACTGAAGCAATTGGGTAAAGAAATGGCAAAGATGATTCCAGCAGACACCGAAGTCCTTGCTGGGTTGGAGTTAGGAGGAGTTCCTTTAGCAACAGCAATTTCACTGGAAGTTGGGCTACCAGTTGTCTTTGTCCGTAAGGAGAAGAAAAATTATGGAACGCTTAAGATAGCAGAGGGGGTCAGTATTGAAGGAAAACGCTTGTGCGTCGTTGAAGACGTTATTACAACAGGTGGTCAGGTTGTAAAAAGTACAGAGGGGCTTCGTAATGCTGGGGCTAAAGTGGACTTTGTCATTTGCGTTATATGGCGGGGAAATGCTTTTGAACAAAGTTTAGAAAGAGTCGGTCTTCAAAAAAAAGCTCTTTTTGACATGCTTGAACTTTCGGCGTGGATTCAGGGGATGTGACGAAATAAGTGCCCATGTGATTCTTGAAGTTCCTAGGGCATACTGACATCTTGCACCATTCTGAATCAGCCCGATATCCCGCCCAGAACTTAAGTTCCGGGCTAATAGCTTAACGGCACTTGAAATGGACTGAAATCCTTGTTCAGTCCTCTTGAGAGGACTTTAGCTATCAGCCAGCGATTTAAATCGCTGGCTGGCTGACAGCCCAAGTGCAAGATATCAGCCTCTAACTAGCGCGCTGGGGGCGATCGCAACATATGAAAGATGCACATTTTTTTCACTTTCTGAAAGCCTTGCTGTATAAGGGTTATAAAATGTGCATCTTAAGAGCTAACACACCCTACTTATCTGTTATGACTTCTTGAGTCTTTTTACTTTTTGACGAGAATATATGCTGTCACATAGTCAGGCAATTGGCTGCTATGCTGCTCAAAATCTTTTTGATTCTGAAAAACACCTGCTAAAAAATCGAGTTGATAAAGATTGGGTAAAAATGCTCCACCTGTATCTGCGATTACTCCCAAATGTAGGTGTTTACGTCCACTTTGAGTGTACTCAGTCATAATGACTTTACCTAAACCAATATTCAGAACATCTCCTGCAAAGGTCACTCCTGGAAGGATAGAAATTTTTGCATCGATCTTATATCCATATCCTTTGATAGCATCAACCTGTCTAAAATACCAATAACGCTTTTGTTCTGTAGCTGGTAATCCCCGAATGTAAGACATTTCATTGTTTCTATCTACATTAAAAAATGCCTTGGAGCCATCAGTAAAGTTAACTAGTATTGTGCCCTCCATCAGAGCTTCTTCTAAGCCATGTCTAGTCAGATAAGCGATGGGTTCAACTTTACCCTGTTCTTTACCACCTGGTTCATAAATACCTGATAAAACGTCCTGTTTTGTGTATTTTGTGTAGAATTTATTGCTGCTAATATTAGATTTTAAGCTATAGAGCGGTGTATGAAAAATAGAGGTTTTCGTGTGAGAACCTTTATGAGTAAAAACAGCATATTCTGTAATTCGTAGTTGTTTTTGATGAGGGTTTTGTGGATTAGAAGCAGACCATTTTATCACTCGGAAGTGGGTGTTGATAAAATTAGGGTCTTGTAAACGAGTGTCACGACCATTGGCAATATCCTCCTGCAAAATAGCGATCATGAAATCCAAGGTATTGAGAATATCTTGGACAGTAATTCCTTGAGTCCCAAGCAGTCCTGTACGTAGAATTTGTGGGTCTTGATTTGAGTAGTCTTGGAAGTATTTTCTGGTATTGACGAGAACGGTTAATAAATTAGCCTGATTGAAATCAACCTTAACAGTTGGTAGCTTCCCAGGAGTGAGAATATCACTGCCATCAATGCTAAATTTATAGTTTTGCAACTCATCAATAACTCGATATGATGTTGATCCTAACACCAACTCTTGCCCAGATGAAGGAGTGTTTTGCTCGCCTGTATTCTGATAAGATGTTTGCTGAACAATAAAAGGATTCTCTTGTCTTTTCGCTAGCATCTGATCGGCTTGATTTGAGGCGAGTATCGTTTGCTGTTGAGGTAGGGCAGATGGATGTTTTTGGGCGAGATGTTTACTGCCTTCCCGCTGTAAGATTACCGATGTCAATTCTTCTCCTCTGCTCAAGAGATCCTCTGCTCCTCTGCACACCTTACGGTAATCTTCGGGCGGGACAGGAGTAGTTTCTGACCGGGTATATAGAGAGGTACTGGCGAAGCTCATCAGGAAAAAGGTAGCAAAAGCTACTGTAAGGTGGAGTTTTTGGCTAAATAGGATACTCATAAGATAAAAAATCAATTTCTACTGGTCAATATCTTCACCGAACACTTGGTACTAGGCGATCGCTTGTCCCCAATCAATTCGGGACTTCCAGAAAATAAAAGATCCCAACCATAGACCGATCAATTCTACTCCCTTCCCGCTGTAAGATTACCGATGTCAATTCTACTCCCCTGCTCCTCTGCCCCTCTGCCCCCCTGCTTTTACCACATCAGGGTCAAAATTTCACATAGTGTGCGAACCCACAGAATGATGAGATGGAAATAGCCTTTTCCACCTGCTGCTAATCTAGAAATATACACCCACAAGCAGCAAAACACACGAGATAATCGAAACCGATCCACAACTCGTCCCTCACATGTATCGCGCTCAAGTACAACCTCGATGCAGTTTACAGTTTGCAGGCGATCGCACTCATCGGGATATATGGATTGAGCAGTGGGTAAACCCAAGAAAAGAGGACGGAAAACCTACTTACCAATACGCAGAAGCAAAAGATGTCTTAGAGAAAGGCTACTTCTTTCGCTTTCAAGTCGAATTTCCGTATAGGTTGTTTAGTAATTGCGGACAGGATAGCATTTTTCGTCCCATGCTAGGTAAAAATGGTATTCCTTTTATTCCCGGTAGCGGGGTAAAAGGAGTTTTTCTGCGGTACTGTAAAAAGAGCGATCGCGCTCTAGCTATTAGATACTGTGGAGATAAAGAACCTGTAACTCAAGGTATTTTGCGGTTTCATGGAGCATATCCTGTAGGAGATTGGGCTGGTACGATGTCTAGGGAAGATAAAGCAACCCACTACCGCTTAGTAGACGTGGTACATCCCCAAGAAAACAGGCAAATCGGAATTGACGAAAAATCTACTAGCGCTTTCGCTTTGATTAGTTTCTACCAACCAAAGTTAGTTTTTGAAATTAGCAGCACTGAATTATTATCTCAAGAAGAATGGAGAAACATATCAATGAAGCTAAAAAGTGCATTGAGGCAAGGATTAGGAGGAAAAACTAGCACTGGTTACGGTCTACCTTTTATTACTAAAAACCAATATAATATCAATTTATCTTTGCATGGAGTGGGAATAACTCCGGTTTTGCTAACAGGAGAACCAGAATTTCGTCCCAATGTTTTTAAAGCAACTTTAAGAGGTCATGCTAAACGCCTTTTGGGAGGATGTTGTCAAAATCAGCAAGATGACAAGCGAGTTGAGAGAAAAATTGGCGAATTATTTGGTAACACTCAAGCCCCCGGTAAAGTGGAGATTTATTGGGAGTTGCAAAACCCTTTACCAAAGACAGATTGGCAATCTACTTATGATATACGAGGTGATCTGCATATTAGCGCTCCTGATACTGATGTGGAATTTCTCAAGTGTTTGATTAAGTTTGCTTATACAATGGGTGGTTTTGGTAAATCTTGGCGCAGAGTATGGCACAAGGATTTTTACAATAATCTTCATTACGATAAGTTAATTGGCTGTTATTGGAAATGCGAAGATTCAAACTGGAAAAAGGATATTTCTGAGTGGATAAATGATATCAAAACCCAAAAACAGTTAGGCGAGTTTCTCAAAAATTTAGAGAATGTATGCAAGAATTATTTTCAAGTCAAAGAACCTCGATTTTTAAACTGGCGAGAAGCTTGGCATAAAAAACGTGTCGCTGTTTACAGCCAAATCGTTAGTCAATCTCAAGTTATTGAATTGTTTCATAATGAGATTTATAAACAAACTCAAGCTATCGGTGGAAGAAAAACAATAACAAGACTAAAAAATGGCAGAGAGGAAGAAACAGAAGTTTTAGTAGTTAGTTCTGTATGGCATCGCATGTTACCAATAGATAACGACCAATACTTAGAAATTGTCACGGTATTTCATGGCGATCGCAGACAATGGCAACACAAATCACAAGACGATCAACTGCAACCCTTCATTAAAAACCTAAAAGACAGAGGACTACAGCTATCCTGGGGACAAGAACCTAAATAAAGTTGACAATACTACCTGTGCTTATGCAATTCCTCAACATTACTCTGCCAGATGCGATCGCCAACGCGCTCAAAGCTTATATTAGCGCTCAGGAAGCTCCCCTACCTGAAGCTGCTGTTGAGTTACCACCAAAATTATTTTGAGAGCCATTGTCAGAACCATGTAATTATTGCCCTGGGGAGAAGAGAGCCCCTACTATAAATTATGTTGTCCACTTGCTACATAGGCTGAATCTGCAACAATCCCTATTAAAGTTATAGAAGTATTTGCCGCAACATAATAGTAATCAACCCGCGTTGCTAAATTCTTAACTTCTTCAGAAAATCCATCGATATAAATCACTAAAACAGTTGTCTTATCTAACCAGTTTAATGCTAAATCAATCTGATTTTTTACTTTTTCTTCACGTTTGTTTTTCGCATCGTCTTTGGATAATCCATCAAAATCCTGTCCTTCGAGAAGCTTAGAATTTATCAAATCTAAGACCAAAATATCTCCTACTAGCTTCTTCGGTTTTCTCTTTTGATGCCAAAATATAACTTTGGCAAAACCTCTAGATCGTAACAGCTTACAATCATCAGGTTCTGTTGAAGTATCACTGGGTAAATAATAATCGACAACTGTTGAACCGATTACCCTTTCGCGCTGCAAAGAACGCTTGACACTCTCAACTTCAGACTGAACTAAATCTGTAATTTTATTTTCTATTTCTCGGTTAATTAATTGACTGGCTAATTTTTTCGCATCATCTAAATTTTTACCCACAGCAAAGGCTAAAAAAGTACCCAAAAAGGCAAATACTACTAAGGTAAATTGCATCGCGGCAACAAATCTGTTAAAGCTTTCACCTAGTTGACCGTTTGTAGCCTTGAGAAATTCTAGTTGGCTTTTGAGTAATTCAATATCATTGAGGTTTTTTGCAGGGATTAATACTGGTGAAGGTGTAGGAGTTGGGGTTTGGGCAATAACCAAATCCCAAAGGTGAGATAAATCAATTGAGGATAGCCAATCCATAGGATACTCTATAAGCGTTTGACGAAAATAATATAGCGTTTCCCGGTCTAGTGATGTATAGCATATAATATGCTATTATTTTTATGGCATAGTGTGAGATTGCAGCTTGAGTAAAACGCTCCTGAAAAAAACTAGAGCGGCAAAACTTGCGCTTAGGAGAGCAAAATCCGGTAATGTAAGGATTACAGATAAAACGGCTACATCAATGGCAAGAAAAAATCTCAAACCAGAAGCGACATCCTCTCTCAGTACTCGAATGCGTACATAAGTACTGCCCAGAATGTAGTGAGAGAATGTGGAATGAGTACAACAATCTTAGACACGTAAGAACCCTCACTCGTAGTAGTACAACTGAGA
>Ga0209611_10004723_pt1 | contig 23183 bp, 11 predicted proteins | sample S1TSphgellanicum_3_FD_187693 | JGI IMG/M metagenome (GOLD analysis project Ga0209611, IMG submission 187693) | Host-associated microbial communities from peat moss isolated from Minnesota, USA - S1T2_Fc - Sphagnum magellanicum MG (SPAdes) (version 2) | ecosystem: Host-associated > Plants > Peat... | reverse complement strand
CTCTCTTTTTTCTTTCTTTCTTTTTCCTCTGTGAACTGTTTTCATCCTGCCTTCTATTGAATGTTAAAATCTGGTCATGATCACTCCAAAAACACTTTGCTTATCTTCTTCACCAACAGCCAGCTCGCATAAAAAGGTTCCAAATTATACGAAAATATGGAATGTGGCCACATTAGTTTCTTGAGGGATGCATTTACCAAAATTACACAATTGATGACAATGCACGGAAGTTAGTGAAACCGCCTTAGGGAAAATGCATTTGGTGGAGTTGCATAATGAATGAAAATCAAATGAAGTCAAGACATTGAAGGCAATTACAAAATTGATGAAAATTTGAGAAAATTGGTGATATAACTAACTCAAAGAAGGTGAATAATGGCTAAACCAGTGTTGTGCATGTAAGTGTCAATAGCCATATATATGACATGTAAATCTGATGTAACTCTACATCATTTACACTTACATGTCCAAACTTTTTACACTTACACTTATCCTGTTGCAGTGTACATATATTATTTTACACTTACACGAGGCCTGTGTAAATATTTGTCAAATACACTTACACAGCCCACTGTAAATGTTTTGGGGGCGTGTAGGTATAAGTACTAAAATTATTTTGTAAAGTCACCCTATCTTTGGGCCTCCTTTCACCCCCCAACCCTTTTTTCAGGGGTATCCATAAAGTAAGGAAATTTTATTAAATCTGGGAATGAAATGCTGAAAATCAGCATTTAATGCACAAAGTTCATGACTAATATTATAGTAGCTTTACAAGTAGGAGCAGTGAGAATATATATGCAGCAACAGTGGAGACGTTAAGGAAAAAGGAAAGACAGGGTGAAACTCACGCTATTTATGATCAAACTCAGGGTCCTAATGTTGTTTTCGGTACTTTATAGATAATTTTATTATATATCTTTAATGATCATACCTTCTTGCAAAGTGAAATGAATTAATTGTGGGTGTATATTTTGATGGGTTTTTTTTTTTTTTTTTTCTTCTTGTGGGTAATGGGCCATTTAGCTGGCTTATCACCCAAAACATTATGAAATCTTCCCTCCTCAAGTAAAAATCACATTTTTTACATTGTTTTATATTTACATTGTTTTATGGAACTGCGTAAAATTATATAATTTTTTAAATTTATATAAATGAATATTATTTACCTGCACAACACTGGGATAAACCTGGCCAGTTGGCTTCCTTTAGAAAGTGAGATAATTCATGAAACCCCATTCATTGTCCATCTTCCTTGAATTCAACTTTCTTACCTTCACCCATTGTCCAACTTTTTCAAAATTTCTAAGAGTTCTATGTTCATCCATTATCCAACTTTTTAAACCCTCTAAAGCATTTTAAAGCATTAAAGGTACACAAGTTGGCATTGGAAGAAAATGACTAGTAGGAAAATGAATAAGTGATACTAAATCCTGATAGATCTCCATCAAATTCAAATTGCATTCCTTTTATTCAAAGGATTTTCCCTATACGAATCACCACATGTCTTTCGTTGAAAAGCATTTCATCTAGGCATATTATTAACAAAGTTTATCATAGAAGTGAGTACTTCAAAAAAATTGGAAAAAATCTTTTCATGTTGGTTGCTTGTCCTAATTACGAATAACTAAACTTGCCATGTAATTAATTCATTGCCCTTTTTAAATGCTTGCCCTCACATTGTTAATTTGTTGGGTGAAGAAAATATTAACCTTAGACACATATACATGACTAAAGATATATCTTATTTGGTTATAGTATTCTTGAACTAACCTTTTTAATTATCGTGTCTGAAAGATGATGGATTAAAAAGTGGGGTGACTATGATACAATTTGCTTTCCGTATTTTATTTCTCTTCATTATAGAAATTACTTGAATGTGTTGATTGGTTTCATTTTACTTTTGCTGATTATTTTGCTAGGATCATTCGACTTTCATGATCATCATGTTTGCAATTCCAAATGTAAAATAAATTGTCTTTATCCTAAGACCGTACTTTCATTTTGGTTGTGTTTGGATTAAATTTTGGGTTAATTGCCACCTAAATTTACCTACAGAACTATACCCCGATTGTTAAGCTTTGTTAATTGGTACAAGAGGAATTTTTCCCAAGAGGAGCTCCTTAGCTAAAACAAATAAGCCCCATATCCCAACAAAAAAAAAAAAAAAAACAGATTTTGTGGTGCCCCCAAATTCTCAACTAGTTTTTAAATTGGCAAAGTTATGGACAACACAACAACATGCAAATAATTATGAAACGTTGTCATAAGCATATGTATTGAGTTTTTTTTTTTTTTTTTTTTTTCCATGCCACATGTTTAAGATGATTGGTTGAGTCCCTTCATGAAGAGGTGATTGCAATGGAACTTCAGAGTTATAAGCAAGCCAATTGTCTGTTTATTGGCCTTGCCTTAGTAGGCAAGGATATTGTGTTTAGATTCATTATAGAGTGTATAGAAGCTTAAAATATTTTGGCCCCTACGTAAATTTAAGCCTATTTTAATATGAGGCATTTTGAAAGATGATATTTTTGGCTTGTGTTGAAACTTGAGATTAGTTATTATAGAGTTATAATAATATTTTGAAAGATTTTGGTTTGTTTTAGAGGATTTGTTTTGAAGATTGGGTATATTCTTGCATGGTGAAATATTTGAGTTTCCATAATTCTTCTTTTGCCTTAAGTTTGACACACCCCTTCTTGTGGTTTCAAGTACCAAATTTCTAATTCAAAACTCAAAATTAAATTACACTCTAGTAAACCTGTGTTAGGAAGACCATGTGCCACTTTAGGTTACCTAGTATGAAGTAGTCTTGCAGCTAGTCTGGATAAATCATTTAGGAAATTTGCAAACTGAAAGTCTTGAAAAGCTTACACATACAATGTAGGTTTAATTCTGTGCCAGCTTTTAGAGAGGCAGAGAAAGAGAGAGAGAGAGATGATGGCCTCTTCACTAGCTTTTCAGAATGTACAAAAGCTATATTATGGGTGGGCCTCTTTGAGATGAGAATTTTAAAAATCTGGTTCTTGTCATTTGGGGAGATCTGACAAAAATATGACCCAACAAGCCAAATAACAACTTGTTGATAGGTTAGAAGGCTTTTCTTTCTCTCTCTCTCTCTCTCTCTCTCTCTCTCTCAAGGGCATTTGGGGAGACTAGCACCTGGCATTGTATTGTGTGCTTGCTGCTGTTTCATGGCACAGTTACAACTAGTGTGCAAAAGCTGACCCATGGGAACCACTTCCCCCCTTTCTTGTCACGATTACAAATTTCAAGAGATGTGGATGAGTGTCAAATTTCTTTCTGTAAGTTGGGTCCGGTTTGTTTTGCATGCTAAAGCTCAAATTGCAACTTGTTCTTCACAAAGAAAAACAGAAGAGCAAGTGGATAGGGTCTCTTCCAGGAAGAAGTTTTTTGTAGCTTCTTTCGACTGGATAAGTACTGGAAAGGCTCTTTTGTTTGTCTCCTAAAACACCAAGACAAAAAAAAATCCAAAAAACCAAAACAGCAATCAAACCAAGCCTGGAATCAGTTCTACTTCCATTTGTTAGTTACAAAAAAGAGTACCCATTTTCACATGTATGATGTGACTCAATAATATATAGAAACAAAGAGAGTTCATGGAAATATCATTATGTGATATTAGATCAATGTCCAACATTTTTAAAACTAACAAAGTCACACACATAAAAACATGCACATTGTTTTCTCATGTTACAAATGTACTCATCTATCTACAGTTGCAAGAATCCAAGTTCAAAGCAAACACACATAAAACCACTAGACATTAACAAACCTCGGGCATCAATCATGTCTCATGTTCCTCCCATGTGCTGTGAAATCCCATAACACAAAAGATGATTCCAAAGTCACAGGTCAAAGATAAACCTCCCAAACACAAAAATTAGCTGAAATGCTATTCACACTGAAATGGGTTCCATCCACAAACCAAATCCTACCTAAAACTAATATCCCACAACTAGCAAAATACACTATAATACTCCTCACCTATTGATGCAAGTGGCAATGAGAGGCTCCCAATTAGAGTTGTTTTTTTGGGTGAATTCTTGCACCCTGGAAAACTTATCTTTTTTGAGAAAATTTTGGGCCAAGTATGTTTTTCAATGTGATTTCTATAAAATTAGTCTTTTGGAAAAAATTCACCAACTTTTGACCTCACAAAACTGGGGGGGGGAAAAAAAAAGTCCTTGATCCCTAGTTGCTTATGATTATGATGCAAGCAGTGGTGAGTCTAAACTCCAAACCATACTTCTCTGCATCCAACTATCATATTAGTAGGTGTGCTCAATCAGCTTGGTAAGTACATCATGTGGATTCCGAGTTCCAATGATTAGGAATATCTAGGCTAAAAGGCTTTCGATCAGATCAGCTTGCTACTTACAGTACCTTTGGCAGTGTGGTTTGAGAAAGTTTTCAGCTCAGAACTTGGAACTTGGGCGGGGTTAGTGTGGGGAGGCTTGTTTAATAACTCTTCATCCCCAAATCTTTGGATGCTTCAATTTCGGATCCAGATCCAACTCACGTGTTTTGTAGATTTGTGTTTACAGACTTACCCATTTTATACAATAGGAAAAGCCATTGTCATTTGTGGTGTATCTCAGTACAAATTTTATTGGTGAGCAGATAGTTTCACAGAGGGAGGTGAAAGATGATTTTCTGTCATGGAGGGTTTTTTGAGAGATCTGTATCTGCTTCATTCACATCTTTCCACAAGTTTAAAAGAGGTTCTAGCCTTTTAAAATCCTTTTCCCAGCCGTCCTCTTCTTTTCTCCTCACGGGTGAAGAATTTCTGGGTGTTATTAAATTGTTGATGAATCAGAATCAAGTCTGTAAAACATTACTTAATTAAATCCCCATCTACCACCAGGACTGATGAATCTCAGAATCACATTGAGAGTGGACAGATGCCAAATCATACACCCAGAAATCTTCCAATATTTTATTCTCACAAGTCACAACTGCAGACAATCATGAAGATTGTTTCACACAATTTGTATTACTTAATAATTCCCATCTGTCGTCACTGCACCTGATGAATCTCACATTCAGGCATTTAACCCATTGGAGTAAACTGAGACAAAAATCATGGACTCAAAAAATCAGCCAAAACACAAAGTCACATCTGTAGGCAATCATGAACTACACTCTCACAACAATTTGGCTGAGTGCTGAGCCTCAACCTCCAATTTATGAACACAATAAACCATGATTAGAAGCATAGAATCCAACTCAAGTTCTTTGATCAACTTTCTCTTCTCTAGGTCGGGCACTAGTTTGAATGCGAAAAAATTTCTTGAGAAATTTGGTTTTCTTTTGGAGAATTGGGCTTTGAGAACTGCCGATGAATTTGGGTTTTCCACATTGTGGATGGAAATATAATGAGAAATTTCATTTTAGTTGTGCCCATTTCCAACAGACAAGAGGCAGGTGGATAAGAGGAGCACATAGATATACGTGTTAATTGTAGTCCAACACATGCTGGAGGCAGACTTGGTTTTCTCATATTAAAAAATTAAACTTCAATTCAAACTTACTGAATTCCAAAATGAATCCACACTTGAGAGAAATTATACAAATATGGGTACTAAAACAGTCCTGCAAATTTCGTACTCGCACCTTCATTTCAACAACAACAACAACAAGAAAGAAAAAAAAACAGTCAGAAAAGTGGAAGGTCAGAAAGTTGATTTTTATTTATTCTTCTGAATTAGGTGAGTCTGAGACCAATACAATAAGGTTCATGGCTGACTCCAAAATTATTAATAATAATTTGACACCCATGAAGGCGAATACAAGGTGTGTGTGTATGTGTGTGTGTGTGAGAGAGAGAGAGAGAGAGAGTACGGTTGTGTTGTATGACTTATTCGCAGGTACAAGGGATGTCCTGGAATTGACATATTAAAAAACAGGAACTTCAAGTAGTTGAGTGAAATATTGTGATGAGTGATGATTCGGAGTTTGTTTTAAAATCCTGTGAGTTCAGAAATCCCCCACTGACAATTTTACATTTACATAGATGGTGCTGTGAACAATGAAGACAACGACTTTTTAAGGAGATGGGTGGGTTCGATGATTGGCCATTGACATGCATAGTACTCTCTACTAGTTGTGTAACTTGCAAGCATAAGGCTTGAGCTTTTCCTTCTTCCCACCATTAACTTAACCCATCAAGGGGGTGGGAACCCAACCCAGCCAGAGTGAACCAGTACCCATTGGCTCATAATATAGGATGGACTATATATGTGGAAGGGAAACACTTTTTCATTGTATTCATATCCCACAGTTAACCATGTAGTTACTTATGTACTAACCATCCGCAAGCATCTACCTACCTGGTAGCCATGAACTGCCTTATGTACTTACATAATAAGCATTGTCGTTCTTTTACATACACGTATGTGGTACTTACCCACTTTCTTAGAGCACATCTAGTAGTAGCAGAAAATGCTTTGTACAATACATATCTATGGTAGGGGTCCATGGATATCAAGATTTTTATTTGGTGATAGGCTAGGAGTTGTGACCATCCAAGACATAAAGATGCAGACACATTTGGAAATTGTACACTCCATGGGGTCTTAGGTGTTTGGGAAAGGGTCCTATTTGGATCAGAATTATAGAATTTGGAGCTTATTACATGGTGTCAATATTTGGAGATGGGCTTGTATTTGTCACATTACAATACACACAAATTCACATGAAGCCTCCAAGAGAGCATACCCATGGGAGTTTTAAATGTTCAATCCATAGACAAAGTATAGAGGACCAATCTATTGAGTGCAAAGAGGTGATGACGAAAGCAAAATGGTGCAACAAGGAACAAAGAGGCAATGATTAGAGTGGTAAACCTTGGAGGGGCCAAGCCACAAACAAAGAGGTGACCACTAAAAACACCATGACAATCATCAAGAGGACAAACCTCAAGGAGGGGCTGGGCTGCAAGCAAAGAGGCAACAATTAAAACTACATGCCTTTGGGAACAATTCAAAGCACATTAACAATGATTAGGAAGACAAAGCTCACCACTAAGCACAATGATGATCATTAGGAGTAGCAAGCTTTTAGAGGGGTTAAACTACAAGCAAAGAAGCAACAACTAGGAAAGGGGACACCATGAGCATAATTACATCAATCAAGAAGATCAACCTCAGAGGGGTTGAACTATAAGCAAAGAGCCAATGATTAGAGCTAGGGGCAACAAGGCAACAAAACTCGTAACTATTAATGAGTTTTACCCTTTTTTAGTTTTGATCTAAGTCATTGACCCATGATGAACATATTTATATTAAAACTTACATTGGATTTGTAGTTCATCCATTTTGACAAGGGGTGTAATAAGGTACACTTGGCAATAATCCTAAATTTCATCATATTTTAATACATGTTTGGTGACTAGTGGTTTAAATGTTTGATGGATTGTTTTTCATCCTCAAAAGGTGTCAGACTTTGGGGAAGCATACCTCCCACATTTTAAAACCAAATCCAACAATTTAAGTGGTTAGTAGTGCATTTATTGATGGGCTACAACATGTCTATGGGCACCATGGCCATTTGAATGGTCACTAGATTGTTATAAACCTTTGAATCCTTAAGTGTTTGGTTGTAGGCCTATCTAACATAAGGAGGGAAATAAATATTTTTGCTTAATAAGGACAACAAACCCAAAGATGCAACATTTTCAAAGGAATGTAATTTTGTAATTGTCATATCCCAAGTCATACCAAATACCTTCCAATCCCAAAATCTCCAAAGGTACCTTAAACCCTCGGTGCATTTCTTGGGACACAAGAAATGTGAGGTCACAACAAAATCTCCAAATGTGAAAATGAAATCTTTGATCCCAAAAGTATAAAATAAAAGCTTCTCATTATGTAATGGGTGAATGTATAATTGAGTGTCTCAATATTGACAGAAATTACACTCCTTATAAGTTCATATAAGATTTTTTTAAATGATTCAAATGGACATGATTTTTATTTTTTAAAACGTTATTGTTCTAATATTTGAATAATACATACTCAATCACCTACAAACTTTTTCAAATCTATATGAAAACTTGTATATAATGTAGTTGATATCATTTTTAAATTTGGAAGTCCTAAAAGGAAACCCACAAAATTTTTAAGAACAATGTTTTGTTTCAAACTTTCAAAAAAATGCTTTTAAAATAAAGAAATTGAAAAACAAACAAAAATTGCAACTCATATGGACTTATGAAAATATGGTCAAAATTTAATCATTCAAAAGTCCCTAACTATCAAATGGTTAAAATTTTAAAATAAAAGATTCTTCATATGAATTTATCATCTTGTATTACATCATATATTGAGTCCCAATAACAAATTTGAAATGTGAATCAATATAAAATTTTCCATTTTGTGATGGTCTAGTCAAACGACCGATCCATATTTTTTGAGTTCAAAAGTCCATTACTAGTAACAAATGAGTTTTTTTATCAATAAATGATCACATAGTTATCTTCATAATGAAGTTGTTAATTTAGATCCAAGTCCTAATTAGTAAATCTAAGGATACATTAATCACCATATGCATTTGAATAAAAGGTACTTAGGAAAAAAACATTGTTTTGTCACAATAGTGAGACACTCCATTGTGCATCTACCTTAATTCAAAGACTTCCTATGGTGGTTTTTGAAAGCAAAAACAAATTTGAACAAAAATACATGTAAGGTAAAGCCACAAGGTTAGGACATTCCCATAAGGCCCACATATGATGAGGTGATGATGGAGTTCACCGCATTTTGCGAATGTTCCCTATTGTGGGCTTTATCCATTGGAATGCATGAAGCAAACATTATCATGAATTTAAACATATAGAGATCATGAGGCATAAGAGGGGGAAGGTTCTTATGTGTAAGGTAACAAAAGTTTTATCAAGCATAAATCACCATGTGATTTTTTTTTATGATACCCAAAAGATATTCATTGGGTATCCACCACATATCACAAGGAAAAAAATTGAAAAATGAAAATGGGGATTCCAATAAATGAAATGTCTACAAGAATGAACATTAAGCTAACTATGTGCCTTAAATGGATAATTTACACCCAAAGCATAACAAATAAAGGGAATTGGATGAAAATAAACCATTAGATCAACAAATGGAATTTTACTCAAATGGAAGTGGAATCACAATTTTTATTTCATTTGTCAATTAAATACAAAATTCCAAAGTTTGGACACCTAGCCACCTATAATGAACAGTTAGGACGAGTGAAAGCATGTGTTACATAGAATAAAAATGGATGTCATAAAACCCATTTTAGCAAATTACAAATTTTCAATTGTAGTTCATTCCAATTTATGTGTGAAAATGATGGAATGGGACTCATTTCAACAATGATTTTAGGCATCAAAAGACAAGGTAAAAAAGTCATGGAATTTGTTTTGAAATCTGATTCATAAGGGACTTTTACAAATATTACAAAGTTTTCAACAAAAATTCCAAAATTCACCTTGAATGAACTCTTTTAACCATTTTTTTTTTCTAAATAAGGTGAATTCATGATAAGTTTTTTATTTTTGTGACTATAACATTTGGAGCCTATTTTTTGATAAATTAATAAATGAAAAAAATACTAAAGATGTGAAAACTAATTTATTATGAATTTCCACCCATTTCTCTTTGACATCCATTTATGTTCAACATATCCAAAACTGACCAAAATCCTTTGCATTTTTTTCCATTATGGACGTTGATGATGTGTTGTTTTTATTCCACCCTTGTGTGCTTTCACCCAAAGGTTCAATTATAAAAACACACAACCTTATTTAAAATGTGGGCCTTCCCATATATTTTTCACCATCAAATGTCCAATACATCATAATTTCTTGTGAAGGTTACACTTGAACCCTGCAATTGTGAAACTACAAAATTCTACATGCTTGGTTGTAATTTGTAAACATGTCAAAAATTTATCCTTTTGCCAGATCATCTTTCAAAATATTTGCACATTGTTGTTAAAATCCTAAAATGCATTTTGTAAACCAACTACTAATAACTTGAAACTAATCTTCATCCATGTGTGATCACATTAATCACCCATGCAAAATGGACACTTAACAATTTGGGACATTATAGCTTTTGCAAGGGACTCAACAACTAACTTGAATTGACTTGTGTGCCATTCCACAAGAATCAATCTTGGAATTCTTGTATGAACCACATTAGTTCAATCAACATTATGTGCACCACCTCTTTGCCTTTTCGTCTTTCTTTCTTTTTTCAATTGTTTTGGTCATGTTGAACTTGTAGATGGCATGCATGATTCCACAAAATGGAACTTGGTAGGCATGTAAAAACAAAGGTTCATTAGTTTTAATTGTAGCATGGAGCATGTCATTGACCTCAATGCAATGCTTGGTAATCCAAGCCTCATTAAATTGTTTCTTCATGGCCCTCTCCTTTGATTGAACATGCTTGGCAAGATTTCTTTTGATTTTTTCAATAATTTGTTTGTCTTTTGATGCAAGCATCTCCTCTTTACATTGCTCCTTCATTTTGGTTATTGTTTCCTTGCACACTAGCTTTTATTCAAATGCACAAACATATTGGTCAAATGTCATCATAATCAATGACTTTGAAAAATCTATTAGAGGCTTTTCAATTGGAAACACTTTACAACCTCCTAAATGGGGCCTTAAGCAAGGTTACAAATTAACTAATGTGGCTATTGTACACCACTAGGGTTTTGGATGCTAATGTGTGCAAGTTTGTGGATTTTTTGTTTACTAATTATGAATTATTTACATCACCAATTGGGCATGGACTACTAGTTTTATGTGGTGGTTCATAGTTTTGACTTCAACAAAATAATGGTAGACATTTTCATTACAAGCATTCAATTCATTCCAAATCTTTTTAACATGCAAGTTGATTGTTTCATAATCTGGCTCAAGTGTTTTTGTATCCACAAATTGTTCTAATAGTTGCATGTTGCTTGCCATAACATCTAAATTAAGTGGTTAGATTCTAGTCATTTTGAAACCCTTACAAACGTTCTATGGATTTAATGTTTTTTGAGAGTTAGAGATACCCATATATTGCACCAAATCTTCCTTTTCAACACGCTTCCCCTTGTTAGCTAATGCCCACACATCCTTGTAAGGTTTGAATGTAGTTTTGAAAGGTTTGAAACACACAACATTTGCAAGGTTGTAGTGTGTGGCTTATGTGTTATGGTAGGATGATGAAACTTAACCCCACCTTCTTGCATTGTGAACAACATGAATTGTGGCCATCTACAACCAACAAATGGCAATTAGTGCTACAAAAATCTCACCACATGCTTGAACAAAATCTATGAAATGGAAAACCCATTTGTAAAAAAGAATGGTTATCATTCTTCATGCTTTTGGCTACATAACCATTGTTGCATTGATTGAAACAATGTATGTTATATACTTTATGCACATTGATTTTATTCAATCCTTTTCATCTAACTATTGGATCAAGTTTAACTTTGATTCAAAATGAGCTTTGAGTTCCAAAATGTTGTCATGCACATTCTCTAGTTTTTTTTTTCTTGTTTAGGGTTTCCAAAAGGTGCCATCAAGATTTCAGCTTATTGCATACCTATCACACTTGTTATACATCATTTTTGGGGTGAAAAATGGCTCACCCGTAATGTGTTTTCACCCTAATTCTTTTATGCATTGATGTGTGACAATATAAACAATCATTCTTTGTTTTAGTGGCAATATTTTTTCTTATTGTGCAAATTCATACTTTGACCCTCTATAATCACCCAAAGACTTTAAGTCTTTTTTATTTTGATTACACAACGATCTTTCCAAATGTGTGTGAAAAAAAATCAAAACATCTAATTCTTGCACACAATGTGACTCATGTTTTTAAACTTCTTTTTCCCTTGCAACAATCACATAATATATGTGTAAATGTAGCTTATTTTTCTTTGTTTGCAAAATGGATAATTCTCTTTACATTCCATGCATGTTACTATGTTGTTTCATTTTTGTGCAAAATTCAATTTGTGGGCAACATTTAACTCAATTGTAATTGCTTAATGAATGATATTATGTCATAATGTTATTATTAAATAACTACCAAATCATGGCATAAATCTACTTCCATTACATTTCAATGTGGATCTATCACTCCTCTAATCTTCACCTTAATGAATGTAATTAATTTTATAAATGGGTCCATAACATGAAAGTGGTATAGATTAATCCCTTTTTGGCACATTAAAATATATGAACATTTAAGGTTCAATTATTAGAAAATTTAAGCACAAAAATAGGTTACTAAAAAGGGCATTGACCATATAGGGTGTAAGTACCTTACATATTTCAAAATGTATGCCCATACTCATGGAGGAAGAATTCCATTTAATTAAACACCCTACAACTCCACTACAAAAGTCCACCATGAGTTTTACACCCATTTTTAAAGGTGGGACGAATCTTACATATAGATAAATAGGTGCAATCTATTCCTTTTGTTTTTTAAGAAGGATATTCACATATATAAGGTACCTTCCAAATGCATTAGAAATTTTTTCCCAATATTATATATAAATGATAAAACAACACCCTCACACTCTGTAACAAAATGTCAACATGATGAACGATATTGGCTTTCAAACATCCCTCATGCAACTAAACTATCACAATGAGCTTAAATGAAAGTAAAACTAGTTGATTTTGTTAATGAATGAAAAGTACTTGTGGACCAATCATTGGAGGTCATTCATGTGGGAAATTGACTTTGCACAAGAACTCTCATTCAAAGGAGATGGGGTATGATGTTGTTTCATATCCAAGTTTTTGGTGCCATAAATCACTCTTTTTTAATTTAGTGTTACAATCTACAACTAAGGATTGAGTGGTTCTAATCAACTAATATAACCTTCCTTAAATTGGACAACCTCAACAACTAACTTATTAAGTTAGAAGACCTCAACCAACATCTATTGGTTTCAAATGTTACCTTGAAACCTTGTTTTGTTAACTAATTGATTAATAATGGATTATTTGCCAACTTTGGGACCTACAAAACATCTCCAATGCACTTGGAAATCCCATTTGACAATTTGAAAACAATAGTGCCTTTCCCACACATATAAAGGGTATTATTATTTCCAAAATACACTTTGTGACCTAAAGCAAATTCAACAAAGGTTGAGAATACTTCCTTTTGAAAGGTGAGATGTTGTGAAGTTCTAAAATTAATGAATCAAATATCTTTGCAAATATAAAGATAAACAAAATAGTCACAAGAAATTTAGTTTCACCTATTATATTTGCATGTGAAAAACCTTTGAGTTTATCCAATCTTGTTTTTTCTTGTGGCATTTTTTTACAAAGTGATTTTTAATGCCACAATTATAACAAGCTACGTTCTTATTTGGTTTTGCATTCTTGAATTTCCTTCAATCTATACCCTTTTATTAAAAAAAATTTGCACTCTTAACATTTATTGCTTTTTGCTTTGTACCATGGCTGGGTATTTTTTGTTTAAACCACAACTCTTCTTGCAAAATTTGTCCACATACTAACTCCATAAATAATTTATTAGTATGGCTATTATATAAAAACCACCAAGGTATGGAAAAGAGATTACAAACTCCCTAGAAATGTGAATGCAAAATCTTCAATAGAAATTGGATGATCAATGTTTGCCAATTGATCAACAATCGTGTGAACCTTGTTAATGTGAGCTTGCACTAAAATGCCTTCCTCTATCTTAAGATTTGTAAAGCTCTTGATGTAGTTGCAATCTATTGTTAGCATGTTCTCTTTCAAATGTTGCACAAAGGTTGTCCTAAGCTTTTTTACATGTGTTACACGATGCAACAAAGAATCAAGAATGTTTAGGATTATTGTCCCATGTGCCAACTTGTCTTTCTTCATGAACATGCAATGTTCCATCTTCATTTCCCAAGTATGAAAATTATTGCTATTAAGGTTTTCAATGCTTTGAACATTATAAATAGATGCCATGCCTATGACTAGAACAATGTCAAAAAAAAACACTCAAAACTTCAATACTTTTGAATAAACAACTATTACATGTAACACAAATTTTCCTTTTTTCAAAAGCACCCTACTTTGATACCATGTTGGAAATTGAATTTGCACAAAAACCCCAACTCAAAAGGAATGGGGTATGATGGTGTTTACTCATTTCTATTCTCTCATTGATTCATAGCAAATTTCCAAAAAAAATCCTAATTTATAATAAGTTCCATTTGTTATCTCCTAGATTTTGGAATGTTGAATACCACATTATGCCATAAATGGATAACACTATTTTTTAATTTATTGGCACGTGGGATGAATGATGTTTTTTCTAGTTCATAAATAAGCCCTTGTGTGATTATGGAAAGTTAAGACTAGTGCAGTGGATGGTTATTTGTTTTTTCAAGAATTGTCACACTAGGTTTTCATTTGAATTTTTGCTTAAGAATTTTCTTTATTTTATTTTGCAATTTTTATAATTGAGGCAATTCTCAAATACTTAAGGGAAAAGTAAAACTAGTTCTTAAGTTTTCTAGGTTGTGAAAACATGTGGTCATGGAAAAGTGTGTTTTTAACATGAAAATTAGGTTCAAAATTCCATTTACCTATATATATATATTTCTCTCTCTCTCTCTCTCTCTCACACACACACACACATTATTACATCACATTTTTTGTATAATTAGAAATATGATCTCTTTCAAAAAACGTTTCAAATTTATTTTTTATCTTTTCTTTTTAAATTGATTAGCCTCAATTGCATCATTAACATTACTATACATTTTTAAATTAGTTTTATACTCATCGGACCATTTTTGTTAATGAAAATTCTTTTTTTAAAAAATATTACATATAAAAGTTTTGTAAATTAGTTAGAATACAACAAAGAGATATTTTTTATATTTTGATTTTTGACCCTATGATGCCAAGAATGTGTGTAGCAAAAAGGCCAACAATTGGAAATATCATTTTATGTGTATTCCACTATAATAATGGACATTGGATTTCTTTTGCATTAGCTTGAAACCTTTGAAACAATAATACCTTTTGATTGACAAAGTCTTTTACAATTTTTTTCATTGTTGTTGTTGCTACTTGTCACAAATACATCCAAGTTGTTGTCTTTTCATGCATATTTTGAAATGTGTTCATTCAACTTGAACAAAGGATGAAATATTAATAAAATTTTGACAATATGGGTATAAGAGATTTTTAATCACATTCTTCCACTACAATTTGACTCTTATAGCCAATGAATGAACAAATCATAATCTAAGACTTTTGAACCAAGGAAATAACATTAAGGTACCATTTTATAAATTTTTTTTCCATCAAATTTTCATAAAAATGAAAGAATGGGATCAAATACTAAATTAACTTGGTTAAGTTCTTTCAATTCATCATCATATCCTTTGAAATAATGTCATATTCTCAAAATTAATCACATGGTTATCTTCATGAAACTTAAAATTCATAGACATTGTTGTATTGGAGGCATTAGTTAACAACAAATAACCATGAGAGTGATTCAGAACATAAGAAACAACTATTTGAGAAAGTGTTTGGACAACAAATTTCAACAAGATGAGTTAAAGTTTAAATTCATTGGTCTAAACTTGACATGGTGGAAATTCTCCAGTTTTCATCCAAATCTCATTTTCTTTTTATAAAAACATTTAGCTTGAATTTTTCTACAACTCCATTCATCATATTTAAACTTTTTTGACATCATGCATGACTCTTAGGCATGTTTGTGGCGCTGGTCCACTTTTTGGATTGGGACTTTTTTGGTCAAATGTTAATTAAAAGTAAAAAAATTCAAAATAATTTTTTTGTCCATTCCTAAAAATAGTTATATTCTTGGAAATTTTGATATAGGAAATGTTTAGGAATATCAAACACGTTCAAATTTTGATTAACATCAATCATTAGAAAATTCACAATGCACACATAATGTAAGAATACAAACAAATTAATGAAGTGTTATATCATCAAATCACAAATCATTATTCAAATCAAGGTGGTTTGGGAAATGACACTACAAGAAAATGTGGGTGTATTAGCTACAATACAACAAATCCCTATGTTCTAAGTGCTTTCACTAGATTTTGAGTGAATTCACTAGTCATACTAAACAAGACCTAGTGGTCTAAAATTTGAAAATCTATACATCCTAAAAAAAGTACTCACAAATTGTTTTTAATGAAAATCCTTATTTAAGTGTTTTTTGTATTTTTCTAAAGTTGGATGGGTTTAGTAAAATGAAAAGGTGACATTTCTAGAGGTACCACCCAAAGATGGGTTTGCCCAACAAGTAATAATGAGTAGATGAACATTTATAACACTAGCAAACTAATGACACATCAACAACAATGAACAAATAAAACATCACCACTAATGAATGAATATTATACCACCAATATAGTGACTCATTTTAGACAAATACAACACTCCTTACAAGTCCCATTTGAGTTCATAAAAAGTGTTCATCTAGAAATGGTTGATATTTTAAAACATTTCATAAGTGTAATATTTGAATTTTGAATACTAAATACCCACCCACCTGTGAACCCTCCCAAATTTAGGTTAAAATATGTTTTAAAATATGTTGTTATCATTTGCTATCATTAAAAATCTTGTCTTTTGTAACCAATGAATTTGCAATTACATGCAATTAATTGTCATGTGCAAATGATTATCACATGCAATTGTTCATGGTTGCTTTCGCAACTATTTTTAAACCTTAACAATTTTTGGTCATTTTTATTAGGTTACAAGTAATATTTTTTTCATTCTTCCAATGGGATGATTTAAGGGACTCTTTTCATCCAATAATAACCTTTTATATCCATCATTAGTTGCAAGAGTAACCAATTATTGGTAGTAATGTTGACATGGACCTAACTAAGAGTATATTAAGGTTTATTAGGTGTATATTAGGTATATTTCTACATGTGTATCGTCTAGGGTATAAAGGGAGGTTGGTGTTTAACAATAGGTAGGTAGGTAAATAGGTTGGTGAGTCATAATGTACATGTTGGGGGTTCTATTTAAGTAGGTAGGTTAGTTAAACAAGGGACCAAACTAACTAATTAAGTGATAGACCTAAGTTAATTAGTTAATAAGTTTAAGCTAGATAGTTCATAATCGAGACCTTGCTTTAGTAGGCTAGATTAACTATCCATTAAGCTAGGTGGGAAGCCTAAGCATAGGCCTAGCTAATACATTAGAATAGCCTAGGTTTAAGTAGTAGGCTAGGCTAAGTAGGTACTTAACTTAAGCTAAAATAGGTTAGTCTAATAGCAATAGCCAGTAGGTATTATGTTAGGATAGTTAGTTAGCTACATTAGCTATTATTATGTATAGTTGTGACCTAGGTTAGTTTAGGTAGGCATTGTTAAAATGGCAAGGTTAGGTTGGGCTAGGTAGGTTGGTATGGAATAGGTAGCTAAGCTATGTAGGTAGGTAATAGGCTAGTTAAAAAGGTAATAAAAGTAGGTAGCTAAGTTAGGCGACTTACCAATATAGTCATAATTTAGTTACAATTTAATCACAAATTTGCCATGGTGATAGTATGCATGTGGTCTAATCAAAGTATAACATCGAGTGTTAACCACATATTTCATCCAAAAGGGATGACATTGTCAATAATGTCATGTCAATTGTGACTATTTTTGTGTGTGACTTGGGTCACAACTAAAGGATTTTCCTTTGGGAAGTCACTTCCATTTTTTTCCAAATTTTAAGCAAAAAAATATAGGGTGCAACTAATATAGGTGTTTCATAAAATAGACAAATAGTAAACCCCCCCTTGGGGTATGCAAAGTCTCCTATGACTACAAAATAGTCATAGACATCAATTGTAAAATTTCATTCTTTTCTAGTATGTGGTGGATGCAATTTGGAAATCCTAAAAGAAAATCCTATATTAAAATCAAAATGAAGAAAATCCCAATTAAAGGTTTGAAAAAATGTGCTTTAAGCAAAAAAATTGAAACACAATACAAAATTTCATTTCGAAAGGACTTTTAAAAATAAGGTCCAAAGACCAATTTTGACCCTACAAAAATTCATAATTAAAATTTGATTAATTTTTTAAAAAAAGAATTGCAAATCAAACTCTATTAAATTTCTTTCCTCATGACCACATACTTAATCATTATAAATAATTTGGAGTGAAATTCAATGTAAATCTAACTTCCTAACAATTTAAATAGTTAGTCAATTCATATTTTCAAACTTCAAAAGTTCATTAATGACATTTAATGCCTTATTTTCAAAAATAATTATATAGATGTCTTCATAGGCAAGAACCAATTGGTTTATTAACACATTTAAGATTATGTTATCCACCATAAACATCAAAATATAATGCACTTTACAAAAACTACTACTATGACACCAAAAATGAACCATTTTAACTTGCATTCACCCAATAATGAGCATGTCAAACACCAACATCAAACATTGTCTAATAGAACAAATATCAAGACTAACAAACAAACATAACAAAAAAGATTTTGAATTTTGGAACTAGCATTTGTAATTGATTTTTAATTCCACCCAACAGATGCAATTAAATTTTGCTTTAGTTGTGGAAGGCAAGTTGTAGTAGACATGTAATTGCATGCAACATATCGTACTTGATATGTATATGTTATATCATTATACACTTTCATCCATTCATATTCCCATCAAGAAATTGCAAGCAAAATTATTTGCAATTAAAATGGATTCCCATGATTTTGTGACACATGTTTTAAGAATAACCAATTATTTATGGACACATGTCAATTTGTTTTCCTAATGTGGGTGTAGGTAGGTAGGTAGGCCTAGGCCCTATAAGAAGATCCTATTTTAATTTGGGTTTAGCATTTAGGGTTGAACTTTTTTGATTGGCTCATCCCAAATGACATTCTTTAAAAATGTTATTTGTGCACCTATTTATATAGTTTGCAAAATTGAAATGGAGGACAAAAAATATGGGATAAAACTTTAGTTGCAACCTAATTGCAAATATTATCTAACATTTATTACCCATTAGCAACTACTAAGTACTACCTAACATAACCCATAACCTATTAACTTGGCTTACCTACTTACTACTTAGCTTACCTATACCTATTTTGCCTACTACCTAGCTTCATATCTAGCCTAACTTACATAGGCTAAATAATATGTAGGTAGATAATAGGTACATACCCTAGGTAGCCTACCTTACCTAGTTTCATGTACCTACCTATTAATTACCTACCTCCATAGCCTAGCCTAACTTAACTACCTACCCAATTAACTACCTAGTTTAGGTAGTTAGTGAGGTAGGTAGATAGCTACCTAGCCTAACTTAGCTACCTACTTACCTATAATTATGTATACTAGCCTAGGCTAGGTATACTAACATAGCCAACCTAGACCTAACATAGGTATACTTGCTTAAGTATATTAGCTTAGGCTACCTATGCTACCTAGCCTAGGCTTTATACCTAGCACCTATGTTATACTAGCCTAGGCAAGGTATACTAACATAGGCTTAGATAATATATCAACCTAGCTAGCTTGGCATAGATTTGCTTAGATATATTCCTTATATTAGCCCATATATATGATTAGTTGCATGTTTAGTTAAACACAAAATCATATTGTCCAAAAAGGTATACAATGTCAATACTATATTAGGGGGTTGAACTAGGTTCATGTTATTGTGACTTGGACCTAAATCGACATCCTTTGGGTGGAATTGACACAAGAGCCAAACCATGGAACTAGCCTTTTGTTAGAACAAGAACCAAAACCAAAACTTTCAAAAATAAAATTGGAACACATGTTCAAGTTCTTTTAGTAAGCAAGCTGAATGATTTTGAATTACCTACTTGTACCTATTCAAACTGTAGTCTTAGCGAGTGTGTTGAATTTGAAAAAAAGTGCCAAAACTAGAACCATAAGATTTTAAAAATTGATGAACCAAGCTCAAACCCTAAACTACAAACTGGACTTTGAAGTAAGTTGAGCCGCAAAAACTTTAATGGTGGCTAGGTGGTGAACTTGGGATTCATGATGCCACAATGTTTGTATCCATTGTCCAGTTCCTATTCTAGTATTCCTTTGAGGTCTGGAGCTATTGAGTATTACAGTTGTTTTTCATAGAGTGAATCAGCACTAATTCCACCAATATTTGTTGCCTCAATATTGAGAGAGAGAGAGAAGAGAATGGGAGTTATGTAAATAGTCAAATCAGTTCTTATTACTCATCCTACTACTTATTAAGGTTGTTTGTTTGTTTGTTTTGTTTGTTTTTTCACCTTGAGATTTCCTCAAACCATGGGCCCCAGCTGTGTTCTTGGTACCCACATTAAAGCTCTCAATGAGTAGGGGTGCTCCAAGGTGATTTCATAATGTTAAGACTTGCAATGCAGGAATTATTGACATTTGAGTATTTTCATCAATGAAAACTCAATAAAAATAAAAATCAAACATTACGGGAAATTGTAGGTGCATTTCAGAGTTATTTATTTATTTAGCTTGAATTTTGTGATGTAGCTGAGGTGGCAATCCTCCATAAGATGATTTAACCAAATTTGACTATCAATAAAATATGAAAGGAGAAAAATAAAGCATCCTCAAATTTTTGGGCTACCTACTTGAACCGTTTATAGAAAGATGTCTTTTTTTTTTTTTAATCTTCAATTTTTTGATGTTTAGAAAAAAAAAAAAACCCCACTGAATTTGGAACAAAAAAAAATTCAAACATTTCACAACAGTGTGAAATTTGCACACAAATGAAAAGACTGGTGCACCAAAATTTGGACTCTTGGGTGCATGAAGGTGGCTTCATATGAATGGTCAGACCTATGGTGTGAGAGTTATTTGAATTTTTCATAATTGTTTTCATTGAAAATTCAATAAAAGTAAAAACTTCGTCATCTCTTCAGAGATTTCACAGAATCAAAGGTAATTTAAAATTAGTATTCAAAATCAAAAACTTAAAAACCACATGTTCTTTTTAAAACTACATTACAATATGTGCTCCATCAACAGCAGAGGCCACACTAGTGTGTAACTAAGATCAACAAATGAGTACAAGGGAATAGTAGGCAGGACAAGCAAGCTCATTGTGTAATGGCTCTGCCCCTTTATAACAAACAAGTTCAAACAAAATCATGAGAAATGATGGGAACCATGGTTAGGTGATTTTTGACTGCAAATATGAATTGCCTTTGAACAGAAAAGCAGCTTACAGAGTTCAGCTGGACACAAGCTCTCCAGTTGTCACCCACACATTGGTTACAAGTTCACAAATCCTTTGATGGAATGCTCTATCCTTTGGGCAGAGCAGAGCAGACTCGCAGAGCCACCAAATTGAGAAATTGCAGCCAACAGCAACAAATGGGTCGAATGAATCCCTTCCCCTTGGCCAGGAAAAAGTCCTGGATTTTTTTGTCCATTTGGGTCTGGATTGCACATGCGAGTCACAAGTGAATTCAAAGTCAGGCCTATTTTGAGAGGTTTGTGGGATTGGCTTCCCTGAATTGAGTTGGAGTGATGAGCAGCAGACTGTCACTGATCATGTGCTGATTATTATGTTATACTACCACCCCCTAGGAACTACACTTTTCTTTTGCATCTCACAAGAGGAAAAGGCTACAGTGCACCAGCACCCACCAGTGCACCATGCAGGATGGCTGGCTGGCTGGATGGATGGATGAATGGTGTGTGAACCAAAACCACTTTTTCATTGTATCCGTGTATGGTAACTTATCACGGTGATAAGCTATGTACTAACCATCCACTTTCATCTACTTACGATGTAACCACCAAGTGCATGTGTATTATCTACATGCATAATGATTAATTACATTTCCTATCGTAGAGACACATAATACTTATAAGTAATTAAGTAAGTAATTACTACTTATCCATTTTAAGATATGACCACACTTGATGTTTAGGGTTTACAATTAACATCACCCTAACACCGAGAAAAGAAAATGCAGCTAGGAATCACAATATCGCAATTTTAAACATTGCAAGTTATGTTCAACTTTTTTAAACATTATTTCAAAATGTTCACATATGATGTTAATTAGTGATTAACATTGAGAACCTTTTTTCTTTTTTAAAAAATTTTTTTTTATAAAGTTTGCAATTCAGTTCATACCTACAAAAGAAATATTCCCGCCCTCTGCGCTCCCCCCTCCCCTCCCCCCTTTTTTAAAAGAAGAGGGGAAATAAACAAATAGACAAAAGATGTATGCTAAACCTTGTGTTAATTTTTGATCTTTTGAAACTTTAGTTAACATTGATGTTTAGCTTTGAAATTTTATTTTTTTAAAAAAAATTTAATATTAGTTAACATGTCAGATGTGCGTTAGTAATTAATTTTAAACATTTAAAAATTAATCGAACACTAATGTTAACATCACGTGTGACCATAGTTTTATATCAGTAGCTACGTGAGTAGCGGAAGGAGGAGGAAGTAGAGAGTTTAGAGGGTCAGGCTGAACCTTGGTAACTCAGTAGTGGTGCATCCACAAGTGTGTCATAACGCGTATCCAATGGATGGTGGTGCACTGATGGGTGATGGGTCACATAATCCAGGGAAGAATGACGTCTCGTGATCCAGCACCCACCAGTGCCAGGGGGCGCAAACCATTGATATACCCATTGGAAATGCACAACCAACATCATCCGCAAACCAACCAACCAACAAACAAACAATTGTCTAGCTATTGTCTGAGTTGAATTTGAATCTTCCTCACCTCAATGGAAATGCTTTGGCCAGTCATGAGCTTACAATGAATGCAAGTGATATTCAAAGATTTGCAAATTCTCTTACTCAAAGTGCCTGGAAATGCTGGTTACATTTCAGCAGTGTTGTTTGGTATGATGAAGTTTTGTTATTAGGCTTTCAATTATTCCAAAGGATTGCCCCAAAAAAAAAAATTATATTGCGCAACAGAGAGAAGTTCATGAGGGCTCATTTAAAAGCTTTTGACGTAGTAAAGTTCGTAAAAGAAGGGCGTTAAGTGGGTGATCAATTGCTTCTCACTCACATCCCTTGATATGGGTGACATTCTTTTTTCAGGAAGAAAAAAGAAAAAGAAAAAAAAAAGAAAAAAAAAGAAGTAACATTGCATTTTGTAGTAAAAAGGGAAACAATAAA
>Ga0209611_10004721_pt1 | contig 23187 bp, 18 predicted proteins | sample S1TSphgellanicum_3_FD_187693 | JGI IMG/M metagenome (GOLD analysis project Ga0209611, IMG submission 187693) | Host-associated microbial communities from peat moss isolated from Minnesota, USA - S1T2_Fc - Sphagnum magellanicum MG (SPAdes) (version 2) | ecosystem: Host-associated > Plants > Peat... | reverse complement strand
AAAAATATAAGGGAATTTGGGTAGACTCTTGGTGTTGTTGGAAAGCAGTCATTGAGTAGGATTTAATGAAGGTGATTTGAAAATGTTTAAACCTAAGGTGTAGGAGTTAATGAATTTTTAGTCATTTAATCATTGGAAATTTAATCAAATTATTAAAAAAGGTTTTGAAAAGAAAATTTAATTGATTAATCAATTCACATTTGAGCAAAGGCACATGGTACATTGTATTCATTACCTTAAGCATAACCATTTAGATCTCCTTTGTAATCATATTTAGTGCAAAGGATGCAAGGATGATTTCAACATATATCATATACCTTTTTGTCAATAGACAAAATATACATTTTTGAAAAGGTATGTACACAAGAACCAGTGTAGCAACCAAAGGTAGGTTAGTTGGTTACAAATTGTGAATGTTGATATGGCAAAGAGGTTTTTCTTTTGGGTGTAGGTGCATCCAATTGGCTACACAAAGATTTTTTTTTAAAAATTTGGCTATTATAATTTGTTGCTAGCAACAAATTGAAGAGTGTTGTTTGTTCAAGTGGCTATATATTTGATCAAGCTTTTAGTTTAACTAGCTATTGGATTTTGAACAATGTAACATGGTGGCAATAACTACTTCAACAATTTGGGAAGTTTTCTGGCTATTGAATGTGAAACATTGTTGATTTACACTTTATTGTATAATCACCAATATTTCAATAAGTCCAAAGCTACCTATATTGGTGATTATTGAAATACCCAGACACCTTGTTGAGAGGGTATGTTAGGTTTGAATTTGTTGATATTAAAATTGTGCTACATCTTGAACTCATTTTGGTGTAGTTTTGTGTTATAGCTTGTTAGGGAATTGAAAATTGAAAAATAATGCCTTATTTGTCTTGCACAAAATTATGTCACACATCTTTGATATGTTTAGTTTCTAAGCCATAATTTATTTATTTTTCATAAGAAGGTCAATAATAATGTAACTTCGTATATTTGAATTGAGGAATTTGAATTAGAAGCTTGAAGTAAAAAGGCAAAATGACATGGCATTTTTATTTTCAACTTTATGATGGCATGAATCTACCCTTCTTTCAGTGGGTGGGTATAAGATCCAAATTTGTGAGATATTTATGATGGACACATGGTGATTCCATCAAGGAAGGTGCATGTTTTCTCTTGGCTCCAATTAGTGTTAGACTATGGGTGGACTCTTGATCATGTGGTGTCAAGCCTAGGATGAAGCATATTAATGGTATAGACCATGCTAGATACTGAAATTTGGTACAAGGTATTTGGCTTTAAGAAATAGATCAAAATTTATTTTAGAGGTAGGAATGAACAATGAAACAACAACTGAAATTGGTACCAAGAAAAACTCATATAATATTTAACACAATTCAATGGTACACACATGGTGAACATAAAGCTTCAGACTCTTGATGTATAGTACTTCACATACCATTTGCTTGGTAGAAAACCAAGCACAAATTGTATTGTTTTACACCTTGAAAAATTGTCACTTGGAATGATATCATCATTGAATTCATTTTTGCAAATTCTTGTTCTTCAATGGCAAATGAAACCTTAGGGGGGGTGATATTACATATATAATTTGCCAAAGATGTTCAACTAGGCACATCATGCTCAAATGTATGATCTCTTGAAGTTTGGTCATCAAACAATAGATTCAATTCAAGAAGCTCTTTCTAAAACACAATATCATGTACCTTAATTCCTAGCTACAATGCCCTTGTCATTTTAGTTGGTTTAAGATTTTCACCAGCAATCACAAATGTTGTCTTAGTTGTTACCTATCCATTTGAGAAGATGAGTCAATCTAGTGATGTACTAATCCCTATAAACTTCACTTATTTGCACGTGCACATAAAACTTTAAACAATGCAAACCATATAACAAGGTAGTGCCCTCATTCCAGTCTAATGGGCTAGTGCTTTATCTTGGATTCTCTACTTGGTTTTAAATATGGAAACACTTATTGTTGCTAGAATTATCATAGTAATTCCATCCAATTGGTTAGCATGCTAGATTCAAGAACATTCAGAAATGCAAAAAAATATCAATGCCCTCAAATCATTTTATGGCTGCACATGAGAACCCCACACATTAGTGACTCAAGATGGAAATTAAACCAAAGTTTTATGCAAGTTAGCAACTCAATTGCTTGAGTGAACCATATTTAAGGTTGGGAAAAATACATACAAAGTTCATTGCACATCATAAGACTTTCTGCACAACATTCTATTGTTTAACAAAAAATGGGAATGGTGATGATGGGATCATAATCTTTCACTTAGGCTTAAACTTTTCCTCTACTAGACCTGCAACAAGACCCCCACATAAGAGCAAACAACCCAACATTGAGCCCATCACACAAGTTCACTTTCTAGAATATATGATATGATTTTTTTGGTGTAAAGAAAACTCAATAACTAGATAGCTTGTTTCACTTCCTTTTGAATGGTCCTCCTTGTTATACCAAAACTATGACCAGAACCCTATTCTGGCCCTAAATTTGTAACCCGAACAGAATGAACTATTAATGATTATCTAGCTCGTTATAAATGCCCCTTACTACCTGTAAAAATCCTACAACTTCTAGAAAATCCGCTCTAACTGCCTTTTCTGCCATCATTTCTCATAGCAAATCAATGGAAATGTATGGATAGGCTTAAGAAATATCTTCCATGTTTGGCAAGCTAGCATAGATCAACATTTTAGTGTTTAAAGACATGCGGTACATAGGTCTATTGCCTGCTACACGGTAACAGGCCATGGGCATTACAAATTTTTAAGCATGGATCAGATGAAGATAAAAATAAGCAAGGTTTCGATCTAAAAGGCCAATGTAAGACAAACCATATCCTTGATTACATTGGGCCCATCTCTGATAATAACAACCTCCAATGACTATTAGTCCTGGCTCAAACATGTTTCCCCAGTTGTCATTCAAGCCATCTGCATCAATTTCAAAAAGTGGTTTTTCACAACAAGTAATGTAGAACTAACAATTCTCCTCATTACCTGGAGTTGCATTCACTGCAAAATTGTCTCCAATATCTAATGATTGACAATTTCCTTTCCATTGCCTCCATGTTCCCAATCATTTTCCTTATTCCCTTTAGCAATTATGAGTATATGCAAACCTAATTTATGGGCCAACTTACTTGATGAGGTTCTTGCATGGGTGATGGAAAAGTGAAACCAAATGTCAGTTGGTTGCACCTTACAATGGCTGGGCCATTGCCTTTCTCTGTCAACTGTATGTCACATTACTTTGCTTTACTCTTTCAGAACCTTTTATCTTGCATGACTTTGTACAAAACCAACATGAAATTGGTTTAGATCATGACCTATTCTGGGTATATTGAAGCCGATTGATGTGATTCATAGTCTGGGCAGAGTAGGACATGGGGTGTCTGGGTGTTGTGGTTGGAGGAAGCAGTGTTGAGCAACGAACACACACTACTCAACAAACGGCAACTCGCAATGTAACAGGTAATGCACTACTTGCTTTTTGTCTAACATAATATTAGCAACAAGGGAACAAGCCTGCTTCATTCTTCCTTTCCAATATTTGCCAAAATATCTAAGCATGGTACATTGCTCCTGGTCATGAACTGTTGAATCACTTTCCAAGTTGTGAAGCCACATTCTGAGTTCTGTTTCAGTGCATGAACCCCAACTAGCTAATTCTGTGTGGATGAGTTGTCAAATCCTTGAAATCAAGAGAATTTTTTCTTAACGAATCTTCTGATGAGGTTGTGAGCAACCACTTTGAAATAAACAATATACGACAGAGTATGTGGTTTTGCAGGTTTTTCTTTGGGTGGCTTTGGTCTTCGTGAAGCTGCAAAGGATCGAGGTCCTCTTCTAGAAGTTGTCACTATAGTTCTCTATCTTTAATGCCAAATATTTTCAGGTAGTGTGGGTAGCAGTCCCCACCTCTTTGTAGTCCTAGTTTTAGTTGTTATAAATGGGGTTAAAAAAAAGTAAATAACTAGTTTTGGATGCGAGAAATATTTTTGGAGGGTCACATATTGAGCATCAATGGAGCTGCTCTAAAAACCTGCTCCAAATGGTTTTTCAGTGTACTTGGAGGGGACCCTATTCAAGACAAATTTTCATGCTTGCACGACTGCGCATTTTGCCCATGATTAGGTGACTCGTTTTTTTTTTTTGAGAGCTTATTTTTAACATTAGTGAAATTTTTTACATTGTAACAAGTAGCAATTTATGCATCTAATGTATATTTTTTTATGTTTTTATCGGGTCTGCTCTTCACGGAAGAGACACTATGATGCATCTAGAAACTGGAAAAAGTTTGGTATCCCTACATTTTAGGGTCATGTGGAGTCCACTATAGAAAAAATTCCAGCATAACTGAAGATTCCACTTCTTGTTCACCATGCTTACCATAATGTGTTTCCAATTTAGTATGTTTTGGACTTTGATGTACCGTTAATGTAATGTAACCTAAACCTGAATTCTTGGTAGGAGTTGTGCTAGATGACAGTGGTGTTGTAAAGGTCTGATGGTATTGTTGTGAAGATCGTCAACTTAAAGAAATCAGTTCAAATCATTGTGTGTTACTTTGTAGTTAATACCTTAGCTCTGGCTAAGCAGTAGTGCTCTCATCATGGGAAGACATGGTGTTGTCCCATGCCCCAAAATTTTGTAACAATATAGAGCACTAATTACAAAGTTCTAACACAACATATGGTTTAAAGAATACGGTGTGTCGATGGGGATGAATGGCGATGCACGGACATCAATGGACAAAAGGGGTTGGATAGATGAAATCGGACGGATGTCGGACGCATGTTGGACGGACAGTGGACGAACAACGAACATAAGTCAGATGGACGATGGATGGATGATGGACATAACGCAAATGGACGACAGATGGAAGTCGGACGAAAGTCAAATGGACGACAGATGGAAGTCGGACGAAAGTCAAATGGAGGTTAGATGAAAGTCTGACAAACGTTGGACAAAAGTCGAACTATGGCAACATGATGGATGGTGCTACAAACGTAACAACGCTTCAAAGCGCATGTGAACTTTGTAATGATGGTGGACACGACACGACGGCCATAGCGCTGTGTGGCATGTGTGAGCTCCACGGCAATGGTGGGCGACAACGTGACAAATGTCGCATTGCAGTTCGTGGCATTGCAACTCGTGACGTTACAGTTCGCGGTATTACAACTCATGACACAAAACGGATGCCACTTTGCAAATCGTGCCATTGCGATTCATGGCATTACGAATCGGGTGATCTACAGCTCGTGATGTTGCACATTGTGGGGCTACAACTTGCAACGCTGTAGATTGGGCGATTTGCAACGATGGCATGTAGAAGCAAAATTTTATTTATTTTTCTTCTTTTCATTTCCTTGTTATCTCTTTGGCGCTCGCTTTTGCTCCTAAAGTGGTGAAGACTATAGATGTGGAAGAGCTTACCATAAAAGAGCGAAATTTGATTTGTCTCTACGTATTAGTCCCCCAAGCTCAAGTTTTAATCAGTAGCAACAGTAAGCTTCATCTTGCAACGGTGGGTAGCTAGTGTACCTAGTTCACAACTTGCACGAATGTGTGCATGGTTTTGATTTTTGGAAATGATCGCATGATCAAAAGTTTGGTAATTATTGTAACAACAACGTCTCTAGCTCTGCTGCTGTAAGCGGGATGATGAGATCACGCCATGAAACATTAGCTTCTTCTTTCGGTGTTGTAGCATCAACGAACTTGTGTCTGGCGAATCCTTCTTCTTTCAACAATAGCTTCCAACAAGCATGTGATGATGGAGTTAGTCCACTAATCATGAATTCCTCTCCGGAAATGCAGCAAATGAGAGCTCATGGGGAGCTTTTCAAGCCTATTAATCTTTAGGGTAGTAGTAGTTATAACAACAACAACAACAACAGCAAAAAAAACCCAAGAACTCAAAGCCAAGAAAAATCTACCACTTTCAACATTAAGTGATAGAGAATAGTTTTTTTAGAATTAAGTTGTAAAGAAGGAAAGAAAACATAGTGTATGTAAACAATGGCCGTGTAATAGCCATCGTGAGCATCTAGAAATCCAATCTGATTATGGAAGAAACTTTCCTTGACAAAGGAATTTTAAAAAAACTAACAAGAGAAGGGAAGAGCTTGGCCTTTTATATAGCCACCACAAGTTGAAACCCTAAACAAACCATAACCCTAAAACACCTAATAGCGTACAGTAACCTAAGAACGTCCATTAACCTTAAAAGCGTACATTAACCTTAAAAGGCATGATTGGCATGCCTGTAATTGGCCGTCATGTATGAGGCCATGCATACGGGTATGACATATTCCTATTATGTTCATTCCATCAAGTTCAGAAAAAATAATCAAACAAACTAACCCCCACGTTTTGACAACATTTTAAAAACCTCTCATGATAGACTTAGAAAGGTTGTTTGTAGATGGATTCCCAATCCAGTATGCATATCCTATACAATTAATTAATGAATGCATGTTTGAGGATTTGCCTTCTGGTTTGGCTACTTTGTGTGCCATAGTGATGGTATGGACTAGTGATCATCCTGCCCAATGTAAAGTGGGGGCAGTGAAAAGCGGGGGGTATTCCAAGTGTCAACATCACTATGTTACATCAAGATGGCATGCTCGATTTGACAACAAGGGTTTAGTGGAATACCATGACAATAAAAAACATAGGAGGCATCCATTTGCCATGTGATGTGTAGAAGACATGGTGTTTGCATTGAAACAGTGGTAGGAACTTGCAATTGGCAAGGAAAGGGATGAGGTTGGTCTTGAAGTAGGCATTTCAGGCCAATCATGTCTTTGGAGGTTGTATAACTTGTATGGCTTTGACATTTCTCGTGACTTCACATGTGATGTGATGCACACCTTAACATTGTGTGTCTTTAAGAAATATGTCTACATGTTGGTCAAATATGCTGAAGGAAATGGGAAGATAAAAGATTTGGATGGTGCATTACAAGCTGTGAAGAAGTTGAGTCCTGCCACACTTGGAGCAAGGTGGCCTAGGAGCACAAAATCTCTAGGGTTTTATAAGGTCAAAAAGTACCAAATATTTGTTATGTGGTGCTTACCACATGTCCTAGATCATTTAGATTTGGGCCTAGTTGCCTTTTTGGGCGGGATAGGTGCAATGCTCACTGAGGTGGGAAGGTTATTTTACACCCATAGCCGAAACTATGGATGGACTTTTCAAAGCAAGCAGAATTCTTGGGAATTGTTAGCAGCATGGCATGTGTGCTTGGAAGAAAGTGTCGGGTCCAACTGGTCTCCATTGGAACATGTTGCAGGTTTTCATTCGAGGGCTTTTTTTTTTGGGCTATCTAGTGTCAAGGTGACAACATTTCTTTTGAAAATGATGGCAAACATATGTTTTGCAGGTTTTCTAGTTGCCAAATCTCATATAAGCCTTTTTGAAAGATTGCAAACTTTTTGTACTAAGTTTCAATTGGGTAGAAAATAACAAAAAAGAAAATTAAAAAAAGAAAAAACTTTCTTTCTCACCTGTAGCAGCTAGATTCGATTTAGTCATCTTATGGCTAATTAATAGCTTAGCTACATTACAAAATCTAAAATTAAAGCCTTGGTAGGACCATTGATATTTCATTTTATGAAACTAGTCCATAGAGTGTGTTTTTTTTATGAGCTCTGTCACTTCAAAAGCATAATGCAAGAATATAATCCATGGAACTTTGTGTCTGGGCACACAGGGAGCAGAGAACTTGTACATGATGTGGAGAGGCACAGTTGCCACGATATTTTTTGGTGTTACCCTTTCGAAAGGGAAATTTCCAAAGTTGTGAACATTTCATCTAATCAAAAGACAAGCGAGGTCATTTACACTGGCTACTATGCTAGGCACATTTTCACAAAGATCCATAGAGCTATGCAACTAGACAATGATGGTCTATTCCTGGGTGGAAGAACTTTGAAAGAGGTTCACAAATATCTTCAACTGCCTACAATTGTCCATTGTGTGACAGACCAAGATTTGACAGTTTGTGAGTAGTGGCATGAAGAATCTGTGGTGGTTGTGCCTTCTCAGGAAATAGCTCGAGCAGTTTCCAAATTGGTGCAGTGGTTGCCAACATGCTCATGTAGGCAAGTTTTACTACAGAAGGGCATAATTGTGGGTAGGAAGATCGGCATCAAAGCAGCAATTTCAAAAGACACAATCTCGTACTTGCAATGTTTTCGAAACACCATTGGGATCATCACCACTGAAAATTCTCAACTTTTTCAAACTTCAGTTCAAGGATTCTCATTTTTGGATGAGGCATGGAAAGGAATCTCGTGTTGGTGATTCAGTAGTTGTTGAGCCTAATGAGCCATACGAAGATAGCATGTGGACATGGAAGGCCAAAATCACCCAATATTTCATCCATGAATTCTACGGTGACAGGAGAGTTTTTTTCCAAGGCAAGTACTACAATACGGCAACATCAGCATCATCGTCTTCTGTGGCTCTCCAACACAGCTGTACTGGCATGGTTGTTTTACAACCACATCCACAACAGTGGCCTGGGAATGACATCAAACCAGTTCACCTTCTGATGCACAAATTCATTTCGATGCCTTTGGTAGGGCAGAATAATGGGATTCTTTTAGCTTATGAGTTAGAGGATCTTTCCCCGCATGACCAATTGTTTCAACTAGGGATGTTTGGCTGCTGCCCTCCTTATCCAGAAGTTGGGGATGTGGTGATAGTTAGGAACATCAACGACAAGTCCTTCTCCATGGCAGTAGTGAGGAGTGTGTCCACACTAACATTTACAATTGATTTTCAGGTGGAAGAAGAAAGCAAGAGGAAAGCCATTGCAGTAAGGCCATTTATGCAACAAGATTACTTTGTGGGTACGGTGTGCTTGGGCATGTTGGAAGTTTATGGGCAGGTGCGTGGAACCTTCAAGAGGTACAGGGCCTCTGGGATTACAAGCACAAGGTCTTGGCATTCTATTGAAAGAATTTTGGATGATGCCCAAGTTACTCATCATCACAATGGGGAACCTACTGAATGGTTGTGGCAAGACATAAGGAATGCTCATGGTTAGCTCTGAAGGTGAACCAATTTTACCTTCTTCAAAAGTTAGAAGCAATGAAAAGAGCTAGGCCTAAAATTGTTGTTGTGGATTGATAATTTCTATTTACATGATTACTGTAATACTATGTAGTGGCTGCCTGATAAGTGGAATACTTGTGCAGAACTAAAGCAGCTTGTTCTAGAGATGAACTTTGGACCAGAGATCAACTGTGGGCAGTTTGTGGAGTTCCAATACAGCAGCTGGTTCATGGCAGACCTGCTGGTCCAATGTCCAAAGCAGGTGATATATTGAACATGATGGGAGTCATCCCCCTACTCTTAACTCTTCTGAGATGGTTGGTCTGCTGAACACCTCTTCTTGTGCACCAGCCAACTTAGAAGCATGTGACTCTGAAGAGATTGCACAAGTTGATGCACTCCTCCTAATGTCTGATCTGCAATGTGTAGGTCAACTTGGTGCTCCTGTGCATTACTGGCTTTATCAGACAGCTCACAAGTTGGGATTGTTCCATCATCCACTTCTTAAGCTTTTTCATGGACTTTTGTATTGTGTTTTATATTTCTGTGTGCATATTTGATTCATATCAAATTCTATTTGTGATTTCAAGCAAACGGGGTTCAAAGGCATAAGAAGTAGAATTTGGGTCTCTGGGATCTTCATGTGTAGCTTCTGTAATTTTGGGTTTTTCTTTTTTCTTTTCTTCTCATTTGATTCATTCGCAAGCCTTGTAGAACAGTGTGCCTAAAATCTTGGGTACATTGATAATCACTGGCACCTGATCATAGGTTAATCTTCTTGTTGGATGTCTGCAGATGACAAATTTGTTGGAGATCAGTTTATGGGACTATTAGCACTCCAGGAGAAAGGCTCATCAGATTCATGTAGGTGCAGAATCCAAGAGAGGGAGCTTGCTTCCTACACCTACTAGAATACTTGATCCCTCTTGGCAGGTAATGCCTCATGTTAGCACCTGTTGTTACCTCAGCTTAATACATGCTTCCTAACTTTATGAAATGCCTGATGATCTTGGCTCACTCCTGAGAATACTTATTGAACTCACGGGTAAGTACCGTCATAGAATCGAAAATCCACCTTCACTTGTTCTGTTATCGATTGCAATGGGTCTGGAGACAAGTTTGCAATCGACACCAATGACGAGTGGGAAGTTGCATCCTCAATGTCAGTGTCATTCAAACCTTGCTTTTCTGATCAATCAGCTTTGAAGGAATTGACTGTAAAGTTTGTAGGTGAAATTGCTTTCATTAGTGTCTGCACTCTCCAAACCTTCCCAAGTCCAGACAGAAGTTGTACCCACCTGTCAGATTCTTAGTTGTAGGTTTCGATTCAGAGAAGCAATTGATGAACTGCGATGTTGATGAGTTGAAGAGAAGCATGCAGCAGATTGGAGTTTGCATAACCTGGATGATATTGTCGCTGCTGGTGGAGCAACTGCAGGTGCTGATTGGATTTTTCACTCAGGTGTAAAGTTGCTGAAAGACTGTAGTTGATGCAGGATGATTGTTTTTTTCCCTTAGCCTGCAAGTTGTTCTAAGTTGAGAAAAACAAAATGGTTTTCAAGTATTTGTGGTGTTGAGTTGTATCAAAACGGATATTTTTTGCTGCAAGAAGAGCTCAGAGGAGGTCTGATTCCACACCAAGGGATGACTCACTTCCTACTGCAAATGCTGATTGTAGAAGAGGTGGGAACAAGGGTACAGCCAAGCTCTCTGTGAGCAGGAGTTACAGGAGTAGTAGGAATAGTAGACTGAGTACTCATCCTCTCCATGATGAACCTGGGGAGCTTAAGAATCTGACAGTGGGTAGTAATATGGAACTAGCTTTAGGAAGTGAAGAAGAAGGGAAGAAAAGGAAGTAACAAGGTCAGGACCATTGGGTTGAGAAAGAACATTTGGAGAAGAAAATCAGCCCAATAGTGAACAGAAACCTGAGACTGCTCTAGACTATACTCACAAGTTTGCATCACTGCCCCTTGCAGCAGTAAGTATTTCCCAGACTTCTTGAATCATGGACTTTTGCATCAAGTTCTTGGAGATTCCTGTGGCAATGACTCTTTTGGATTTGAAGAAGTTCTAGGCATTCTGCACAACTACAGTTTATGACTTGGGTGCATTTGATGTCTATTTGTGCTTCTGAACACCATTTGCACCTTCTAGTATTCAAGGGATTCAAGGAGTGACTGCTTTGGAGTAAATTCTTATTGTTGTGCACCAGAGCATGTCATTGATTGTGTTAACCCTAATGTTGCATAAATTTTTGTTGAGAATCTGACGAGTGCAAAACCAACAAAAAACACTTATTGACCATAATTCTGCTCTCATATTTTAGTTGGAATGTGCATGTATTTGTAACACAGTGATGCATTTGAGCATTGAATGATTTCCATATATCATTACATGGTTTTTTCCTTTGTATTTCATCTTTTAATTTCCTCATCTTTCCAAAAATTTAGTTTTTTACTCATCTTGTCCCGCATCTCAACTAGAATTGTCGTTTGTCCCTCATTGTAGAAAACTTGAGATAGTAAATAGTTCAATTTTCCCCTTGTGGCCATGTGGGACTTCCTCATAGGCACCTTGTGAGCTGGAGTTCATGGCTAGATCTGGTCACTGGTGCCATGAATCAACCCGGGGGACGTGATCGTGAGTTGGGTGGAGACTTTAGTTTTCAGCTGCAGCAGATGATCAGTAGTACTGAAGTTCATGTAACAAACAAATCACTACTATTATATTAGAACTTTAGTCACAAACGAAGCCTTTATCAATGAAGAGAAAGTTGTAGTGCAAGACAGTACTGAAACATGTAGGAGAGATGAAGCATTGAAAGGGGAGGTGATCAAAGACTTGATCACAACCTGTTTCAACTCAACCCTTTTATATGTCCCATGATCCACATACGTTCATTCAGGTTCATCTCAAGGACGAGCCGTCGTTCGGGTATGTGGGGGAGAAGGGGGGTGCTTGGAGGAATAAAACAAAATTAGGGAGTTCAGAAGAAGGACCTGCCGGCTAGTTTTTCGCGCATTAGTATCGTGTCTCGAACCCAATCCATATCTTGCACAATTCTCTCTTGTGATTGCATTAGACACACGACTCCCCTCTGTGGGCGAAGTTCCTGACGGGTAGCTCTCCTCTGTTGGCGAAAAGCCCGGCTAGCAGGTTCTTCTTGGTAACTCTCTGATTTTGTTTTATGCCTCCAACGCCCCCCTCCCACATTATTTGAAATCTGCATACTTTCAAACAAGTGGCTCTTCACATAATGGCTCTGCCCTTTAAATGACGTCCGAACGGATGAGGGGTTCATTAGTGGGGTATGCTTACAACCGCACCAACTTTCACACCATCACCGTATATTCTATTGCAAGCCGTTACTTCTACACCCATATACACCATGGAAGTCAACAATTCTTTTGGGAGAATTGACAAGTTCAACGAAAGGCCCGGTACCGTTTCTTTGAAGGAGGTCAAGGCAACTTTCTCAACTATGGTTTATGAATTGGAGCTCAAGTATGCCGCTAATTACACCGAGGCGTTCATATTCAAACAATTGGTCCGTTATGTGCACTATGAAGCATTGGATGTTGACGAGCAACATTTTCCAAGGATTTTGGGCGTCACCCAGATCCCTAATCTAACTTATGCCATAGCCATCACCACCGTCTTTCAAGCTGCACTTCAAGTTGCCATTGCACATCATGGGACTATGCCCAATAATCCAAATATGGTACCTACTTTAGTAAACCTTTTTCCTTAACAACGCATTGATGTTGTCGCAAACATTCCTCCCACCATTGATGCACCAACTTTTGCTAATCCAGTGGGGGAATTCTTTCAAATTCTTGAGATGGAATTTCCAGTGAAAAGTTTTGAAAAAATTCTCTAGCTCATCACCTTTTCTCGGCAAAAGGATGAAACCCTCAAAATGTTTTACAAAAGGCTTCTCAAGCTTAAAGAGGATACTCAGAGCATCATAGACCTAGAACTGCCCATTGGTATCTTCGTTCATTAGAAGGTATTCCAACATTCCATGCACAGGTTTTGCTATGGGTTGTCGTAAAATTTAGAGACTCGTTCACTTTGTTGGATGTGTATAACATTTCTAAAAAGCTGGAACTAGCTCATGTACTATGAGGCCTCCATCATGTTCAAGGTTTCAACCTCTGTTAGCTGCGCCAACCAAATCATCACATTCTTCTTCAAGGGCTAAAACAATGCACTCGGTTACACCCATCCTACCTTTTTGCAACTACTATGGCAATCCTGCCCATAAAGCTAGTGAATGCAACATTCCTTCTGAAGATCTCTTTTGTGATTATTGTGGGAAAAAGGGACATCAGGAAGCTGTATGTTTTGCCAAATTCCTAAAATGAAAGTAATTTCGATTATCGCGATAAAATTTGCTAGCATCTTTCGTTGCCCCTCAGCCAAAAGTCAAAGCACCTCAACCTTCCACTCAAGCTTTCCCCACCAAGGGTAATTCCAGTAAGAATGCTAAGAAAAAGGAGCACAATGCTGACAAGAGGGAGGTGCTTCAAGCCCATGCTGCCCTACAGATGCATACAAAGTATATTAGTGCATGACAAGAAACACTAAGTTTGAGAGTTTTTGTTTACATTTTATTGGACCTTATCAAATCTTTGACAATTGGTTATTAATTAGTTTATTAGCTTTGGTTCCTGCAACATTTATAGATCTAGATAGGTTTGTTTTGTTAGTAATTAGAGCCTAAATATTTGGACATGTGTTGCAAGTTTATTTTTACTCAAGGAAAAATATGAGGTTGCCAATTATCTAATTATTTAGTTATATATACAATTGGAAGCCACCGAACAAAACTATTTTTTTCAAAACCTAAAAAAAACTTTGTTAATATAAATGTTCTAGAAACTTACTTTCAACATGCGCCTTTAAACATTGATAAGAGTTGAACACTTTGAGCATGGAAACCTATAATAATTTATATCTAAATCCCAATGTTGAAGCAATTTTTCACACTTTCGAGTTGGAGGAAATGTTTGAAAAGAGTGGGAACATTTATTGTTGGGACAAATTACAAGGGCCTCCCACTCCCCTTCAAGATTCCAGAATGCATGATACTCAGGAAACTTGTTACCATCAAAATGCTTTTCAATAACTTTTGGCAAAACCTTAGGAAATTTCCCCAACCACCTGTCCTTAGCTCTCCATGTCATCAACATCCTCTCACAAATGCTCCTACTTCTACACAAGCTTGCTAACAAGGGTTTGATAGGCATGTAATCATAAGCTATTAATGTGTTTTTCCATTTGTAAACAAATTGGGCACATATGAAAACATCCTAGACAATCCCTTTTAAACTTTTGTCATGAGTTAGGCCCACACTCACAACGCATAACCTCAAAGCCTTCGTACAAGTCCTCTACATTAGGGGACATTAGATTGGGGTCATGTGGTGCTTATGTAAACCCAATGCACAATCGCCACCTTTTTGTTGTTACAAGCCCCAACTCCTTATACAAATTATGAAATTGTTTCCACAAAGTTGGTAATGAAAACCCCTTAACTAGTTTGGGCTTTAAACCAACTAGTGTCAACAATTTGCCAATTAGTAGGGCACCATAGTCAAGTTTCCCATCCTCAAAAACATTGGGTTCCTTTTGTAACATTAGAAGAAAAACACCTATTTTCGATTAATCTCTACAACTAAATTTTAATCACAAATGACATTTGCAATTTAAATCCTTTAATTGCCTTGAACAAATCACATGTGATATTAATCGCAAATGATAAAGGTATTAGATGAACAAAACAATCAAAAAATACAAGTTCATCCTTTGACTCCATTATATATGTATTGTCACATGCAACTAAGATGCAACTATTTTGGTCACTATTGAAGGCAAATGATGTGTTGCCATGTTTCCCAATATTTAATTATTTGAAATTATTATTATTATTATTTTGAAATAATTTGGGACATTCAACTCACATCCTTAGATGATTTATATTATGACATGTGGCCCAATGTGAATATCCATGTGACATTTAATACAAAATATTAATATTAGGTTGGTAAGTACTTAGGTAGCTACATAAGTAGGTGCCTACAAACTTAATTAGGGTAAATACCTACTTACCTATTTAGGTAAAAAAATAAGTAGGTAGGTCCTACCTTCTTAAGCCAAAAACCTACTCATATAAGTAGGTACTTAGTAGGTAAATACATATGTCAACCTAGGTAGGTAGGTCAAACTAAACACCAATTGAATTAAGTAGATAAATAGGTTGTGGAAGTAGGCAGTTTAAAATTGTGCATAAATTTGCTTTTTGTTTTCGGTTAGGACCTTTGCATGGCTCATCAAATGTGCACACATATTTTAATGTGAAATTGGATGACCACACCCCTTGTTTATATAATGTTCAAACTAGGACTAGAGAACAAACAATATGGGATAAATATTGAAATTATAACTTCTTCACAAACTAAGTTATAAATTCAAAACTTTCCTCTTGCCTTTCTTCTTAGTTTTTAGATTTCTAAACAATTTAAGTACATGGCTCACTAAATTAGATAATCATTTACTTAATAATGATTAAATTTAACATATATTAAAATTATAAATTATACAATACAAATGTTAAGTATTCATTATCAACTATTTAAATAACTAATAACTTTTTAATATTTAATGAATTACCTATTTAGTTATTCAAAACTTGTCAATACAAAATTCATAGATAAATAAATAACTTAAATATTTTAAAATATTTTCTTTACTTTTAAAAATCTGGTCGAATTATAGATAATATATTTAATGTAAAAATAATTTAATTATAAACCTTGAAAATATTTATTATAAATATTTATTTTCAAATTTAAAATCATGAAATAATAATTGCTATTAGAAAATAAAATCCTACATAAATTATTTATTTAAAAAGTAAGATTAAACAAATTACTATGTAATTACATTTATTATTGTAAAAATTGTTATGCATCAAGTAAATGTTTTTTTCCAATCCGTAATTAATAACTATGACTATAATAATATGCTAAACAAATATTCATATTTTTTAATTACTGTAATATTACTATAAAATAATGATCATAGATAAATAATTACAGAATTTTTTTATTAAAAACATTTACTGTGTAATAATTCTTTCAATTATAATCATTACAATAATTATTTTGATTACATTATAATTTTTCCAAATTTCTAATTCAGATTTAAAGTTGTAAATTACAGATTGTGAATAATTATGTTCAATTAGAAAATAATTAGAAAATTACTATATTTAATTCTTATCTGAAATAATTTAAATGATTTTAAAGTAATGTAACAATAATTACAGTAATTGATTTATTTTATTGTAAGAATATAAATTATATAATATAAAAACTTATGTTGTAACAATAACTATTTGGTGGAATTTATAAATAATAAATATAATCATTTATAATGATTTAAAAAATTGATATATTATGAACAAGTAGTTACAATAAATAAATATTTTACTTTATTATATTAAGATCCATGTAGTTATGGTCATAACATCAATTATTTTAATTAAATTATGATTATTTTATAAACTTAAATAGAACTAAATTTATAAATTAGAAATTATAATAATAAATTTTAATTATAAAAAAATTATTCAAGTAGTGTAATTCTAACTTACATATAAATTAAGTAATTACAATGATTCTAAATCATTTTATAATAATTATTATTAATATAAAATTTTACTTTTTTGTATTAACAATTTACAATAAATAAGTAAAATAATGAATAATACATACAATTGTTTTAGGGTATCTTTTTTTAAAATATAGTAATTATAGCAATTTTTTTCATTATTTTAAGATTATTATAAAATTCTGAAGTAAAAATCTTAACCATAGGACATAATTTTTCAATTAGGATAAATTTAATTTTTATGAATGGGAATTATCATTTTAATTAATGTGAAAATTTATTTTGTAATGTTATTTATTCATTTTATATAAGAAATAAGAAATAATAAGTAAAATAGTTTATTATAAATATTTTAAATTTGCTATAAAATTATTTCTAAAATTTTATGATGTAATAAAAATAATATATTGTAAGTACAAAATTAAATATTCTAGTATACTAGAATGTAATTCTTACAATTATAAAAATTCAATTATTTCATTTAATTATAGTGGTAATATTTTAAAATTTTAAAATATTAAAAATTAAAATTATGAATAAATAAACTGAATTATAAATTATGTGCCTATTATAATTAATGTGTAGATAAAGTAATGATTACGATTTTTTTATAATTTTATTTTTATTAAAAAATTAAAAAATTTACTATGATAGTTTATGTTGGAATATATTTAAATTATTTGAAATTATAAGTAATTTAATGTAATGAATTTAATATAATTACAATAAACATATCAATGACTTTAATTACAATAAAAATACTACGAATATTAAGTTTAATCATAAATCAAATAATGATTATAATTGATGTATATGAACATATCTTGATTGTAATTAAGCACCACTTTGCTTGTGACTAATGGGATTTTAAATGGTTACTTTTGAATGATAAATCCAACCCATATATAAATGTAAACCAATTTAGTTGTAAACTAGTCACAAGCTAGTTGTAGGTGACTTGGTTGATGTTAACATGATGTCACACTAGTCGCAAACCTCTTTTGTCAAAGTATTTCCAAGTCTTGCTATTGGATCAACCATTTTCTGCATGTGATGGTACATTGTCCTCTTAGACACCCTACGAGTCCCCTGGCATGTCAAGCAAGGACATAAATCTCTTATTGCAGAATTTGATGTAGGCTCATCTTCATCATTGCCTTCCATCTAAAATAGCCTCCTCCCAAGTGCAAGTTCAAAAATCACCAAACATCGGATGTCACTTAAACTTTATTTCTCCTTGATGACTATACTGAACAAGGCATAGTAAACTAGTCAAAAAATATGTTACGTTGCCTTCGTTTCTTTTCATCATCTTGGTGAAGTATATATTTCCACACAAATGGACATTCGAGAGAACTCTCAATAAGTAGTAAGGAGCCAGTGGGGTGGAGAGGAATGGAGGTGGTCAAGGAGGTTACAAATAGAAAAAGATGACACTATTGAACACCAAGTGCAACCTTGGACAAAGGATGAGCTTGATGCTTTGTGGACAAGTGTATGCTAGCATGGACTCGAAACTAGTTACTTATGCTACAAGACTAGTGCCTGTGTTTCTTGAGAAGATAGACTAGTAGTGATTTGGTAGAGAAGTGGAGAGGGGAGCAATTGAAGATGTTTGGAGGGGGGGGGGCATTGCTAGATCTGCCTTGAAAAATGGACACATAACAAAACAACCCCCTCTATAATGGTGAGTATGAAACCTTAGGGAGTTCCAAGGAATTGTTTTCAGAGAATTTTCCAATGGGAGGTGCTACCATGCTGATAGTAAATCAAGTTGTGCAAGGCTCATCTCTTAAAAATAAGGATAGCAAATTGGGTTGGAAGCCATGCAGTCAATAGACTTGGCTTCAAGCAAGTCAGCAGGCCTCAATGCTTTTCTAGCAAATGAACCATAATCATGATCATCAAAAGGCTTTGAGTCTTCATCTAAAACAAAGTTGCTATGAATGTGGGATTCTTTCAAATCTTCAGCTGTAGGTAGACAAGAAGGTCCTAGACCATCATTTCTGTTAAGTTGTTGCTTCATCTCTCACCTGCCACATCTCTTGATCAAACTGCCAACATTGTTACAACAGTTTCACATAGTGGTGTTAGTTACAAACCAATGTTAGGCTATTCTTCAATACAACCACGATTCTTTCCCAATTATCAAACTAGCAATGGTCCTCATTTTGTGTTCAACCCCTGTTGCCAAACCAATCCGATTAGGACTCAAAAAGTCAAAAAACTTGGAACGAACCAGGGTCTAACAAATACAATGCCAGTTCTTTTTCGGTTATCAGACTAGCTAAATTGGGGACAATTCTCATTTTGTGTTCAACCCTGCTTCCAAACCGATCCGATCAAAACTTAAAAAATAAAAAAACCTGGAAAGAACAAGGTTCTGGCAAATATAATGCCGATCTTTTTTTGGTTATCAGACTAGCTAGATAGGCAACAATTTTCATTTTGTGTTCAACCCCTGCCCCCTAACCAATCCAATCGAAATTTAAAAAGTCAAAGAACCTGGAAAGAATCGAGGTTCAACAAATACAATGCCGATTCTTTTCCAATTATCAAACTAGCTATATAGGCGACGATTTTCATTTTTTGTTCAACCCTTGCCCCCAAATTGATCCGACCAAAACTTAAAAAATCAAAGAACTTGGAAAGAACTGGGGTCCAACAAAGAATCATGGTTCTTCACATTTTTTAAATACGTAGAACCGATTGGTTCTTTGATTTTGATTTTTTGAAATACCCAGAACTGGTCAGGTCTGTAATTCTGAAATACCCGGAGGTGACAATTCTTTGATTTTCACTTAGCACTGGTGGAAACCAGTGATGGCTGGTTTTATCACTGTGTGACCAGTTCTCAGTTCAGTTTTCACATTGAGAACCGACTATTCTCATTTTGGGTGCAAATCAGGCTGAAACCCAATTTTAAGGTTCTCACCCATGTGAGAACCGGCTAGAAAAAACTGGAATCAGAAATGTTTTAAAAAAAAGAAGAACCGAATGGGTTTTCACAGGACAACCCAAATCTGGTTCTCAAAATTTGGTTCATTGGTTCCTCTTGTTCTTCTTTTCACATGGGGCTGCCTGCTATTGGCTCTTCTTGTTCTTCTTCTCACTCAGGGCTGGCTACTACTCTTCTCCTCTTGCTATTACTTTTTTCCTCTTACTGCTATTACTCTTCCATTATTATTTTTCTTTTCCTGTTGCTGTTACTTTTCTCACATGGTGTTGCTCTTTTCCTTTGACGAAATAATTTATTTATCAATTATTCAATTATTTAAACTGATTTTAACTAATGAAAAATTTAATAATCAGATTGTGAAAATCGAATGTGAAAACCAATTGTTGTTCTATATATGAGAATCACCCTATTTGGGAATTGGGTGAGTTTGAAAAAAAAAATGATAACCTAATCGATTTTCACCAGCCCAAAATATATATATATATTAGAGAATTGATCAGGTTCTCATAACATCATGAGAAAACCATAATCGGTCAGTTCTCACAAAAAAAAGTGAGAACTGCCCAACACTGGTCTAAACATGACAATTTAAATGTTTGTATTTTTAAAAATTAAAAAATTTCCTGAAGCTAAATCCTAATTCACTAAGTTGTGAAAATTCATCACCAAAAAAACATTGTAAATTTGACATATATTAAAACACATGACAATTAAGCCACTTTCCCTCTTAGATTAATCAAAATTAGGCTCATTTGCATTTTTGTCTCTAATTTGTTTTAGAGTTGGGACAAGGGTGTAGGGGCCAAGGTTTTTTTTCTCTTGGGCAAAATTTCATTATTTTTGACAAACAAATTGGGAAAATTTTGAATGTTTTTTTTTGGGAGAGGCAATTCAACTAATTTTACCCTTTTTTGGGTTAAAATTCACCAAAATTCAATGTGAAAAGAATGACAATACTACAACACTCTTGTAAATACCACAATGGGTTTTAAACTTCGGGTTGGCTTTTAGAGCGAGAAGCAAGGGAATGATGTTATTTTATTTTGTATTACTTTAACTGAAAATATAAAATTTTCCATGTGTCCTGTTATATATATATATATAATTTTTGGTTCAAATATATTATGTGGTACAATTACAATTATTGCAATTTTCAATTCAATTTGTCATTTCCATATTTTTTATCACATGAAATACATGTTTGGTGACACATAATGTTACAAATTTCAATCAAATGTAGTTCAATGTTTTCAAACCATGTAACTTGTGTCTTTCACTTGAAATTAATGTGAACAAATAACCAATATAGTAGTATCTTGGTAGCTTTGACACTAATTATATTTTTTTTACAAATGTTGAGATTTTCAAAAAATATTTCTCATTTATCTAAAGAAAATATAAAATATTCAAGAATATATTAATAGTCAAAATGAGAATTTTAAAGTTAATTAATTATTAACAAACATGTGTCAAAACTACCAAGTTCCCATGATACGTTTTTTTTTCTAAAAAGTATAAAAAATAATACATGGAACTAAACATTAAAAATTGTGACGAAGGGGCGTATGAGGATGTCCCACAACGGAAGAAAAGTAAATTCCCTACACGTTTCCTGTTTGAATTACACTAATTAGGGAATCTAGATAATAAGGGAATAACGACACAAACCTTTCCCACAAACATTTACACCATGGTAAAACAACATAATTTCACAAGTTATAAAAAGGGGTTCATTTCACATATATGAGGAAAAATTGAAAGAAATTCAACAAAGACAATGACAACAATGTCAAATTGTGACACACTAGAAACCGATTTGTCCACTTAGTTTTGTAGACTTTACCCTAGATTGTGCATGATTCGAACAACATCAATTAACCTTATTGCACCAAAAAAACATGATGATAATATTTCTGTCATTTGCAATAGATTTGTGGAAAGGACAACAAAACTTTTTCACTTGCCTGGTTGGATGGGTGAAACCAAATCTTTATGCTTACGACCTACAACAAACAATTTGTTCAGAGTATGGCATGTTTTTTCTCTCTATGCATTCATAGTGATAGGAGTTATATCCACCCTTGGATGTAATGCACCTCTCAAGCAAGTCATCTCTGCAACTCCACATTGTGCAAACAATGTTCAATTGGTGTCACTAGGTCTAATACAAATAAAAAACGAAAAGTTTGTTCAATCCAACAATGATGAGAGAAGGTTGTGAAATATGTACTCGTAATCTTTTATATATATTTTGGTATTCAATCTTCCATGCAACCCCTCTCCTTGATGTTTGACATTAATAAGTTTTGATGTTGTCAAGTTGCATATTGACCTATCGTGACAAGGTGATATCCTCTTGCAATACTTCTTTTGACAATTTTTGTACACAAATAAGGGATATAATATTAGTGTAATTCAGCTATATAGGGTTTGTGGGATAGGCTTGTGCCTAAGGGTGGAAAAAAGACTACATGGCCAATGAGATTGCTCAAATGCAAGCCTTCAATTGTTTTGAGGAGTTATTTGCATAAACTAGCACTTAAATGTTATAATAACCTCATCTTAGTTTTTATCTAGGTGCAAAGAAAGAGAATTTTATCAATGATATTGTTCAAATCAATGCCTTATATTGTTTTGAAAAGTTGCTTAAATGAACCAGGGATTATGTGTGCATGTAAAAAGACATGCACATTTCAAAAGAGTTTTGAACAAGGATTTAAAGCTTTTAACACATAATTTTTTCAATCAATAAATCATAAGCCAAGTATTCAAATTGCATGTGAACACTAGCAATTCTTATTTAACAAACTCCTTTCACCAATGTTTTTGTGTGTGTGAAATTTCACCAAAGTTTGAAAAAAAATGTAAAATAAGAATATTATGTCTCAAAATTATTTTTCACCACAATTGTACTCTTGTTGTTAGTTTGGTAGCATGTTGGTGAAATTTTTCTAGCATACTATTTGTATTACTATTTGTTTATGTTAGCAAACCTGATTTTCTATTGCACCATAATAAAGGACTTTAAATGAAACTCCATCTTCTTGCCATATATACAAATATTTTTTCCATTTTCGCATTTTGGTAGTAAAAATAAAAATTTCCTTAAAAGTTTCCAACTACAATATTCAAGAGGTAGGGGGAAAAAATCAACAAATAAGTATTTTTTTCAAGCAAAGAATTTTTAGCATTTTGGGCAACTTATTCAGAAAAATTCCTGCATTTATTGATTTTATTTTTTTTCAAAAATGGTAAAGGTACTTACTATGGTACATATATAATTTCATTAATGTTATGGTTTTCAAGTGAAAATGTTTCAACGATTGTCATTGAAATATTTTAAAACATTTAATTTCCAAGATAGGTATCACATTGTCAAGTCATGTGTTATCAAATTTTGAGAGCTCATTGAATTAATAGGGACAAATACCCTCTAGTTATGA
>Ga0209611_10004720_pt1 | contig 23190 bp, 13 predicted proteins | sample S1TSphgellanicum_3_FD_187693 | JGI IMG/M metagenome (GOLD analysis project Ga0209611, IMG submission 187693) | Host-associated microbial communities from peat moss isolated from Minnesota, USA - S1T2_Fc - Sphagnum magellanicum MG (SPAdes) (version 2) | ecosystem: Host-associated > Plants > Peat... | reverse complement strand
AAAACAGTGAAAAATTTGCAACTACAATTTTGGAAGACGTTGAAAAGCTTTTGGAGACGATGAAGATTACCTAAAAAGAATCTAGATCATGACAATGATGATGACATTCTTACCTCTCAAGCGTCAAATTCGGGTTTAGGAAACACCGTTGTATTTAAAGGATTCGACTCATTTTATAAGCAAGTTGTTGATATAGAGGATCAGTTGCTCTGCTCCGAAGTTCGAGAAGAGGTTAAGGAAACGTTCGATGATCTTAAAAAGTTGTTTGAATCGTTTCAAAGTAAGGTCCGGGTTGTCACCTTGAAAGCCAAACGCAAGAATCTTCAAAACTTGCACCAAATGACAATCCATGACATGCTGAACTAAATAAATCTGAACCCTATTTTTTCGAGAAAATAATGTGTACTTAAACCGATACGTACTTAGGCGGGAGGCTACTGTACATATTATGTTTCATATTAATTAGTTGGGGGTGCCTTGCAAATGTAACCTTTTTTTTTGCAATGAGCGTGGGGAGAACTTTGGATTTGAATAACCAACAAACTAGAATTGTACATAGTTTTTTTATATCTTTGTTTAGATAACTAAGGTGATTAGAGCAAAGGACTGAAAATCCACTTCTAAACACAATAGAGTGAAACTTTAACTTCAGGAATCTCTAATCAAAAAACATATGGGATTAAAGTGAGGTGCTATTGGGAGCCTAGGGAAGTTATTGTGAACCGGATGGGAACCCATTGGGAACTTGAAAGGAACATGTTGAGAACAAATAAACTTTTTAAAAAAATTCTTCCCCCCCCCCCCAAACCCAAAACTTAAAAGGAAAAAAACAAGTGCATGCTGAGCCATCCCATTGGCTGCATGAAATTTCTATTTGCAAAACTATTCATCACCATTTTTTGCCTGGGATTGAGGGCGGTCACCATAGTGACAAGAACCAGACAACAAGGAAGGGCTGAGAGCCCTACCCTTCTCCATCGGATAAAGCTCCCCTAATTTTCAATGGGTGGGTGTGAGCTTCCACTGTGGAAGATTTCTTCCGTTTCAGAAGATCCTGGCTGAGTTCTTGTGCTTGACAATGGTTGTCTAACCATGCTACAAAAATTAAGGCAGGTATTTATGATTTTCTTGAGTTTTTTTTTGGAGTATTTGGAGGACACCTTACTTTGTGTAATATTATCTTTGCAAAAGGTGGGCATAAAAAAAAACTTAATTGCAAACAAGATGGAGGCATTATGTTTTTTGAAATGCTTGCACTTGTTTTTTTTTCCTTATGATACCAGGCAATTATCATGGGATTTATTTTTTTCGAAATCAAGCAGGTCTTTATTGGTAAAGGAAAAAAAATTGAAGGACATCTGCATGTCCAACTAGAAGAGAGCCCATGAAATATTGTGTTTGTAAATGGTTGTCAAATAACGAAAAAATTAAAAAAAAGGCAGTGCTTTACTGGGCTAGAAGGAAAATCACCTATTGGTTTTTTCCTTTTTAAAATTTTTTAGTAAAATTAATTATTTATTTATTTTTCACAATAATTTTTTTTTAATATGGCATTTCAAAAATCAGCTTTCAATCAATAATAGATTCAATGTTTCTGTATACCACAAAAAATTGATGAATTTTTTTTGAAATGGAATCTGAATTCATGTTAGCAACTGCTTCATATATATAAATATAAATATATTTAGGTACATATATGTCTGGGTAAGTAAGCACTATGTATTGGTCTATCCTTTTCTTTGTGAAGGACAAATTTTCATGGTTTTTTTTTGGTCTTTTGTTTTCCACTGAGGTTTTTAGCACTCTAGTTTGTCTTGCATTATTTTGGGTCGAAAATTTGAAGAGGTAGGTCCAAAAAAACCCTAAAATGCAAGAGGTAAGGTAGGTAAGGTAATTGGCCTTTAATATTTGAGTGATGGGCATTGACAGGTGCAAAATGCAAAACTTGGGTAAGTACAATTGTGAATGCTCTTTTATTGGGAGTGCGAGTCCAGGTGCCTGTCAGAGAGTGTAGCTGTAGAGATGCATGAATTGATTCAAGATTGTTTCGAAATGGACACTTAGGATTAGGGTTTAGGGTTTACCATTTATTGACCTTACCTACCAAGGCAAGGATATTGTGTTTAGATTCATTATAGAGTAGAGTGGTTTAAGGGATTTTGGCCCCTAGGTAATAATAGGTCTATTTTTATATGAGGATTTTTGAAAGATTATATTTTGGCTAGTGTTGAAACTTGAGATCAGTTATAGAGTTATATGATATCTTGAAGGATTTTGGTTTTCATTAGAGGATTTTTTGAAGATTATTTTTTGCATGGTGAAATATTTGAGTTTCCATAATTCTTCTTTTGCCTTAAGACACTTATTAATGTAAATGGCAAGGCCCACAGTGTAATGCACCCCTTGTCACACTTTATCTGTGACATAGCAATTGACTAGCTACATCATATACCTAGTTTGATGATCTCCTCCTTACTCTTTGAACTAAAGACAAAGTGGCCTAGAATATCACATGTATTTTCAACTTAAATGTGTTTGTATAAAGTCTCAAATATCTATCCTTGGGTCACTCACCAATGTTGCCACTTGCATTATATCACTATGTGAGATTTGAAGATATTGCTTTAAAATAGAATGAAATCGGAGGCATCATCAATCACACATTTCTCTTTTGTTTGATACATATTTGATTTCTAGGTTATATATATGCAATCGTCACATTAAACACACTTCAATTAGGTTGACATTCAATATGACAATTGGATCTTTGGTTATATGATGGGGTTTTTTTGAAAATCATTGATCATATTTTTTATTTGGAACACATTTTCAGGGTTGATAAGCAAATAATGCATGTTATTAAAAATGCTAGCTTTTTAATTCCTCGATTTATAGCATTAGTCTAAGCCCATACTTCGTTGATTTCATTGCTTATTATTTAGTCATAGTCTGCTATGGACATTATAGGAATGTGGTTGAACAAGTAGAGAAGTTGCAAATTGTTAAGGATGCAATCAATTTAACATGAAAGAAAATGATTATGGATTTATTTAAAATATGGTTACAATTTGGTGCAACCTTTCCCAAAATAATTATGTATTAATAATTTTACATGCTGCCATTAGTAATGTTATTTTTGTGTTGTCATTGTTGACAATAATGGATTGAAGATGGTGATAATGTATGGATGATGTGGATTCATACGATTCATAAATTAAAACAAACATGGCCATACAACCATTGAAAAATCATTATACATTTACTTGAGAAATTCATGGGTAAACAAAAAGATTTGAAATCAATGCAATTGTGGAAAGGCCCTCATATAATGATTTCAACTTGTCAACACATCATAAGAACAATTGGCCTTGTATTTTCTCTAAGTATTATTCACAAAATTAGTCAATTATGTGTTGTAGATGTTCATTAACCCATTGATATATGAATTGATTATGTCATTTGAAAGCATCAAGATATGAAGATGATGTCATTAAGAAAGAAATGCATTTGTGAAAGAGTAATAGGGTTGATGGGATGAGAATAAATGTTGATACATATTGTTGCTTGAATTGTGAAGCTTGGTCAACAATTGCAATTAGGTAAATTGAAACATAGATCTAACTATAATCAAGGGCTATTAGACATTTCATTACTTGATCAAATGTTTGATTATTGAAAAGAACATTGATCCCATTAGTTTTGATGCACATGGTTTCCATGGGTGTTGCAATTGATCAAATGCTTTTGTTACTATGGTGACAAGTTTTTTGGCAAAGGCTTTTAAATGGGGAAATACTTGGGCTCATCCAAAAGCCTATCAACCATTATTTCATTGAGCTACATGAAATCAAAATTTTACCTAGAAATAAGTTCATGGGTATGACTAACAAAAGAAATAATTTTTTTAAATTTTTGAACCAATATACAATATAACTTTTTTTTAATGCAATATGATCCATGTGTTAAATTTTGAAATCTATTTGAAATCTTGATACATATATGCTATTAAATACGTACCAATCCCGAGCCCGTTCCCCAACATCTTTCTTTCTTTTTCCGTTTTATGGTTCCCAATATTTCATCATTATTCAATCCATGATCTCAAAATTATATTGTGTAAGAGAACAAGGTTAGATAATTAGGCTTGAAAAAAATATTAGTTTAATTTAACATAGATAACATGGACATGAAAAGGAACATATTAAGGTGCATTTTCATATACATGATCATGTTACTTTTCACATCCGTGTAGGTGGGTAGGGGAAGGGAATGAAGTACTTAGGTTTGGAATGGCATAGACAAACACAACTAGCTTTATCATATATATTGAAAAAAGATTGTGATTCTTCTACACACGTAGCAAGTGCCTCAAATAATCATTCCACTAGAAGGTATTTACTTGCAAATTTTATCTCATTTCTTATAAGGTTATTTATCACAACACACTTGTGGCAAATTTTAATTTAGAATGTTAATACATAATTATATTTAACAATGAGATGCCAAATATTCATTTATTTGTTAAAATGCATTTTGGCATATAATCTAAAATTTGACATAGATTACAAAAACATATAATATTTTCATCATGAACAAAGATATCAATCATTTTTCATCAAATCTTATCCATAACATCCATTAGTTATGTTTTTTAAATTTTCTTTCCATTTGCCTTGACATATTTTGATTCTTGTTGTATTGTCCTTAGTTAACCTTTATAGACTTCATAAGGCAATGGATTGCAATAGGATATGTGGAAAATTTGTGCTAATGATGATGATTGAGAGTTTTAAGTTGTGATTGTTGGTGTGGGTTTTTCAAATGATGTACAATGCTTTGGGTGGTGACTTTATGTATGCTAGTGTGGCCCGTGCCCTTGGCCCAAATGTTACCACATCCTCAACTGATTTTTCTTTCCAAAACCTGGTTTTTTGGAATTTTTGGAATTTCCAGCGGCAGAAATCACTTAAAATTCAATATTTCCCACATTCTGAATCCAAATCTTACCAAATAACTTCCATTAAATCCTGCTCATCAAGATCTTTCCAACAACAACACCAAAGGCACATTCCAATTCCTCCTAAATTTTCAGCTACGATTTAATTTAATTTTCAGTGAAGAAGTCATTCAATATTCAGGAACTTTTGCTTAGCAAATCCAAACATCATGGAACCAAGCCCATGCACCCCTCTTTGTTGAAAGCTTTCCAAAGACACTAAGAACACAATCTGAAGCATCCTGGTTCGGCTATTGTGACCTGTGCCATTGGCCCCAGTGTTACCACGTTTTCAACTGATTTTTCCTTCCAAAACCTGGTTTTTTGAAATTTATTTGAATTTTTCAGCAGAAGAAATCACTTAAAAGTCAATATCTCCCACAAATTCAATCCAAATCTTACCAAATAAATTCCATTAAATCCTGCTCATCAAGATCTTTCCAACAACACCAAAAGGACATTCCAATTCTTCCTAGATTTTTAGCTGGATTCGGTGGATCTCATAAATATAAACAAAACAAAAAAAATTACCTTCCTCGCTCTCTCTCTCTCTCTCTCTCTCTCTCTCTCTCTATATATATATATATATATCTATATATATATTTTTATTTTTATTTTTTTTGTGGAAGACCTACAACTAATGAAAGTTTTATTTGAATTTGCAATTAGAATACGAAATCGACATTTGTACACAACCCACATCCATGAAACATGGATACTAATACAACCAATTTCTAAAGAGACACAAGTCGGAGCAAATTTAAGTCATTTAATCACACATAATTCATTAATCTTAAGGTTTGCAAACTTTAAAGTTGACAAATGCATTTAAAATGAAATGTAATTTTTAAAAACAATAGCTCAATGGCAATTGTGTGTACCATATTTGCAACCTTTTAGATAAACACACACAATAATTCAAGCTGAAAGCATGCTAAAGTATTTTTTTAAAACTCCTCTTGGGTAAAAAGACACAAATTTGTGACAAGTAGGTTAGAAAGTAGGTGATGTTTTAAAAGATTGTCCTTTTGAACTACATGAGGGCATCAAATGTGATGTGTTGAAGTTTTTGAAACTTTCAAAAATTGTATCAACCTTTTTAAAAGCCTACTTTCAATCTACTTTGCAAAATTTGCTAGTTTGTCTTGTTGTGAGAAAGTAGATTGAAAGTAGGTCAAAAAAATTTAATTTGGAAATTTCATTCATAAGTTGCATTTTGAAAGGGTTTGGGGCATGATTTAATGAATCAAGCACATGTAATGCACTTTAGTATCATATCAAAAAACATGTTTTGGATGTCAAATCTGAGTATGGAAAACTTACTTTTTTCAATTTCAAGAATTCACAAGTCTTCCCAAAATTATGGATGCCATTGATAGTTTTCACATACCCATTTAGTTAACAATTTGGTGGACAACATATTATGGCAATATTAGATTATTAAAATTGAAAAAAAATCATACTATTGCTATATATATTATATTTTATGTTAATACCATGTTTTTGAGTGTTTATGTTGGGCAACATGGACCAAAGTTCATAATGAGGGTTAATGCAAAGGTCCACTTTGTGCATAGGATCAAGAAATTGATAGACAAAATTTGAGGTTATTGTTTATCTAGGGCATGAAAATCACATCATATCTAGATTCTAATTGATGGTTGCATCAATCCCATACACATTTGAATTTACAAAATATTTGGAAATCATGCAATTCAAATGATATAAAGAAGAAAAGAATTACCAATAATATGAATTTTACAAATTGCAAGGGTCATGTAATAAAGAATTTGGGTTTTTGAAAAATCTTTGGTGCATATTGAATTTAATGTTTATCCTAAGAAATTATAATTGTTGTAACTTGTTATGTGTTGCATAATTATTATGAAATGTGATAAGTTCTTGAACTTAGGCAAGTGAATTAATTTCTAAGGATGGACAATCTAATTTCAATCAAAGTTGCAAATAATTGTGATTGTTTGCAACAATAATTGGTAAAAATTAGAAATGTTAAAGCATTTTTCTTGGATTTAGTCATAGTTCAAAAAGTGATTGTTTAATAAAAAAACAAACTACATAGCCTAACTTTGCATTCTTATAAAATATATTGCATTGAAAGTATAGTGTGTTGTTGTATGCCTACAATTAAAAATGTCATTTTAAGTGCAAATAAAAAATTTAATCTAATAGTTTGGATATTATATTAATAACCTTTCAAGTCCTTCAAAATAGTTATATTAGTAATGTAATTGACTTCAATTTGGGTGGAAATATTTTATCATGGAATGGACCAAGATGGATATTGGAAGCATGGTAAAATAATCCCCCAAAAAAAGATGTCTCCACTTTTATCTTATAGATGCATTTAAAAACAATAAAATAACACAAAATTTGATGGAAATACAATAGAAGACCTTTTGCACAATTTGTTAAAAAATTTAGAAAATCTAACTCCAGAAAACTAGGAAGAATAAGATTTAAATCTAAAGAAGAAAAATCTTTAAAAATGGATAGTAAATTCATATTTAAGGAGACTTCAACACAAAATACTTAATGAAATATAGTTATGTTATGTTAAGATATATACATCATTGTATTTTTGGGGGCACCATCAAAAATATATTCTATTTTTCATTTGTTAAAATATATTTGATACATACTTGAAACAAAATACCACATTGTGAAAATTAGATTTCATAGCTATTTATATATTTAAAAAAATAATGAAAACCTATTGAAGCAATGCAAATTTGGAAAATTAATGCACAATAATGAAGAATTATCTTATCGTGGATCATTTAAGTAAAAACATTCAATCTACGATAATTTTATTATAAGTTGCATATTATATTATGCCTAATTTTCAAATAGATTGCAAATTTTATTTTTTTTAATTATCATGTTTTAACCTTACATCTATGTTCAACAATATTCATTGGATGCATTTGAATTTTGATCAAATAAACCATATGAAAAATTTAAAGGTTACAAAATTCATTTTTAAAATATTCATATATTTAAGGATTATTTTTATTCCATTTGATTGATTATTTGTATTAAAATGGGCTTGGAATTTGGTGGCCCCAAGTCTAATTACATGTGTAAGAAATAATAATATGTATAAAAAATATCAAGTCTTCCATTAAAAGCTTATTGAAATGTTTTTTATTTTAAAACTTTGATCTACATTAATATTTTGATTAATTAATTATTCATTAGATCATGTTCATTTCACATATTTTATACCACAATCACACTCCCACACTTTTATGCATGCTAAAACTCACATGTTTTGTTGCACACTCATGTGTTTTGTCCATTCACACACTTTGCTACACATTCACGCAGTTTGTTGCAAGTTCACATTCTCACGTGATGAAGCACATTCATGGTCATTCTTAGCCATTGTTTTGAAATTTCTTCATTATGTTTTTTTTTCCCCCTTAGACTTGTACTTTATGTGTCATTTTAAAGCTTGAAGAAGATTTGACAAGTCTTAGCTCTAAACCTTTTTGTTATCTCCTTACTTCTTACACCTTTGATAGGATGATGCGTCCATAACATGCCAATTATTTAGGGCAACTTTGAGAAATTTGAGTAAGAAACTCATAATTTTAGCAATTATTTATCATCATTTTAAATTCATTAAAAGTGATGCCCACATTTTGCTTGCATCCTTAAAAGGATAATTTAATTTTGATTGAAAAAACAAGATCATATCAACATGGTATGGTGAATAAACAACCATCCATCTTCAAACTAAATTATTAGGACAATGCATTTTCCATGTGATATTCTTTGGACATATTCTTAACTAACTAGCAATGTTGTGTGGTTATTAGAATCTATAATAGATACATGAAAAGAAACCTTGTATATAAAAATTAGGGATGGTAACCCATCCACCAAAAGTACAAGGCAAAAGATAACACAAGTAGACACAACCTGAAGAAAAAACAAAAGCAAACAATCAACAAAAAAAAAGGAAGCTAAAGATCTTAAGCAAAAAGGATTCATGGCTACAAAATGACAATCAATGATAGTAAAGAAGACCTAAGACAAAAGAGCTATCATCTACCACAAATCAACTAATGATGAAGGTACGCTAACTACAATGTGTGGAAATGAACCTTGACCAAGTGCAACAGTTCGTTGAAGAATCACTATGGCTTATGCACATTGTAGGGTTATGGACACATGTTGTCTATAGTAAGAAACAAACATTGATGGGATTAAATAAGACCGTTGACACTGAGAAAAAATGTTGTTTTGCAACTAGGCTTGCAACTCAATTTTTGAATTACAGAAGACATTTGCAATTCATTGTATTTATATGACATGAGTGCTAACAAACAAGTTACATGAATTATAGAATTGTAACTCATCATATATATGGTGCAATTCATTGCAATTCGATTGCAACTCCATCAAAACAACTAATTTTCAAGTACTATGCAATTTCATTATAAGTACACCCATAATGTCATGTTGACATCATTAATTGTCATCCATATATTAAAATCTAACATGTGGCATTATGAAGATTATTGGAAAAAAAAAAAAATTCAAAATATTGATCTCCATCATGCATTATGATTGTTAATCATGGTTCGAGATTATGACACATGGCACAAAAAAAAATTTACCACATGGCATATTAATTTTATTTGGATAATAATAATAATAAATATTTATTTTAGTAGCTAAGTAGGTCATACATAACTAAAGGTAGGCAGGTTGGTAGGTCTTAAAACCTACATACCTAAATATTTACCTAGGATTTACCTACCTACCTCCATAGGTAGATAGAAAAATAAGACCTATTTATTTACTTAGGTAGGTAAGTAGGTAAGAAAAAAAAAGACTAAATGAACCATGTATGTTACTTTGTTGATGTTAAAGTTTCAAGATAATTTGTAAAACTTCAAGTGGCATTTTTATAGGACTTTAAATCATATAAAATGAATAAGAAATTAAAAAGTTATGAGGTTTGAAAGCAAGAGGGGTCCAAAGAGGAAAAAAAAAACGTGTTTTATAAGTTTGAAAACTTATTTTTCTTCTTGTTATTTTTTCATTATTCCTTTTCCTTTACATTTCAAAGATGATTTTTAGAGTTCGAGGTAACACTCCCATAACATTTTAAATCACTCAAAATGAAACACATATGATGAAAATAGAAATAATTGATGAATATGTATTTTTATTAAGTTATAAATAGTTGTATTATAATTATAACATAGTTGAACAATAATACTTTAGTAGTGGTGCACTAGTGGTTGTATTAATGTATCAATGGGAATCATAATAAAAAACTAGTTGCAAATGTATCCCATAATGGGTGGTGGAAATGTGAACACGTGGCATGATCACATGTATGTACATCAAATACATTAGTTGCAACATTGTTGTTGCTTTAGTGGCACATTTATAATATTTCTAAAGTACTCGTCGCACGCAACTACAATGTAACTTTTTTAAAAGTCACACATGATTGATTACATATGTATGTACAATGTGTATAAATTATCGTATAAAAGACCCATTTTCAACTCAATTGCAATATAATACAACTAATTAATTTTATGATGTGGCAATTTATTTATTAATACACCATATTTCTAAGGGGATAATTGCACATTAGTTGTAATACCCAAAGGATAATTACATAATAGTTGTATATGATTTTTTTTTGAATTTTAATTATAAGGCAGTGTGGTTTTGACAAACACAATTTTTCATAATGTGGTGACATGTGATAATGGTTTATGCACAAGCAGTAAAAACTAAATCAAAATGAAAATGAAGACACCCATACATTTCGATCACAAGGGGAATGAAGTTTTCGCCTGATGTTTGTTCAACATATGATTGTGCCTTACCTTATGTAGCCATCATCATTGCATGTATTATCATTGTTGATATTCACTACACCATATATGTGTGAGTTGAGTCAGCAATAATGACATCCATCAAGGTTTGGAAGTCACCTTTGGTGATAAGGATATCCACTCATCATCGAGTGTGGTGAAGGAAAAGGTGGGAAGCTTCTTTCTGAACATGTGCTCCACTCTTTAAAACAATAGTTGCAATAATATTTCAAAGTGTATCGTGGGTTGTTGTACATTCACTTTTAAAGCGACATTGAAGTAAATGAATATTTAAATTATCAATGGAATGACCACATTGACATTGTGAAAAATGGGTTATTATAAGATGTGGCAAGCCAAAACGGGTACATAGTGTTGTAAGGAAATGAATTGAAGATAAACAAAATGCAGGTGTGATAGGACGAACTAATAACCAAATGTTTACCCTTCAATTTGCACATGACCGGAGATGTGCTCACATGATATCTAAAAGTCTATCTAATAAAAGTGAAGCAAATTTTTGCTCATGGAGACGATCCAACAAAGAAGCCTACAATTAGGTATAAGATTAAACCACTAGGCTCTTGAAGGGTGGGACATAAGAGTAGGCAACCTAGGGTAATAAGGCTCATGTGTTTCGTAATGTGATCTAGAATGGGGAAGTGCCATTTTCAACATATGCATCCAAAAGGATAAGGTGATCATCCTATTGAAAATGAATGACAAGTGCAAGAATGATCAATGCCCAACATCCCAAGAAATATGAAAACAATAGTCCGAATTATAAAAAGGAGGCTAAATTTGATCGAAAAAATGAAAAAAATGGCCTAACAACGAACTTGATGACCAATAGAACCACTAAAAGATCTTGCGTCGAGTAACTTTCCCAATGTAGCTATGGTACAAGTATCGAATTCAACATAATGCTACAAAATACTTGGAAATGGAAACACTGTACAAAACAAGTAGTTAAGGCATTGGGCATAACGCAATGAAAAGATTGTAAAATTTGCTTGAGGATTTGTAAGCATAAGGAAATTAGATATTTCTTAAGATCTTCATGAAGAGCCTCAACCACAAACGATTCAACGAATAATCTAAATCCCACAAGTGCCCCCAAAATACAAAAACTTAAATTAGGAGTAAGAAAGTTAAGAAGAGGTTATATAAAGTGGTCCAACCCTTGTGGAAACCAAGCTACACACTTTGCTGGCTGCACTGAAAGCTTTAGTGCTAAAAATTCTTCTTGCAATTGTAAAAAAATACGAACCACATTTGATGCAAGACCTATTATATGCATATCATCCACCAATGAAGGGAAAACACAAGTAAAGTGGGCTGTTATTGTAAGGTGAAAAGTGTGAAAGTGAATTAGAATAAACAACTTTCCTCCCAATGGGTCTTTTTGTCATGTACTTGATTATGATGAAATGACTATGAGATCCCCATGTCGGGATACTTAAGAAAAATATAGTGAGGATGAATGTGCATAAAATCGTTGAACAAATGGGAAAAATTAATCCAAAGAACTTAGTGAAGACTCTAATTCTTGAAAAATGGTTGATCGTGACACCGAATTAAAGGTGTTATGAATATCCACTTATAGCACTACCCAATTTGGGTGCAAATCTAGCATTGTTTGAATGCCATGAACCACTGTTTCACACCCATGACAAATCATTACACCAAATTAATGAAGACTAAAATGTTCTACAAAAGCATCTTTAAACTGAATAACTAATGTGCAAACAACTATGCACTAGGTCACTTTACTAATCATGATAGGACATATGCTTTTAGATTGTTTCTCTAATGCTAGGAATCATGATGTAGAAAGCAAACACAATAAAGGTGGAACATGACCTTGAACACAATGTGCCCACATACTTTGAAAAAAAAGTTGAAGCCACTTGCAAAATCATCTGGGATAAAATAATCTCATAAAAGTTCATACACCATACCCGAAGGGCCACTAGAAGAAAGACATGGCGAATGAGCCAAAACAAAGATAAATGTTTTCCAATCTAAAACAACCTTCGTCTCAGGATGGAAATCATCAACAAAAGGGGGGAGATCAACCTTAACAAGTGGATGGAGAAGGCAAAGAACTACCATGGTTTCATCAAATGTGACTACATGTGTGCTCCAAATTAGAGCATGTATTATTTGAACATACTCCCCTACATGAACAAGGGCCCATGTGTAGCGTAATTGTGCTGATGGAGGTGGGGTAAGATCTAGAATCGACTCTAAACATTTATAAGAAGTTAAAGCAAGTGCTCTAATAGTGTGCTCCTCTTATAATGTTTTCTAATCACCACCCATGTATTAACACAAGTGAGTGCAAATCTTTTGGTGGCTGTTCTCACCACCCTTTCAAGGAAAGGACAAACACTAAGAAAGAAATAATTAAAAAAATGTCAAGCTGCAATATCAAAAGGATTAGATGCTAATCAATATACCCATTTACTTGATGAGGGAAAAAAAAACCTAGATATGGGCATATTAATATATGAATATATAGGGAAATAGGGGTTCCAAATGTCCTATATTGTATGTGAAGTTACATGGAAGTTCATATATTGATGAGGGCCTAGAATTATTGTAATGTGTTGATACATTGAGCATGCTTCAATTAACCCTTGAAAACAAATAATTTGAAGAATTTCCTTATAAAAGAATTTTCTTTTGTTATATAAGAAAGGGCTAGGTTGCATTATTACATGAAAATTGGATGTGTTATTATGTTTATTTATATGGTTTAATAGAGATAATATTGTGTTTAATTCCAATGGTGATTTAACAAAATACTAGTATTGGTTTGGATACCATATATTTAACCTAGTCTAAACCTATTGACCCTCATTGTTTCCAAGTTTTATGTGAAAATATAAATCAACAAGGGGTTTCACAAATTTGAATCATAAATAATGACTAAGATGTTTTTAACACCAATCAAATATTCTTATTAGGCCTTTATGTGTTGGTTCATCCCAATATGTATTGTTCCAATTGAAATATTTAGAATTCCTATATGATTGAATTTTGAAATTTGAAAATTTCATTTCTAATTTAAAAATAAATTTCCAAACTTGAAGCTCACTTCAAAACAACAACAATAACTTTTCATTTCTTGGTCTGCACTAAGTTTGAAAAACATTGTGTGGTCAAAGGCTTGACAATTGTGCTATAAATGGAGGTGGGCCCATGGTTAGAAGCAAAATTAACTTGATTAAAATTTATTAATTAATTGAAATATCATTTTTTAATTGTAAGTAAAAAGACTGATTATGTGATTATGGTGGTCAATAATATCACGCTCTATGATAACATATTGTGCAAACATTTCTTTGGCAAGGAATATTGTGTTTTACAATTTTTAAAATAAATTTACAACAATAAATTTAGAATACAACAATATATTTTGTCGCATTAGGGTAAATCAAATGATGACATCCATGGGTGTTCATGAACAAGCACCTCAATTTATGCAATGGGCTAAAAGAATTCCCTTCCTTGAAATATTGAATATTATCAATATTTCATTAATACAAAGGCTTATTTATGGACACTTATTGATTTCTTGGTCTTCATTTATCATGTTGAGGGAATTTAATTGAATATACAATACTTATGGTGATTGAATTATAATAAACATTATATTATTAAAGTGTCATAATTTAAGTACTTATTGATGGAAAAACTTTTACAACAATTTATTCAATGTCAATGAATTGAATTTCACACATTTGGATTAGAGATTTGTTTTCAATGATGAAACTCATAAGTGCTTGTCAATGAGGATCTCTTTATGTATTGGGAACCTTGAAAAAAATTAGTCTCATGCAATCTTATTTATTTATGGATATTTAACTACACGTATACATTTTACTTTTACTTCAAATATTTTTAAATTAGCCCCCTTTTTATCTCTTTTTATCTTGTTTAAGGAAATTAGTTCAATTCACCCTATTTATGATGATTGAGTTATAATAAAAATCATGGAAAAATCCATTGTTATTAATCTACAAATTACCATTGAAAAATGGGTCCAATGATTGTTAGAAATGTTATATTTTTAATACACTCATACTACAATTTACTGAATGTCAAATCCCAATCCTTAACCTTGGATTTGACATTGATTTTGATCCATTATTGGAATATTTAAAATGTTAACAAGTTGATCGAATGCAATTTCACAAAAACATTACGTAAGATCACTTGTTATTATATGGGTCATTATAGATAATACTATTATTTTAAAAAAATTATTGTGAGGTTGAATGAAGAATTTAAATTATTATTAAGCTTACACATTTTGAACCTATCATTGATGCTATGATTATATTTGAATTAAAGGAATTTTTGTAATATTTAATATTTTTTGAAGGGCAATTTTTTCAACCTTCTACATAAAGAGAAGTGCTTGTTAACGACCACCCATGAATAATCATGTGATTTATTTTAATGCAAAAAACTCAATTTATCTACATTGAATAGATTGTTGATGTTGTGGAAATATGTTCATGATTATTTTATTATCAGATGGTAAATTCCATAGATATTACATTCATGGGTTGTAAACTATGGGATCATGGAATGGTAATGACATGCACCCATATTGCACATTCACATTTTAACAATGCTCACATCCATATATTATCCATCTATAGCACAATCCATGTGAAAAAAATCTAGTGCAATCCATGCACACATAGTTCATCTTATAATCCACCCACCCACTCATCTTGTTAATGAATATTAATAGGCAATTTTCAAAACATGATTTTTGGGAGACATAATTGATTTGTCAATCCAAATCCAATGTTTCTCGCTAGCCAAGTAGGTAATCATTTTTAGAAGTTAGATTTAAGACAACAATTATTGTTATAAAAGAACATTCAACACTAATAAAAGTCTTACGTGAAACCAACAAAATCACATATCCAACACCAATGTTTGGACAAATGGTCATGACCTCATCAAAGGCCAATAATGCTTGGGCAATATTTTTGAGGTTTCTTTAATTCATATGGCTTTAATGCATTTCTCCTTGCAATTGTCATCAATAAAACATATATTAACACTTGCGAACACAACAAGTTGGAAAATACAAGACATAATCGACATTATAATGAATCACAATTCACGTGAATGGTAAGTTGTTGTTTGGGAGGTTGCTTTTATTTGACTTTCAAGCAATTTTTTTGTTTGTGCCATTCCTTTCTTCTTTCATAAACTAAATAATTGTCAACATTGGATCATATATTCAAATCAATTGCATGCACATCTTTAAACCTATGCGATGGTGACCATTTGTCATGATTATGTGTTCACACCATATCTCACATGTCATTATGTATTCCCAATGCATTTCCAAGTGCCACATATGTGCAATGTAACACCACATCATTGCCATGTTAGTGTGGGTGTGATAAATGTGAGGCCACATCGGTTGTTGCATTAAAGTGCCCCAAAAATGGGAAAATTTTGGGGTACAATTTTTTTGGGGCAAAGTAAGCTCCACACTTCAAATAACAACCCCCCATACACTTTAATTAACTTTATTTTGAGTCCCTTGGGTAATTTAATGGCCTTAGTGTGTGGAGTATAAGAATTAATTAAATTTGTAACACCTTTTGTTTCATCATCATTTTGTGGAGTGTGTGGAACATCTTGTGTTTTAAAGTATAGTATCTTTGTCACTCAAAATATTAGCATTGAATTTTATAGTGAATTCAATTCAATTCACCTCTTTGAAAGTTGTCTTGTTGTGCTCCCAATATTGCTTATTACAAATGCCTATAAAAAATCAAAACTATACATAAATTTTGTATTTATTTTCATCTCTTAAGACATTATCCTTTTTCACAACCTTTATAGTAAAGAAAAACCTCCAAGCCCTCTAGAAAGAGGCTTTAAAAACATGTTTGAAATTTTTTCTAAGCATGGTAGAAACAAATTCTTTAAACCTTAATATTTTCATGTATTTTTTATTAAAAAATTGCATTATGTAAAAATGGGTTACTATGTAACAATGGACATTTGGAGGGGAGGATTTGAAGATTATCATGGTGGCCCATATATTATTATTCCCTTCATAAATTTTGTTTTCCAATATACATATGTAAGTTTTTTTTTTGTTAATATGTCATTGACAAGATTGGCTAGGCTATCAGTAGGTGTATTTTGTTAACAAATAACCTCCTTTCATGTGTTAAAATGTTATTGTGAGTATAATTATTTTGGTGACGATCCTTGATTTATGACCAATGGCTTGTCCTATAAATTGTAATTGATAATGGTTCCAATTGTAAGAGTATTGGTAATATGGTTCACATGAAGTACCGACACATTGTTTGGACACCATGTGCATTTCATTGCTTACATTTGATAACGAAAGAAATTGAAAAGAAACTTTTCAACGAAAAAATTGTTATAATGATGAAAAAATTGGTGAAATGTGTGACAAAGAGGTAAATGTCTTGGCAACATGAAAAATTTATAAAAAAATGGGATTGGTTAAATTTTTCACAACCCAAAACCGTAGTACCTTGGTGGCTTTGACATGTATTAAATTATTTTTGAATCTATCAAATTTTTATAAAATTATTTTTAATCTATCAAAAATTTGAAAAGTTGTTTAAGATGTAAAAGTTTGATCTCTAGTCATCTTGAAGGGAGGATATTAAAAAGAGGTAAACTTGACCCTTAAAACAATTTAAATTGTTTGAAACAAAGGTACTTTAAAATACAATTTTATTTTTTATTTTCAAAATTTTTAGAATTAAAAACCCAAGCATCAAACTAGGAAACTGAAGTTAAATTAATTATTCGACATTTGCATGTTGAATTCACCAAAGTAATGCACTAATTTGGGTTTATGTTCATTGTTCGTGAATGTTTGGCGAAGGTGCATATGACTATTGCAAATGGTGGTATTTGATATTTGACATGTATTACTTTATTCATGAAGTCATAATTAAAATCGGGGGAACTTTCTTGCATGCTAAAAAACTTGATATAAACAAACATTTTAACATGGGACAAATATGTGCTTCACATTGAAAAAGTTTTCATAAATGTATCCATGAAATTGCATACCTTTTCTATCTCTTATAAAGACTAAATGATGACCATAATCCACCATAATGCTTGAATAATGGTTTGTCTTTATCAAAATGGTTATCTAGATGTTGTGAAACAAAATGATATGGAAGATGAACTCTTTTTATTTCTTAAGTTCTAAGCAAAATGGTTTTTAGAAAGAAGAGTATTTGTGTAGGGGTCCTATGTTGTAACCAAACTTTTGATGAGAGAAATTGGTAAAAATGCCAAGACTTCAATGTTTAATAGTATGAACTTTATCATGAGATTATATTATGTTTATTTGTTAAAGGAATTGTAACATTTTTGACATGGTTTAAATAAAAATATGGATAGGTTGTTCATGTGGCAAATGGAAAAAAATGTATTTGTTCAAGTCAATATTTATGTAATTCATGATTTCTTTCTTATAACCCCTTTCAAATAATTCAATTTTGATATTGTAATACCTAGTATGCTTATTTGTGATGAAAAGAAGGAAAATCATTATTCTCTTTTATGTGCCCAAATACTAAGGCATTTTATATATATAAAAAAAAGAACCAAGTTTTGCCAATTCCCTTCAATGATTTGGAAGATTCCAATAGTGAATCATTTATTTAATTTTTTATTGATTTGTCATGTGGTGGTGTTGATGACATATTGAAAAAAAGGACACAACATTGTGACACAACAAGAAGATGGGATTTAAATAAGAGGAGGTTCACATCAAATTTCTTTTGAGAATGAATGATGAAAATGATAAAAAAATTCTTCCATGGACACATTAGAGATATGGAGCTCTTTTCAATTTCTATAACAAACTAAAATTAAATATTTTTAATAATTGCACCTTTGAAGATTTAAAATTTTGCACTTTTTGATTTTTACTTGACTCAATTTTTAATGACTGTTTGAATTGATGTTTATTTATTCAAGATTGTTTATTCTTGTTGTTCAAATAAACCAATTGCACTTTGGTTCCAAGCTTCAAATTTTGATAGGTTGCTAATTTTGAAAGAGGGAAAACTAACAAAACAAGAAGGGTAATTAATGAGGAGAAAACTATTCAAATGATGATTGATAGACTACTTAGTAAAATCTTGAAAACTTACATTGTATTGTGAAAAGCTTCTATGATAAGTCATTTTTCTTTCTTTTGCACACAAATCTTACAAAGTTGCGATAAAATCACAAGTCATACAAATCCATCATAGTTTGTTGCAATTCATATAAAACAATCATTGAGAAATGCTATTACTATTAAATGCTACCACTTGCAAAAGAATCAAACCCCAAGGAATTTTTGGGTTAAAATATTTCAAACAAACAACAACCATATACAATGGTCCCAATCAATTTTTTTGGTTTTAGTCTGTTCATTATCAAGTATTTGAATGGTAATGTACTTTGTCATTTGCATTTTCATTAGCAACATTCCTTGTGTAATATATGAATATCCTTCGATGGCTCTTGTAATGTATAAAAACCTCAAGATAGATGAATCTTTTGATTGGAGACTAGGTGCAAAAAAGATAATAAGAGTTTGGGTTGTGTGCTTCAATGATTACTTCGACAATAATGAGTTTTTTTTGCCAAGATGATGTGACAAATTGCAATCGGTTACAAAAGGTGATGGATTAAAGATTTAATCCACAAATTATTTCACAAGCTAGGTTCTGGGTGTTATGTTTCCAAAATAATTTCATAAGTCTATCATAGTAGGATGAAGCAAATAAGAACCTCGTTCAATGCCACCAATTTGCACCATTCATTTTTGTTGAGCCACTTACAATGTTATGAAACTTCTCGATAGTTAGGAGGTAGGACCTGCAATTATTCAACACAAGCTTCATGTTGTTCAAAAAACATTTTCCTCTTGTTTTTCTCATTTTCAATCTACACCGATCTTGTCTACAAGCTCATTCCAATCTTTTGCAACCATCACTTGCTTACAATACTCTTAGTGCTTCTCCTCCCACAAATCAATTGTCATATCATATTGTGCATAAGTGCACAACCTCATATTAAGTTGAGGTAGGTTTCTCAAGAACTTAAGGTACCCCTAAACCAATGTTCTAATCCAACCCCAAACACTATAAAGAAGAGGAGTGCAAGTGCATCCAAAAGATAACCCACAAATGAACTTCACAATGTATCATCCATTTTCCACTTCTTGACTACAATAATAAGCATAAGATGTGCTTGAGTAGCAAAGGCGAAATATAAAAAGTGTTTGTTCATGTGTATGTGGGTTAATGTTGAAGTTGAGTAAAACAAAGCAAGCCATCAAAATAGTTTACAAGTGTAATTTTCGGTTGAGCACATGGATTTCCACAACATTCTTCAATTTGTTTCTTTTTCAACTCTCTTTGCCTATTAGCCATTATCCACCAAAGCAGCCATATAAGGCATGCGTTGTGGGCACCAAGCTGCCATATAAGGCATGCGTTGTGGGCACCAAGCTGACATAAGATGACATGCATATACACTAGTTGCCAGGGAAATTTACGCCTTCAATTTGCTACATTTGCCCTCTGTCGTTGTCTTTTTTTCATCAATGGTGATGCTTGCCCTTGATAAGAGATATGTTCAAACATTTTGCTTCATAGGTATTGGAATCTAACCTTTTGGTCTCCACAGGTTTTATGATGCTTAGGACATATCTCTCAATGAGATTGATAATCCCATTCCAACATGCCATGTGTTCCTTCCAATCTGCACACAAGAATGGTTGTCAAGGGCTTTTTCCCACAGCAAGGGAGTTCTTAAATTTAGCAGTTTGTGAACTGCTCACAATGTTGTGCTAGAGAATTTTACAACATTTTCTGGAACAAATGGATCTGGTGCACTATATACACCAAGACATGAACCCTGGATATTAATAGAGAAACATATCAATCGCTTTACACATTCGACAAACACATGGAGATGGTGAAGAAGAAGTGACATATGATGATTGATCAGACTGAGGTGATTTAACTCTGCCCTTGTTGATAGCTACCCAACTATGCATCATATGATTGAGAGCTTGATATTTGAAATTTTAGGCAACCTAGCTATTAAATTAAGATAATCTAGAGCTTGATCTCTGAAATTTCAGGCAATTTCAAGACCTTTGACACTCTGATTTCTACAATATGTGGAGAACTCTCCCAATCGGGTTCACTGCAACAGGGTAAAGAAAACCATGACTGACAGTGGAGAGATTGTGAGATGGAACCTGTCATATGCTCTTTTTCATATTTGCAATTTTCATAAGGGGTAAAATGAGTCTGGATTTTGCAAAAACCTCTCCTTGACTGCTTGAGACACCTGCTATGTCACATTGTCCATTCACCTTGTTAGGTCACATGCCTCACCACCTTTGCAGAACAGCTCTGTGTGGTAAAAACACTCGACAATCAGGACCCAGTATTGACATCGATACAAGGAAAGAGAACATACATATATATGCCACTCCAATGTTATGGGTACACAAGACAACAAAGTTTGCATCTGAAAACAGAAGATGAAAACTCTTTGGCAAATGAGACATGGGGTTGAGAATCAGCTGGAAGAGTATTGAGATGCAAACATGTTCACAAACAAGACATAGTTTGAGCATCGGCTGGAAGAGCACAAGATGCAAACTCTTTCACAAACAGTTTCTCTCTGAGCACATAAGATGTAAACTCTTTCACAAACGACACACAAGTTTGAGTATCAGCTGCAAAAACATTAGAGATGCAAACTCTTTCCCAAACAGTTTGTATCTGAGAACAAAAGATGTAAACCCCTTCACAAACAATACACAAGTTTGAGTATCAGCTGGAAGAGCATGAGATGCAAACTCTTTCACAAACAGTTTTGTAGCTGAGAACAAAAGATGCAAACCTCTTTCACAAACAATACATGAGTTTGAGTATGGCTGGAAGAACACGAGAGATGCAAAAACTCTTTCACAAGCCCAGACATAAGTTTGAGGATCAGGTGGAAGAGCATGAGATGCCAAATTCTTTGACAAACAAGACATATAAGTTTGAGGATCATCTGGAAGTCTAGCATAAGATGCAAACTCTTTAACAAACAAATATATGGGTTTGTTGGATTGAGGGATCCCCAGCTTCACAACCTGATCATGCTTGCATTGAAGGTATTTGTCTCGGAACTCCTCACATTTTGAAGAAAAAGCTGATAAATTCTTCCCAAAAACACACTCTTTATAAGATCTCTTTTCCTCCTGTACCCAGCAGCAATCCGGAAATCTCGACATCAGATCTCGGAACAGGAAGAATTACAGCAGAGGTTGCATGCTTAATTCACGAAGAAAACTGCTGCTACCAGAAGGGTCACAGACCTTGAGGCATGAAGACTCATTAAGGCACTTGACAAGTCCAAGAGCGAGCGCCTTACAGGATTTGTGCCCATCATTTTGCTTTGTCTTGTCTCCTTGCGCCATCACAACCCCAAACTACTCGAGATTCCTGCACTGGGCAAGGACACTGAAGACCATGCCTATGAAATCCACCGAACCCTAAACTGTCATCATCATCATCCCCATTTCTCTGACAAACAAGCTTGCTTTGAGAGAGAGAGAGAGAGAGAGAGAGATTCATGATATACCTACTCCCTGCCACGAGCCACTTCAATTAGGTGTTCTTATCTTGTTTAAGTTCCAAAATCTTCTTCTTCTTCTTCTTCCTTTTCTTCTCCCTTCTGTTCTTTATTTCCACTCTTCGTATTCTGTTTCCAGGATGTGTTCTGAGTGGGAGAAATCTATTCCATTGAGCAGAAACTTGTTCCTTTCTGGGGGCAACCTGTAGAGATCTTGTTCAATGGACTCCATGTAACAAGATCTCTACAGGTTAGCCCCAGAAATCCAATTCTGGACATGCTCTATTGTGAAATCCGAAAAACTTGCATTTGCATCGAGCAATTTCAGACAGGAGCGAAGCTTGAGGTATTGGGTTTCATATAGTTGACGTTCCTGCAGTTTGTAGTAAGGCCAGAATGGGCTCATTGGGAAACTTTGGCAGTGATTTCTTCTCACAGATCATTTAGATAGATAATGTTGTATCCAAATTACACAGTTGGTACAGGGTGGTAGAGTGGAGAAGACCAGATGATTGGGTACACATTCTGAAAATTTCCACTTGGGTTCCCATCCTATAACATATAGGTGTAAAATGCAAATCTGACAATGACATCAGAGAGACGAAGTTCTCATAAAATTATCTTCCCACTTGAATTTTGTCA
>Ga0209611_10004719_pt1 | contig 23191 bp, 23 predicted proteins | sample S1TSphgellanicum_3_FD_187693 | JGI IMG/M metagenome (GOLD analysis project Ga0209611, IMG submission 187693) | Host-associated microbial communities from peat moss isolated from Minnesota, USA - S1T2_Fc - Sphagnum magellanicum MG (SPAdes) (version 2) | ecosystem: Host-associated > Plants > Peat... | reverse complement strand
GCTGGGCGCTGTTTCCGGCCATTGCACTGCTGGGATTCGGGTTTGGCCTGGAACATACGCGGTACCGGAGACTGCCGTGAACTTCGAGATTCCCGTGACTTTCGCCCATCCCTGGTGGCTGCTCGCCGGAGCCGCCGCATGCGCCGTTCTCGTCTGGGTGTGGCGGCGCTACGATGCGCGTCAACGGTCGGCGCTCGCGGACTTCGTCGCGCCGCACCTGCAAGCGCAACTCACCGGTTCGATCTCCGGCGGCCGCAGAACCGCCAAACGCCTGTTGTTTGCCGCCTCCATCGCGCTGCTATTCGCCGCACTCGCCGAACCGCAAGCAGGCTACCGCCTCGAACAGGTCACTCGCCGCGGCAATGACATCATCTTCGCCGTCGATACCTCGCGCAGCATGTCGACACCCGACGTCAAACCCAATCGACTCGCCCGCGCCAAGCTCGCGATCGATGATTTTGTCGGCCGGTTGAATGGTGATGCCGTCGGCCTGGTGGCCTTCGCGGGCAGCGCCTTTCTGCAAACGCCGATCACCCTCGACTATGGCGCGTTTCATGAGTCCTTGAGCGCGCTCGACACCAATATCATTCCGAGGCCCGGCACCAACATCACGAGCGCCATTCATGAGACGGTAGCCGCCCTGCAACGCCGCCCCGACAGCGACAAGATCATGATTCTGGTCACCGACGGCGAAGATCTCGAGGGCGATTCGCTGGCGGCCGCGAAGACCGCGGCCAAAGAGGACGGCCTCAAGATTTTCACCGTGGGCGTGGGCTCGGCCAACGGCGACCTCATTCCGCTGCCCGCCGATCAAGGGGGAGGATTCCTGAAAGACAATGAAGGCCGCCTGGTCAAATCGCACCTCGATGAATCCGCCTTGAAGGCGCTGGCCGCCGCGACCGGCGGCTCCTATGCTCCGCTCGGCGCCAATAATCAGGGACTCGATATGATTTACCAGCAAGCGATCGCGCCGCTCGCGAAACATGACCTCGAATCGCGTGCGCAAAAAATCTACACGGAGCGTTTCCAGTGGCCGCTAACTGCGTCCCTGGTGTTGCTGCTGATCAGCACGATGATCGACACTCGCCGCCGCCGGCGCGTCGCCGCGGCTCGAGAATCCTTCACACGGTTTGCCGTGCCCGCCGCCGCGGTGCTGCTCGGGTTATGTTGGCTGAGTGCGCCTCATTCGGCCCGCGCCTCCCCGACGAGTGCCGAAGCCGCCTACGAGCACGGCGATTATTCGACCGCGGAACGCGACTACGCCGCGGCCGCTGAGCGCAACCCCAAGCACCCGATCTTGCAGTTCAATGCCGGCGCAGCGGCCTATAAAGCCGCCGAGTTTCCACAAGCCGCCAAAGCGTTCGAAGCGTCCGTCAACGCCGCTCAGTCCGGAGACGCGAAACGTCTGGCGGAGCAGGAAGATGCCTATTACAACCTCGGCAACGCCTTGTACCGAGTTGGGCAAAAGACCGAGAAGGCCGACGCGGAGCAGACCATCCAGACCTGGACGCAGGCCGTCAAAGCGTATGATGCGGCACTGCAATTGCGCGCGGACGATGCCGACGACAAATTCAATCGCGACTTCGTGAACCGTAAACTCGAGGCGCTGAAAAAAGCCCAGTCTCAAAAATCCCAGTCGCAACAAAATCAATCCGGCGACAAGCAGCCGAAAAACGGCAAGCCGCAACAGGACAACGGCCAACCCCAGCAAGCCAACGGCCAATCGCCGCAGCAGTCCAAGTCTCAACCGAATGGGCAACCTCAGCCCGGCAGTGAGCAGCCACAACAAGCCAATGGCCAACCGCAGCAGCAACCAAAATCGCAGCCGAACGGCCAACCACAGCCGGGCAGTGAACAGCCGCAACAAGCCAATGGCCAACCCCAGCAGCAACCAAAATCGCAGCCGAACGGCCAGCCACAACCTGGCAGTGAACAACCGCAGCAGGCCAACGGCCAACCGCAGTCCGGCAGCGGCCAACCCCCAAAACCTGGCTCGGCCTCGGGCGCAACCAACAACGGTCAGCTCGCGCAGTCGGCCGGCAATCAGCGTCTGCCCGGTGACATGAGCCCCCAGGAAGCGCGCGAGCTACTCGACTCCGTCAAGGATGACGAGCGCCGTCCGCCCACGACGCCGATGGCCCGCAACGGCGTGAATGAGCCGACCCCCGATGAACCCGCCAAGACTTGGTGAAATGACCATGATCTCCCCGCTCATGAATATTTCGCCCGTCACGAAAATTTCGCCCGTCACGAATATTTCGCGATTCAAGCGACTCCGATTCAAGCAACTCGTTGCGGCGACGACGCTCGCCGTGCTGCTGGCGCCGATCGCCTTCGCCGAACCCCAGGTGACCGAGCGGATCGTACCGGAGAAGATCAGCTTGGGTGAGGCTGCGCAGTTGACGATCGCCACATCGGGCAGCGGCGCACCGGACATCACCCCGCCCATGGTCGCCGGCCTGGAATTCGTCGCCGTCGGCCAGTCTCAAAGAATCGAATCCATCAATGGCGTCACCCGCTCCTCGACCTCGATCACCTACCAGGTCATTCCGAGACAGGCCGGCATATTCACCATACCGGGGATGACCCCGGGATCGCCGCCGCTCGTGCTGACCGTGAATCCCGGCGGCGGAGGCAGCGCCACGCCGTCGGGCGGATCTGCCCCATCGCCTGCGCCGAATGCCGCCGCCGGCTCGCAGCTCCCCGGCGGCTCGACACGGCTCGCGGCCGACGGTTCGGCCTTCGTCCGGTTGCGGCTCCCCAAGCACCAGCTCTATGTGGGGGAAGCCATCCCGGTGGACATTCAGGTCGGAACCCGCGACGGCGTCGTCGCCTCCCTCAACGGTCCTCCCATGCTCAACGGCGATGCCTTCACGCTCGAAAAATTATCCTCGCAACCCGACCGGTCGCAAGAGATCATCGACGGCAAGCCCTTCACCGTGTTCACCTGGCACAGCGCCCTCGCGGCGGTCAAACCCGGCGATTTATCGTTGACCATGGAGACGCCGCTCACCGTCCGCATCCGGCGCGCGCTACCGCCCGATGGCGGATTGTTCGGCAACGCCGGTTTGGACGATCTGTTCAACGACCCGGCGTTTCAAAACTTCTTCGGCGCCTCCACGGAGAAGGAAATCACGGTGGCAAGCACACCGGCCGAGTTCAAGGTGCTCGAGCTGCCCGCCCTCGATCGGCCCGCCGAGTTCAGCGGCGCAGTCGGCCACTTCACCGTCAGCAGCGAGCTATCGGATAACAAGGCCGCGGCCGGCGACCCCGTCACGCTGCGTCTGCACGTGAGCGGCACCGGAAATTTCGATCGCGTCAATACGCGCATGCTGCATGATGTCGACCACTGGAAGACTTATGCGCCCACGGCGAAATTCAAACCGGACGACGAGATCGGTTATCGCGGCGAGAAGACCTTCGAACAGCCGATCATAGCGACCCAGCCCGGAACTGAAGTCCTCCCGGCGCTCGAGTTCAGCTGGTTCGATCCAACCACGGGCCATTATGTGCAGGCTCGAACCTCCCCGTTGACCGTGGCGATCACTCCGGCGGCGGCGGATACTTCTCTGGCGTCGGCGGCCGCGGGCGCCTCGAACAGCACTACCGCGATCACCCCCGCGACTAATTCGGCGGCGAACTCCGCGACCAACCCGTCAGCCAACACGGCGCCGGATGCGCTGCGCCCCGATCACGTCGACAGCGGCCGCGGTTCCGACTCCCTGAGGCCGCACTATTTTCAACCGCCGTACCTCGCCATTCCCTCCGCCTTGCTCGTGGCATTGTTCGGCGCCTGGTTCGGGGTGCACCGCCGCGAGCAGCGGGCGCGCGACTTGGAATCCGCCGCTCGACGCAACGACTCCTTGCAGACCGAACCGCTCCTCAAGCTGATGGATGAAGCGAGCGTCCGCGGCGATTCCGAATTGTTCTTCCGTTCCGCGCGCACCGCGTTGCAAAGGAACCTCGCATCGAAGTGGCTGAAGCCGCCCGATAGCGTCAGCCTCGAAGATGTCGATGCGCGCCTCGGCGCCGGCAGCGTCGTCGCCCGCGTGTTCAAGCTCGCGGACGAGGCGGCGTATTCGGGACTCAAACTCTCGAGCAGCGATTTCCAACGCTGGAAGCAATTGATCATTCGCCAAATCAGCGGTGGAGAAACCGTGGCATGAACAAGAGCGTCATCAACAAACGCGCAGGGATCATGGCGATGGCATTCGCCGTCCTCGGGTGTGCCCTAGGAATCGGCCGCGCGCGGGCGGCCGCCGATCAACCGCAAACGCCCCCCGTCTATTCGGCGCCCGCGCTCTACAACCTCGGCAACTCGTACGCCCGCGCGGGTAAGCCCGCACTCGCCGTGCTCAACTATGAACGCGCCCGGGTTCTCGCCCCGATGGACCCCGACATTCAAGCGAACCTGCGCCACGTGCGCGAAACCGCCGGCTTGCCCGCCGAGAGCGGCCACTGGCTGAAGCAGCACAGCCGGCTCGCAAACCCCGACACGATGTACTGGTTGGGCGTGATCGGCCTCGCGCTCGCGGGCGTCAGTCTGCTGTTGCGACGGCTCAAGGTCGGGCACCGCTCGGCACTCGCCGCGACCGCGTCGGTCGGACTCCTGTTGACGGCTCTGGGTCTCTGGGATTCGGTGGCCACGGCCGCCATCCTGGATGAATCGGTGGTGATGCAACCTTCACCGGCGAGCGCCTCCCCCATCGCAGGCGCCGAACCGCTCTTCACCGTACCGCAAGCCGAGGTCGTCAGCGTGCGTGACGAGCACGGCGAATTTTCGCTCATTCGCGACTCGTCGGGCCGCGAGGGCTGGGTCGCGCGCGGCAACCTCACGCCCATCATGCCTCGGTGAGTGCATCGCGCGACGTCATGGGGTGCCTGTTCGCGGCAGCGCTGACCATGAGCGGTCACGCGACCGCGGCTCCTCCCACGGAGCCTCAAAGCCCGGACATTCACACCCCGGCCGTTCCCGCTGCGAATATTCCCGCTCCAAATATTTCCCCTTCGAATATCAAGGTCACCGACGCCTGGATTCGCTGGTTGCCCGCCGACATTCCCGCCGCCGGTTACCTCACGCTCGTCAATACCGGCACAAAGGACCGCGTCCTGATCGCCGTCACGAGCGCGGCGTTCGACGACGTCAGCGTGCATCAATCTCTCGAAGAACACGGCATCAGCACGATGCATCCCGTCGACTCGATCACGCTCAAACCGCAAACCATCGTGCGCTTTGCCGAAGGCGGCTACCACCTGATGCTGATGCGGCCACGCCGCCCCATTCACCCGGGGGACAAAGTGGCGATGACCCTTCGCTTTGAAACCGGACCGCCGATCGAAGTCATGTTCGACGTCCGAGAGGGCAGTTGACCTACGCGATCGCCAACTCCACCGTAAACACCGACCCGACGCCGATCTCGCTCTGCACCGACACGACGCCGTGATGGGCCTCGACGATCGCCTTGACCAGGCTCAATCCAAGACCCAGTCCGCGCTGCGAGCGGCTCTTGTCGCCCCGATACAGGCGAGCCCAGATGCGCGGCTGCTCCTCGGCCGAGATTCCGATGCCCGTGTCGGCGAACTGCACCACGATGTTCGCGCCCTGCACCCGGCAGCTCACGGTCACCGACCCACCCTCGGGGGTGTACTTCAAGGCATTGTCCAGCAGGTTCGCGAACACCTGGCGCATGCGCACCGAGTCCACCGCCGCCTCGCACGGCGAATCGAAGCGCGCCTCGATCGCGATGCGCTTCTCCTCCGCTACGAGCTGATACACGTCGATGACATTGCCCAACAGCGCCGCGATCGAGGTCGATTCGCGCTTGAGCTGCATGACGCCGGATTCAGCCTCCGTGATATCCATCAGCGCCGTCAGCATGGTCAAAACCCGATCGGCCTCCTCCGCGCAGTCCGCGAGCGCCTCTCCCGCGGCCGCATCCGTCGTCGCTTGAACCGCCACTTCGGCGATACTGCGCAATCGAGCCAGCGGTGTCCGCAGGTCGTGCGCGACATTGTCCAACGCTTCACGCATGCCCTGAATCAGCGCCTGGTTCTTGTCGAGCACGCGATTGAACTGGCGCGCGAGTTCCTCCAAGTCCGTTTGCTGCGCCGTCACGCCCACCCGCGCCGACAAATTGCCCGTATCGATGATCGCGCGAGCCGTCGCCACGACCTCGCGCACAGGCTTGGTGGCACGATGAGCAAAGAACGCTCCGCCGCAGACTCCCAACAGCAGCGCGGGCGTCATCACACTCAGGAAACTCACCCGAAACGGCTGCAGGATGGTCTCCCGATTGTTGGTGCTGCGCCCGACTTCGAGGCTCGAATCGTCCGGTAACTTGGTCGACGCGACCGTGAGGTCGCTCTCCTCGTCCTTCGGTATCCGCAACCACACGAGATGCGACAGATCGCCGCCCGACTCGAGCGCCTTCGGATCGAACTGGACCCAATCTTCGGGCACATTGAGCAACAAGGCGCTGCCGCCGGGGCTCGCCACTCTCACGAAAAATGTCCGCGTCTTGTCGGTTTCCCGGCTGCGTTCGACGAACTTTTGCAGCGCCGGCAGCCCGCCGTTTTCGTAGATGGCCGCACACGCCTTGAGGCGCGTCTCGATGACTTCGTGGTCCTTGCGTTGCAGAGCGGCGGCCAACAACAGATACGTGAGCCCAAACAGAATTCCCGCGCTCAACGTGAATATCAGCGCATACCAAAGGCTCAGGCGCGCCGTAAAGCTCTGCAGCGGGCCGCTACGCAGACTTGAGAACATAGCCGACGCCGCGGATGGTATGAATGATTTTCGCCGGGAAACCCTTCTCCACCTTCGAGCGCAGCCGATGCGCCAACACGTCGACGACATTGGTCTGCGGATCGAAACTGTAGTCCCAGATGTGCTCCAAGATCATGGTCTTGGTGATCGGACGCCCGGGATGGCGCATCAGCAGTTCGAGCAGTGCAAACTCTCGGCTTTGCAGTTCGATCGTTTGCCCGCTCCGCGTCACCTCGCGCGTCAACAAGTTCATCGACAGGTCGCCGACGATGAGCGTCGTGGGCTCCGCCACGTGCGTCGCACGACGTATCAACGCCTGCACTCGCGCCAGCAGCTCGGAGAACGCGAACGGTTTGGTCAGATAATCGTCGGCGCCCGCCTGCAGCCCGGCCACGCGGTTGTCGACGCTCGCCTTGGCGCTCAACAGCAACACCGGCACCAGGCTCTTCTCGAGGCGTATCCGGCGCAGCACCGACAATCCGTCGAGTTTGGGCAGCATGATGTCCAACACGATGGCATCGTAGGTCACCGAACCACAGAGCGACAGCGCCGTTTCACCGTCGACGGCCTTGTCGACGGAAAAGCCGCTCTGCTTGAATCCGTTCACGATGAATGACGCGATTTTCTCGTCATCTTCGACTACCAGGATGCGCATGGGCCGCTCTGCCGATCACTGCTGCCCTGAACCGCACTCCGACTTCGCATATACGTGAATGACCGCATCGCTCGCAATCTGCGCCCGGTCGCGGTGTCCGCATTGACGGGAAAACGTGTCCGCGCTGGTCGCTGTCCAGGAGAGGTGACCGTAACCGTCCGGTCCCGGCGTGATTGACAGCGGAATGGAGGCAAAGCCGGCGATCTTGACCCCGACCAAGATTGGCGCCCGCGGCTGCACGTTCAGGTCGTACACCGTGACCAAGACGGCGTCGGAATTGTCGTTGGTAATGGTGATGGGCAGGGAGTCGCCGCCGAGAGCCGAAGAACTCAGCCACAACGCCGGCAAGAGTGCGACGAGGGCGATGCGCATGTCGAGCGTGTGCATGACTGGTCCTTGAGTGGCGGCTTGGCCTCAGCGGCTGTGCGAGTATCCCGTATGTTACCCGGCGAACATACAATTCGCAGCAGCACGAATAGGCTGGGCGTCCCGGTCTTAGGTCACGCCGCGCGATGTTCCTACACCAGCCGGCTCCATTCTCTGCTATACACAGAGGCGCAATGAGCTATGCTCCCATGATGTCAGTAAAACGTGCCGCATCGATCGTGTGTTTGGGTGTCGTGATGGCTGCCGCGGTTCATGCGGGCGACCAGTTTCCGGTCGACACCGAATTCGTCAGAATGGCGGAGCAAACCGGCGAGCAGGCGATCGTCGATGCACGGTTTGCGCTCAATATGTCCCACAACGCGGGCGTCAAAGAGGCCGCCCGCATGCTGCAGAATGATGGGATCGCCGCCAATCGCAAACTCATGGCACTCGCGGTGGAAAAGGGCTGGCCCGCCCCCGCCCTCAATACCGCCGACCCCGTGCTCGACTACTCGGATTATCACTTCGTGTCGCGCCAGATCCGGGTGCAACAGAAAGCGATCGCTCTATACAAGGAAGAGGCGGCCAACGGCGCCGACACGGAGTTGCAGGAATTCGCCCGCGACGCCTTACCGGCGCTTCAGCGCGGACTGATCTCGTTGCGGTCGCTGCGCAGCTCATAGCGCCCGGCCACACGGACGCAGGCAGACCATGCATGCAGGCGTTAGATGAACTCCCGGACGAGGCGCTGCTCGATCGTCTGCAGCGTGGGGCGTTCTCCTACCTGACGGAGTATGCCAATCCGGCGAACGGATTGGTCTGCGATACCTCTCGCGCCGCGTCCCCCTGCAGCATCGCCGTGGTCGGCTTCGCGCTGTCCTCGTATCCCGTGGCGGTGGAGCGAGGCTGGTTGTCGCGCGCCGATGCCGCGTCGCTCACGCGCAAGACCTTGCAGTTCTTCTGGGACAGCCCCCAGGGCGAGGCGCCCGACGCCACCGGTTTCAAGGGATTCTATTACCACTTTCTCGACATGCACACCGGGCAGCGCGTGTGGCAGTGCGAATTATCGCTGATCGATACCGCACTCTTGATAGCGGGCATACTCACCGCCGGCTGCTATTTCGACGGCGCCGGCCCCGAGGCGGACATTCGCCGACTGAGCGACGCGTTGTATGAGCGGGTGGATTGGCGTTGGGCGCAAAACGGCCTCGACCGTGTGGCGCAGGGATGGAAACCCGAATGCGGCTTTCTGCATTACGGCTGGGAGGGCTATAACGAAGCGACCATCGTGTATGTGCTCGGTGCCGGTTCGCCGCGCCATCCCCTGCCGTGCGCGAGTTTTCCCGCGTGGACCCTGCCCTACCAATGGGAAAACATGCTCGGGCACGATGTGCTCTATTCGGGTCCGCTGTTCACGCATCTGTTCTCGCACGCCTGGATCGATTATCGAGGCATTCGGGACGCCTTCATGCGCGAGAAGAAGAGCGACTATTTTGCCAACACCCAGAGCGCCATCGCCATTCATCGGGAATATGGTGCGCGCAATCCGCGCGAATACGCGGGCTACGGTCGCGACCTGTGGGGCATCACGGCCGGCGACGGTCCGGGCAATAAGGAAATGCGCCAGGACAGCCGGGATCGGCGTTTTTTCGGCTACATGTCGCGCGGCGTGCCGTATGGGCCGGACGATGGCACGATTGCGCCGTGGGCAATGCTCGCCACGCTGCCGTTCGAACCGGCGGCCGCGATGCGAGGCACCCGCGGGCTGCTTCGAAACTATCCGCAGGTCTGCGTCAAAGACCGGTTTTCCAGCGGCTTCAATCCCACGCTCGGCGCCGACAAGGGCGGATGGCTATCCGATGGCTGGTACGGTCTCGATCAGGGATTGCTCGTGATGATGATCGAGAATTACCGCACCGGCCTGATCTGGCAGATCACGCGCGAATGTCCCTTCATCCGAGCGGGCCTGATCGGCGCGGGCTTCTCCGGCGGGTGGTTATGAGCATGCCGGACACAGAAAGCGACTTTCTGCGGCGGGTGCGTCCGAGCGATTGGAAAAATCCCACGCCCCGCAATCCCTACGACTTGATCATCGTCGGCGGCGGCCCGGCGGGCCTGACGGCGGCCGAGCTGGCCGCGCGCGATGGGCGCCGCGTGGCGCTCATCGAGCGTGACCGCCTCGGCGGCAATTCACTCAACTCCGGCTCGATCCCCTCCAAGGCGATCATCCAAGCCGCGCGAGTGCTCGCGTTTCTGCGCGACGAGGAGGACTTCGGTGCCGCCGCCTTTGAGCGGCCACGAATCGATTTTGCCGCCGTGATGGCGCGCATGCGCAGAATCCGTTCGCGCGTCGCCGAGTACCACTCGATCGATCGTTTGTGCGCCCAAGGGATCGATGTATTTCTTTGCGACGCGCGCTTCGACGGACCGAATACGCTGTCGGCCGGAGACTCTCAGTTATCGTTCAAGAAAGCGATCGTTGCCACCGGCGCGCGGCCCGAGAGGTCCGACCTTCCCGGTCTCGAGCAAGTCGGCTATCTCACCAGCGATACGATCTTCGAGCTCACCGAACTGCCCAAGCGTTTGGGCGTCATCGGCGGCGGCCCGCTCGGCTGCGAACTGGCGCAAGCCTTTTGCCGGCTGGGCTCGCAGGTGACGATCGTACAGAACGACCCAAAGTTTCTGCCTCACGAAGACCGGGACGCGGCCGAACTGCTGTCCCTGTCCCTGTCGCGCGACGGAGTGATAACCCGGTTGAATACCGCGGTCGTCGGCGCTCACAGCGAGCGCGGCGCAAAATGCTTGGACACCACCAGCGCCGATGTCAAATTATCCATCGAAGTGGATGAAATTCTGCTGAGCATCGGACGGGTTCCGAATGTGGAGAATATGGGCCTGTCGGCCGCCGGCATTGAATTCGATACGGCTCGCGGAATCGACGTCGATGAGTTTCTACAAACCACCAATGTCGATGTCTACGCCGCCGGCGACGTGTGTCAATCGGACCAATTCACCAACGTCGCGGAAAGCTCCGCCCGATTGGCGGTCCACAATGCGTTTGGCGGAAGGACGGAGCGCCAGGGTCATTGGACCATCCCCTGGTGCACGTACTGCGACCCTGAAATAGCCCATGTCGGCATGCACGTCCGCGAGGCACGGCAGCAATCGATCCCGGTCAAGAGTTTCATCGTGATGCTGCAGGATGTCGATCGCGCCATCACCGATGGACTGCAGGATGGCTTCGTCAAAATTCACGTGCGCGAAGGCACCGATCAAATTCTCGGCGCCACCATCGTCGCCACCCGGGCGGGCGAACTCATCAACGAAATGTCGGTCATCATGAGCGCCGGCATCGGCATGCGCCGCCTGGCCGGCATCCTGCACACCTATCCCGCGCAATCCGACGCGATCCGCCTGGCCGCCCTGGCGTACCTCAATGATCAGCCGCCCGCATGATCAGCGGCCACGCGCCAATGGCATCGCGCGGCTGATATTTCACAGGCCTCATGCCTCGCGGGTGCTAATGCATCGCGTCAGAATACGCATGTTTATCGGTGGCATAACAGCTGCATGCGGCCGCCTCGAGGCCGCGGCGGCTCAGCACCGTGACCGCTCCGCGTCGATACTCGATCAGGCCGCGGCGCTGCAATTCAGAGGCCGCGGTGGTGACGCCGACGCGGCGCACGCCCAGCATATAGGCCAGGAACTCGTGTGTGACGTGGAAACTCGCCGAATGCGCGCGGTCCTGTGTCATCAAGAGCCAGCGCGCGAGTCGCGGGCCGATTTGATGAAATCGTAGACACGCCGCGGAGGACGCCAGCTGAGCCATCGTCACGTATAAATACCGATCCAGGCCCGCTCGCAGAGCCTTGCTGCGCGCGAGCTCCTTGCGAAAAGGCGCGGTCGGGACGCGCCACGCCACCCCCGGCCCTTGCACGAGAGCGTGAAGCGGCGCTTTCACAACCCCCAACACGAGCTGTACGCCGAGCATTCCCTCGCTCCCCACCATTCCTACTTCCAGAATCGGTTTGCTGTCGATGGCGGCCACCAAGGAGATGAATCCCTGCGTGGGGAAATACACATGACGTGTGACGGCTCCCCTCTCGCACACCACATCGGCCATCACCAACTCGACCTCCTCGCAGATGCCAAGGAAGTGAGCCCGGTCAGCACGCGGTAATAGTTCGATCAAGTGGTTCTGGACGCTGGGCAAGCCGATCTCCGATGGAGCTGAAGGCGCCAAGGGTACACAAGGGAAATTATCCTGACCGTCTGACAACGTACATAGTCGATTCAGCTTGCATTGGCCCGAGCGTGGCTCCCCCCCGAGCGCGACTCCGCCGCAACCGGTATCCGCGCGAGTGGCTCCGCGGCTGCGCGACCGTCGCGTAAGCGCGCTCGCCTAAGCGTGCTCGCCTAAGCCTAAGCGTGCTGGCGAACAGACACAGACCGCCGCTTACCGTCACGCTCGGACTTCCTCAGCAAGGAGCGACCCATCATGGATAACGATCAGCAAGTCCGCTGGAGCTTCATATCGGTGGTTCGTTGGCCGCCGGGCGTCGGGCCGTCGGCGAAACGTACGAGTCAAGGCCCGCTTCCGATGACACCCATTGGCAGTATCGCGCCCACCCGCCGGATGTCCGCCGCGCGCGCGACGCGGCAGTCGCCGGCGGTGACGGTAACCGTTGACCGTTCGGCGAAAAATATCGAGAGTTGGTCGGCCTATCTCCCGGCGGACTGCGTCGCCGTCATGGTGTCCCTCGGGTGGGACCGAACCGCTTGAACCAATCTTGACCCCTGATATTGACCCATCTTTCTTGCGAACTTGAGCTTGCCCTGTTGAGGTGCCGAAGTCCCACAGCCTAAGGCTCTGGCTGCCCCGCATTGCGTGCCTGTAATATCGCACGCATGTCGGTCGTGAAGACATCCATTGTCATTTTACTGTTCGTCGCGGCAAGCGCCGTGGCGCGGCCGGTGACCGTGGCGGATCTATTGTCCGAGTCTCACCCGGAAGACTGGCGCAAACCCGATCCTGAAAACACGCTGTATCTGCAATTGCCGGGCGGACGCGTCGTCATTGAGCTCGCGCCGCGGGTCGCGCCTCTACATGTCGCGAATATCAAAGCGCTGGCGCGCGCCCACTACTTCGATGGTTTGGCCGTCGTGCGGGTGCAAGACAATTACGTGGTGCAGTGGGCTGATCCTAACCACAATCGCCCCGTTCCGGCGGGGGTAAGCATGGTGGCGCCCGAGCTCACCGCGGATTGGAGCGCCAACCAACGGTTCGAGCTCTTGCCGGATCGAGATGCCTACGCACCGGAAGTGGGATTTCTCGACGGCTTCCCCGCCGCCCGGGATCGACGCTCGCGCACGGTCTGGTTGACGCATTGCTACGGCATGGTCGGTGTGGGACGGGACGACCCGCCGGAGAGCGATGGCACCGAGATGTATGCCGTGATCGGCCACGCGCCGCGGCACATCGACCGCAATGTCGCATTGGTCGGACGAATTCTGATGGGGGTGGAGATCCTCTCCACGCTGCCTCGTGGGACCGGCGAGATGGGATTCTACGTCGCATCGCAGTCGACGGTTCCCATCGTCTCGATGCGCGTCGCCGCGGACGTGCCTGAGGCAGAGCGCACGCCGCTCGAGGTGCTCAGGACCGAGAGCGCCGTCTTCCACGAAATCGTCGACAAACGGCGCAACCGGCGCGAGGACTGGTTCAAGTTCAATCCCGCGCACATCGATGTCTGCAACGTGCCGCTGCCGGTACGCACCATTCCATCCGCAAGTCGGTAGCGGAGCAACCCATGACCACTCCGCAAGGCACTCGCATTTCTGAATAACTGCGTCGGTTTTGGCGGTTGACGCGCGTGCCGGGCCGGGGGGATAAATAGCTGATGGATCGACTGCTCCAGCTCGACGTGGATGAATTGGACTTCGATAAACCCAGTCAGAGGGGCCGACGAACTCATCCACTGCGTCGGACTTCTCGGTCGCCGCCGAGTACGCCACCGCCGTGAAACCGGAGCGGTGTGCGTATGGCTCTTCAGGACGCCCGCCTCGCCCGCCTCGGCCGCCTCGGCCGCCTCGGCCGCGTCGCCCGCCTCGCGGGTCACACGGGTCACGCGCGTCTTGCCGGTCGCGCCCCGGAGCGCGTCGGTTGAGGTGTGGAGCGATCGAGTGACGCCTCGCCGTGACACCCCGGTATCGATCGTCGTGACCGGAGACTCGAGCGTATCGGGCCTCGCGCGGATACCGACCCCTGCGGATCTATGTTTCGTCTTTGCCCATGGCGCGGGAGCCGGCATGCTCCATCCGTTTATGGAGGCGGTGGCGGACGGGCTCTACTCACGTCGGATCGCAACGCTGCGCTATCAGTTCCCTTATATGGAACGGCATTCGCGGCGGCCCGACCCCGCGCCGTTGTGCCACAAGACGGTGAGAGCAGCCGTGGTTGCTGCCCGCGAACTCATGCCGAACCTGCCGTTGTTTGCCGGCGGGAAATCTTTTGGGGGTCGCATGACCTCTCAGACCCAGGCGGCATCGCCATTGCCCGGCGTCCACGGATTGTGCTTTTTTGGATTTCCGCTGCACCCGCCCAAGAAACCGTCGGTGACGCGCGCGGACCATTTATCCAAAGTCACGATCCCGATGCTGTTCCTGCAGGGCACGCGCGATGCGCTCGCAGACCTTGCTCTCATCCAGTCGGTCGTTGCGAATCTGCCCGCGCCGGTGACCCTGACGCTCGCCGATCAGGCGGATCACTCGTTTCACGTTCCGGCACGCAGCGGCGGGACGGATGCCCAAACGTTGGAAAACCTTTTGACTGCATTTGGCAACTGGGCGCAGGCGGTATTGCGCGGCAACCCGCGTCGCACTTTGGCTTAGCCTTGGGCTTACGCGTGGCGTGATGCTTGGCTCAAGCCCGCTTTTGTGGGACCGGCGGGGCTCCGCCAGGCGTGTCCGCCTGAGTTGCGCCGGTTTTTTCCAGAGCAGCCAACACCTTGGCTGTGTCCGCGCTTTCCTGCAATGCCTCGGCGTGAGCGTCGTGCCGATCCTTCACCATCGGCATGTCGCGGCGCAGTTCCTCGATGAGGTTGATCAATTTCGTGACTTTCTGCTCGGTCAGTAACGCCACCTGCAAGCCGAGATGCGTATGCTGCTTTTCGAGCTTGGCCGCGCGGTTCTGCGCGATCAGCACGATGGTGGTCGTGACGAGCGAAATGAGGGTCATGATCCCGTCGAGTAGTTCGAACGGTGCGGGGTCCCAACTCGCCCCTGTCGCGAATACGTTGACCGCCACCCACAGCGCGATCGCGCTCAGCAGTGCGATCAGGTAAGACGGACGCCCGAGAAATCGACTCACGCGCTCGACCCGCTTCTGTGCGGTGCCGATCGCGTCCCACTCCTTCTTTTGGAGCGCGACCACGCTCTCGATGTTTTGCCCGATGTGTTCTGCCAGCGTCGGTGTCGAGGGCGCGGTGGGCGGGCGGGTCTTGCTGCTGAACAGAGGCACTCAACCGCCTGTGGCCGATTGCGGGGATGAGGGAGAATTCTTATGGCTCATCAAACGCGCGGCCTCTCGGGGTGGTCTGGGAATTCAATCGTCGCAAATATCAGCAACGCTGGCTGTAGGCGAATTCGGCGTCGCACAAGGGGAAATGTCTCTCTCACGATGAGAGTCACGCCTACACAGTTGCACGGGACGCCCCGCACCGAGTGGGTATAGTGCTGCCCGTTTACCCATTGGTGGGCATAGTACACACCGTGAATGGCACGAACCTGATCCGCCTGATCAATGGCAATCTTTCAGCACGAATTCGACGGATTCAAGGGTTGACGCCCATGCCGGGCCGGGAGGATAAATAGCTGATGGATCGCCTGCTCCGGTCCGACGTGGATAATTGGACTTCGCTAAACCCAGTTCACTGGGCCGATGAACTCCTTAGTAGACCTGAGACATCTCGCACGCCGCCGAGTACGCCAAGGCCCTCGCACTGGAACAGTGTTTCATACAGCTCTTGGGACGGCGGTCGCCGTCTCGGCGTGACGCCCCCGTGTCGATCGTCGTGACTGGAGACTCGAGCGTTTGGGGCCTCGCCCGACTTCAATTCGACCTGTTCAGACCCCTGCAAACCACGCATATCCCCCTTCAGGAGACGCCGAACCCAAGCCCTTGCCGAATTTCCGCAGGTCGTCAGTGACCGCAAGGCGGGTGATAAACTTAACGTTCTTGTACCCAAGTTGCCGCGGCACCCGCATCCGTAACGGGCCGCCATTCCCGACGGACAGGTCTCCACCATTCATTCCGTAGGCCAGATACGTCTGCGGGTGCAATGCGTCACGCATATCGATGCTGTCCCACCAATCGGGATCTATCGAGAAGTAGACGACGTACTTGGCTTGCGGCTGAATTCCGGCCACCTCGAGTACATGCGAGAGAGGCACACCGGTCCACTCGGCAACATACGACCAGCCCTCTTCGCAGGCCAACTGCGTGATCTGGCTCCGCGACGGATAGCTCTTCAGCTGCTCCAATGAGAACATTCCGGGCCGATCGACCATCCCGTCGACGGTGATCCGCCAATCCGCGAAACCACCCGCCTGGAGTTTCTTGAACGCGTCATTCAGCGGCGGGATTTCGTTGGCGAGCGGCGTCGTCGAAATCTCACTGCGCGCGAATTCACGCGCCATCGAGTGATTAGTCAGCAATCGGTAGGAAGCATAATTCAGCGTCTCCCCGATGCCCCAGATCCCACCGCAGTCTGGCGGGATCAGCCCGTAGTTCTTCGCCAAGCCCGTGGCCACGCCCAAGCCCGCAATGCCCGTTGCAGCGGCGACTCCGGTTTTGATCAGTTTGCGTCGCGAAAGATCGGTCATGCGTCCTCCAGTTGATCAATCCGGCCGGTAATCATGGCGCGCATGCGGCTGCGGAATCCAGCAAACCAAACCATCGCAACATGGACCAGGAGAAACAACAGCAGCGACATGGCAACAAAAAAATGAAGGGTGCGCGCTGATTGTCGCCCCCCAAGCAAGTCAACGCTTGCCGGAAACGCCGAAGTAAAGGCTGGAGACATCGCCAGCCCCGTCCAGATGACAAGCGGAAACAATGCAAAGATCACGAACAGATAACTAAGCCGTTGCAGCAGGTTATAAGACCAGGCCTCTGCCGCACTTGGCCGCTCGAAGCGCAAATGACTGGCAATCGTCCTCCCGAGCGCCCGCCACGAAACCTCTTCTGCACTGGGCAGCAAATCTTTCCGAAAATGTCCTGATACGACGCCCGCCGCTACGTAGACCAAGCCGGTCAACACCGCCAGCCAAGCAGATTGAAAATGCAGATACCGGCTCCATCCATTTTCATCTGGCAACACATACCCGTAGCCGGTCGGTACCAACGACCTAGACGACGGGATCGGCAGCTTGAACAACGCCGGCGTCAACACATTCCCGTTCTCGCCCCAATAAAAGCGCGGATGGGAAATCAAAATCTCAATCCCGCTGACAAGCAGCGCCAGAAAAGACAGGGCGATGATCCAATGGGTGGTGCGGACCAGAGCGGAGTGACGCGAAGGTCGCGCAGTGGACCGAGAGAGAGGAGCGAGCCCCGGCATCAGTTCTTCGGGGACTGACCGCATCTCTGCCATTCGAATGAGCCTCCCTGCGGACTTCAAAGCGCTGCTCTGGTATCGCCGGATGTTAGCACGCGTCTGCCCTGCTACGCCCGCAGGTCCGATTGCACCCCATAAGAGGCGCCCCTTTTTTGACATACAGACATACCGCGCGTATGATCTGACATATGAGAACCACGGTTCGACTGGAGGAGAGCCTGCTCCAACGTGCGCGCCAGGAGGCTGAGCGGCGCGGCGTAACGCTTACATCCCTACTCGAGCAAGGACTTCAGCTCGCTTTGCGGCGCCCTCTGAGGCGATCGGAGCGTTCGATCGTGACGCTCCCTGAGTGCCGCGCGGGCGGTGGCATTAGGGCGGGGGTGGACCTCAATGACAGTGCCAGCCTGCTCGACCGCTTAGAAGACCGCGATTGATCCTCTGTGACGTCAACGTCCTGATTTACGCCTTTCGCTCCGACGCCGACAATCACCTTCGGTACAAATCGTGGTTGGAATCGACGATCAATGGTCCCTCGGCGTACGGCATTGCGCCGCAGGTGCTGGCCGGCGTAATTCGAATCTGCACGCACCCGCGCATATTCAAAATTCCAAGCTCACTGGATGACGTCTTCGCATTCTGCCGTGTGCTGATGGAGCAACCCAATGCAACAGTCATCGTGCCCGGTGATCGGCATTGGGAGATATTTGAATCACTTTGTCAGCGATCCCAATCCACCGGCAATATCGCTCAGGATGCATGGTTCGCAGCACTCGTGATTGAATTCGGATGCGAATGGATCACCACGGATAGGGATTATGCCCGCTTCGACGGGCTGACTTGGCGGACTCCGTTCTGAAGAACCCGTGGGCACGTATTAGAGAGTGCAGATGCAGCCCTCTTGGCCACAGGCTTGGCCACAATCGATTTCCTGTGGAGAGATTAAAGCTGGTCGGGGCGACAAGATTCGAACTTGCGACCCCTTGCACCCCATGCAAGTGCGCTACCAGGCTGCGCCACGCCCCGACCGGATGCGCATCATAGCCGAAATGGGCTTCGAGCACCCGGCTGCCGCCCACGTCGCGTGCTGCGGTCGAATCCGCCCATTCGCGTAGCCGCCTATCCGCCTATCGGCGCAGAATCTTGATCAGCTCCTCGAGCTCCAACCGCATCTGATGAATGAGCTGCTGGCTCTGGTTCAAGTCCACCTGCGCATCATCGCCGGTGAGGCGATTGCGGGCGCCGCCGATGGTAAATCCCTGTTCGTATAGCAGGCTGCGGATCTGACGAATGATCAACACGTCCTGGCGCTGATAATAGCGGCGGTTGCCACGGCGTTTGACGGGCTTCAATTGCGGGAATTCTTGTTCCCAGTAACGCAGTACGTGTGGCTTGACGCCGCAGAGATCGCTGACTTCGCCGATCGTGAAGTACCGCTTTCCCGGGATCGGCGGCAGTTCGGCGTTATTGCTTGGTTCCAGCATACGCCTCGACGCGAGCCTTCAATTTCTGACCGGGACGGAAGGTGACGACCCGGCGCGCGCTGATCGGAATTTCTTCACCAGTTTTTGGATTTCGCCCGGGTCGCCGATTCTTGTCGCGCAGATCGAAATTGCCGAAGCCGGAGAGCTTCACTTGCTCGCCCGAGGACAGCGCGGCACGAATTTCCTCGAAAAATAAATCGACGAGTTCGCGCGCTTCGCGTTTATTGAGCCCCAATTGATCGAAGAGGGCTTCGGCCATTTCGGCCTTCGTCAGGGCTGCCATGCTTATTGATCTCTTATCGTGGCGCTCAATACATCCCGTAACCGGGCAACCACTGAAGTCACCACGGCGTCTGCGTCATCGTCAGTAAGAGTGCGTGAAGAATCCTGTAAAATCAAGCCTAAAGCGACACTTTTTCGACCTGTTTCTATGCTCGGGCCTCGATAGACATCGAACACCACGAGCTCGCTTAAAAGTCCTGACGCGCTAACACTAACATTTTCCCGCAATACTGCGAGAGGCACGTTTTCATCGACCACGATGGCGAGATCGCGGCGCACACGCGGATACCGCGAAATACCTTTGAATTCTAGAGGCTTACACGAGAAAGCTTGCTCAATTTCTAATTCGAATAGAAATGTACTGGCCGGCAAATTCACCGCCTTCGCGATCTGCGGATGAATTTCTCCGAGCCATCCGACGGCGTTCGCATCACGATAGATGCGCGCCGCGCGCCCCGGCCGCAAACACGCGAGCGAGTCTGCCGCGAAGCGAACCGAAGCGGCGTCGCCCGTCAATGCCAACAGGCCGTCGACATCCGATTTCACATCGAAGAAATCCACCGCTTCGCGCGCAGCGCTCCACTGCTCAGGCCAACGGGCGCCGGTCGCGATGCCGGCGAGCGTCTCGATCTCGCGAAGTTCAGCGCCATGAAGTTGAAACTTCTTGGCGATCTCGAACAGCCGCACGCGCGATTGCTGGCGGCGTAGATTCTCGCGGCAGGTCTGCACCAAGCCGGTCCACAGCGATACGCGCATGTCGCGAAGCTCCGCGGAGATGGGGTTCGACAGGCGCAGCGCGGGCGTGTCGGGAAACAACTGCTGCTGCAGCGTCGGATCGACGAAGCTGTAGGTGATGATTTCTCGATAACCGCGATCGGCCATGGCCGTCAATAGGCGATCATTCGTCACCCGCGACTCGGTGGCCTCACCCGCGATCTGCGGCGCTACCGCATGACTCTCCGGAATGCTGTCGAAGCCGCGCAGCCGCGCCACCTCTTCGATCAGATCCTCTTCGATCCGGATGTCGAAGCGGTGCGGCGGCTTGCGCACGCGCCACCCGTCGGCGCCCGCCTCGACCCGCTCGCTGATCGCCGCCAAAACGGACGCCGCCTCCTCGTCCGGCACCGGCGCGCCGAGCAATCGCGCGAGCCTGGCGCGGCGCAGCGACACCCAGCCGTGCTGTCCGTCAGCGCCATCGACAGCGCCACCGCCATCCGCAGCGCCACCGCCGTCCACAGGCCCACCGTGAGCCGCGCGCGTCACCTGCACCGGCCCCGCCTCGCCGCCCACGATGTCCAGCAGCAACGCGGTCGCGCGCTCGAGCGCAACCGCCGGCAAGGTCGGGTCGACGCCGCGCTCGAAACGCTGCGCCGCATCGGTGAACAACCCGAGCCGCCGTGCGCGCCCCATGATCGCCTCCGGCGCGAAGTGCGCCGCCTCGAGCAGCACATCGACGGTCGCATCCGAGATGGCGGTGGCCCGTCCGCCCATGATGCCGGCGAGGCCGATCGCGCGGCGTGCATCCGCAATCACCAGATACTCAGGGTTCAGTTCGTATTCCTTGTCATCCAGCAGCGTGATGCGCTCACCCGCTTGCGCCTGCCGCACCCGAATCCCTTCGGTGAGCGTGCGAAAATCGTACGCGTGCATCGGCTGCCCGAGCTCCATCATCACGTAATTGGTGACATCGACCAGCGCGGAGATGCTGTTGATGCCGACGCGGCGCAGGCGCTCGCGCAGCCACGCGGGACTCGACGCGCCCGCACGCACGCCGCGAATCACCCGTGACGCAAAGACGGGACACGCGGCGGGCGCGTCCAGCCTCACCGGCCACACCTCGTTATGGCGCGCCGGCACGGGCACGGCGCGGTAAATCAAATATCGTCGATCCTGAGCCGCCGCGTGATCGCGCGCGATGCCGAACACGCTCATGCAATCGCCGCGATTCGGGGTCGCGTTCACTTCGAGCGTGACATCGTCCAATGCGAGCGCGACGCGCAGATCCTGATTGAGCGTCGCCGAATCCGGCAGCTCCATGATCCCGTCATGCTCCGTCCCCAAGCCGAGCTCACGCGCCGAGCACAGCATGCCGTTCGATTCCGCACCGCGCAGCTTGGCGCGCTCGATCACGACCTTGTTCGGCAGATGCGCCCCCACCAGCGCCACCGCCACCTTCAGGCCCGCGCGCACATTCTTCGCGCCGCAGACGATCTGCAGCCGATTCGCGCCGTCGGTGGTCACCTGGCAGAGCGACAGCTTCTCGGCATTCGGATGGCGGCCGGACTCGAGCACCTGGCCCACCACCACGCCCGAAAACGGCGGCGCCACGGGCGTGATCGATTCCACCTCCAACCCCGCGAGCGTGAGTTGCCGCGCGAGTTCTTCCGGCGCGGCGAGCGGCACGAATTCTGCCAGCCAGGAGTAAGTGACCTTCATGGAAATTGCTTCAGGAACTGCAGATCGTTCTCGAAGAACAACCGCAGGTCATCCACGCCATAGCGCAGCATCGCCAGTCGGTCGATGCCCATCCCGAACGCATAGCCCTGCCAGCGCTCGCTGTCGATGCCCGCCGCCGCGAGCACATTCGGGTGAATCATCCCGCAGCCCAAGATCTCGAGCCACCCGGTCTGCTTGCACACCCGGCAGCCCTGGCCGCTGCAGAACACGCACTCGATATCGCACTCCGCGGAGGGCTCGGTGAACGGGAAGTACGACGGCCGCAAGCGCATTCCGAGCGGCCGCTCGAAGAAGCGCTCGACGAAGGTGTGCAGCATGGCCTTCAAATTGGCGAAGCTGATGTTCTCGCCCACCGCCATGCCTTCCACCTGATGGAACATCGGGCTGTGCGTCATGTCCGAATCGACGCGGTACACCCGGCCCGGGGCAATCACCGCGAGCGGCGGGCGCTGCGCGCGCATGCTGCGGATCTGCACCGGGGAGGTGTGTGTGCGCAAGAGGCGGCCGTCCGGAAAGTAAAACGTATCGTGCATCGCCCGCGCCGGGTGATTCTTCGGAATGTTGAGCGCCTCGAAATTATGGAAGTCGTCCTCGACTTCCGGGCCCGACGCCACCTGAAATCCGGCCTGCGCGAAGATGCGCTCGATGCGCAGGCGCGTGCGCGTCACGGGATGGATGCTGCCCGGCTCCTGGCCCCGGCCCGGCAGCGTCACATCGATGGCGCCCTTCGCGAGTTCGCCTTCGAGCGCGGATTGCTCCAGCCGGATCTTGTGCATTTCGAGCGCCGCCTGAATGGCGGTCTTGGCATCGTTGATTCGTTGGCCGGCGGCCGGGCGCTCCGCGGCGGACAACGATCCCAAACTCTTGAGCTGCTCGGTCAGCAGTCCTTTTTTGCCCAACAGGCGCACGCGCACCTCGTCGAGCGCGGCAAGCGTCGCGGACGAGTCAATGTCCGCGAGCGCTTGCTCGACGAGAGCCGACAGAGATTCAGCGCTGGCCAAGACTCAAGCCGCGAGGCTGGCCTTGGCTTTCTCCGCGATGGCCGTAAACGCCGCCATGTCGTGCATCGCCAAATCGGCCAGCACCTTGCGATCGATCGCCAGCCCCGCCTTGTTCAGCCCGTCGATCAGCGTGCTGTACGTCATGCCGCACAGACGCGAGGCCGCGTTGATGCGCGTGATCCACAGCGCGCGAAACTCACGCTTCTTCTCGCGCCGTCCGCGGTACGCATACTGACCGGCCTTGATGACCGCCTGCTTTGCGGTGCGGAAGACCTTGCGCCGGGCATTGAAATAGCCCTTCGCCTTCTTGAGAATTTTCTTGTGCCGCCGCCCCGCGACGACACCCCGTTTGACTCGTGCCATGTTCTTCTCCTGACTTCTACGTTAAGCGTTCGGCAAGCACTGCTTGATGCGCTTGACGTCCGAATCATTCACGTGCGCCTCGCGGCGCAGCTGACGCTTACGCTTGCTCGGCTTCTTCGTCAGGATGTGACGACGATGGGATTGGCCGCGCTTGAAGCCGTTCGCTGTTTTGCGAAAACGCTTCGACGCAGCCCGCTTGGTTT
>Ga0209611_10004718_pt1 | contig 23198 bp, 14 predicted proteins | sample S1TSphgellanicum_3_FD_187693 | JGI IMG/M metagenome (GOLD analysis project Ga0209611, IMG submission 187693) | Host-associated microbial communities from peat moss isolated from Minnesota, USA - S1T2_Fc - Sphagnum magellanicum MG (SPAdes) (version 2) | ecosystem: Host-associated > Plants > Peat... | reverse complement strand
AAATCTTGAATTATGGCTGATGAAATGTTTTCATCTCAAATCCTACAACCCTTATAAAGTTAATTTTTTAAAAAATCTTGAAATCTATGGCTATCAAAAGTTTTCATCTTAAAATCTTGGTCATTGTTGTGCAAAACCAACCACACATGGCAATTCAACTCAACAACTTTTCTTTGTGAGAAATTTTGCCATGTTGTGAAAATTTTCAATTTTTTTGTTCAAAATTTAATGACACATTGAATTCTTTTTTTCCAAGAATTAAAAAATTCAAAAAATTCTCTAAAATCACCATTTTTCTATGCATGGTTCAAATAGGTAACCAACAATATACAAGGATATATTTTTTCCATTCATATTTTGTTGATAGCCAAATTTGGCTAAATCAGCTTATGGATGATCTGATTTGGCTACATCACAAAATTGAAAGGAAAAGACCGATTCAGCTACTTTGTTTTTCTTCATTTTCTCTTGGGTTCTTTTTATCTATTTGGATATAACTAATATTCTTAAGGAAAAGCAAACTTGCCTGACATCATGGAAGGAGAGGATCTATGGAGCAACCTGAAAAAGCATCATGGTTTAATTTGCACACAAAAAGATTTGAACAAGTTAAGCCTCATGATGATTCACCCTCTCTCTCTCTCTATCTCTCTCTTTAGTGCGCCCTGGAGCAACAGAAGTGCACAAATATTGTCAACTATGGCTACCACTTTCTCCTAGCAAAATTCAGTCAGCTGGAATTGATCAATGAACTTTAGATTGATTGAGTACCAAGGCAATCAAGCTATGTCAGAAAGCATTCCATAACACATAACAAAATAGACGAGAGGTTAGCGAAATTGTGTTTATTGAACAAATGAATTTGTGGGTACACAAATATGAATCAGCTTTTGATTAGTTGTGCATGGAAAGATTAACATAACACATAGTATATAGAAGAGAGGTTAGCAAAATTGTGTTTATTGAACAAATGGATTCGTGGTTACATGTATATAATCATGATAACTCTATCTTGACTTGGTATGATGCTTACTTGGTTGAGAATTTCTTTGTTTTGGTGTTGTAATAGTTTGAAGGTTGCTGTTGTAACTTGTAACCATTCACAGCATCAAAGTACTTACTATTGTATCCAAATTCTAGTTTACATGCCATTATGCTGGATCCGGTGGAGCTGCTCTTACTAGACTAACCTAGAAAGCACTCAATATTCAATGCATTTTTTTTGTACTTGAGAATCATTATCATCATCATCATTCAGCTACGCGCTTAAGAAAGAGATTCTTACTTGTGCTATCTACGAGTCGGCGCCTGACCATAGATATATTTATTCTATTCGGCTCATTGGGTATTGGGAAAATGTTGTTTTTTTGTAGTACCCATCCCTTGATTAGGTATGTGTCAAACAATGCAATTATGAGTGGGACTTGACAAACCTCCCTATCCGAATTAGGGTTCTTCTTTCTAGTTAGAAGAACCAAAAAAGGTATTTTTTGTTTATCCTTTTTAAACACATAAGATTTTGGTTTCAAAAAGAATAAGTTTGGGATTTTTACTCATTCCACACAATTCACATCCAAAAGAGATTCTTTTCTTTTTCCTTGTTTGAGGGAGTCATTATAATTAAAAAAATCCACTTGAATCCCAGAAAAATCCAGGTTATTCGGCATGTGGCACACATGGGAAGAATAGTGTACCATAACCAAAGAAGAGTGACAAATTCCGAAGATATAGGGTTCAGACGTGCAGAGAAAGCAAATCCTTCACTCTTAAATGACCAAAATCATGTGTCTTTTACTACTATGCACCATAGGCAATCATATCCATATGGAAATGTGGGGTGGGGGGGTGGTTTCATTGCATTTAAAAGAGTGAGATTAGACTCAGGTTTGTCTAGAACTGAATTGCATGAAAGTGGGGAAATTTGTCAATTTGGCCATCCTCCGTTAGTCTTTCTAAGTCATCCAAATATTCATATCCGTTGTTCACAAGCAGCTTGAAAGTTGAAACCCTCTTGTCGACCTAATTTGATTATTAGGGTTCAGTAGGGTTTTGAAATGGACATTGTTGAATGGACAATCTCCTAAGGTTGGACTTATCAGACCGGTGATGACATCCACAAACATCTCATGAATGGTGCTCACCTGCCCCCCCCTCCCCCTCCCCATGCCCCAACAAACATGGTTGTGGTCAAGAGTGTTTTGTCATGAACAAATCATGAGGAGTTGCTTGTTCAATACAAATTTAGTCTTTGGAGACCCAATAGTGGTGTTGTTTTGGTCAATGAACCCTAAGCAAAACAATGGCCACAAAATGACCAAATGGGTGGTGACTTAATGACCAAATGGGTGGTGACTTTTCGGTGGATTTGGGCAATATTCGAAACCTACGTACCCATCCACCCTATATGGCATAGGAGAATTTTTATTGTCTTAAAAAAGATTAAGAAATTCTATGTTATTTGTAAAGAGCCCATTTTTTCTTTGGGGTAATGACTTTTTTTTTCATTGACCAAGTAGGATGTACATTGTAGGTCTCGGTTGTTCACACTTCAATTGACTTGACTCAAATCAAACAAATAGTAATGAAACCGTTATCCAAATGCCAAAATCATGCACTAAGTTGTTGAAAAAGTGCATTGTTCTCAATCTATACAAATATACACCCATACTCCCCATGCTTTCCATTTAGCCTAGTGCAGGTGAAAAATGATGACAAAATGGTTTTTGAAATAAAAATCTCATGCAGCCAATTGAGGGTGAGGAAGGGATATTTTTGGGTTTTTTTTTCCTTCTCAATGTGTTCCCCAATATGTTCCCACTAGCACCGCAGTTTTATCCCATATGTTTTGCACAAAGTTCTCCCCCTTTCTCACCTAGATGGGTGGGTCAAGGGGGAGGCATGTTAGAACTTAGAGTGGACATTACATACTTCAATATATAATGTCCACTCTAAGTTGTAACATGCCATTATCTTTATACCATAATGATGAAAACATTTCCATTTATCACAAAGAGTTCAAAGCTATCAAGGATGAGAAACGACTTCTTTTAGCACAAATTCATGGGCAACGGGCAACCAGAAAAAGTTTCCACCCTCCATATTCTGCCTCACAAGTTATTAGACATCTACAATGTGAGAAAGAAAGGTGTTACAAATGATAATCTCTTTCATATGCCTTATAAGGAGTTCTCTTCTTTGGGTGTTACATACATATATACCATTGTATCTCTCCCTCAACAAAAGAGGAAAAGAAAGCCAATATGAATCCTCCACTAGCCCATCATTACAATGGTAAGAGGTAAAAATGGATGCCCTTGCATGCCCTAGTTTTTTTTTTGAGGTTTGCTCTTTCCGAGGTTGTCTATCTATCATGTTTTCCCTGACAACACAAAGAGGAAAGAAAGAAAGACACTTTGTTTTTGGAACAATGAAAACCCCTTTCTATGCATGAGAAAGGAAAATTTCAAGCAACATATATAAATTAGAAGCTCCCTAATGTAGACTTGGTGATTTTGTATATAAAAATGATTGACTAAGTTTTGCTAACTTAGTTGCTCATTATTTGCTAATTAATTAATATACTCAATTTTGGAGGAGAGTTGAAAAGACTCCCAAATCAACACCCCTCTTTCTCTCTTCCCCACCCATTTTCCCTCCCATCACCTATTAAGGTTGCCATGCCATTCACAACGCATGATAAATCAATGCATGTTATGGAACTTGTGGAACAAGTTTACTATGGGTACCCAAAGTCTTGAAGAAGAAAATAGTTCTTTTTCTCTGTGTTGACTAACTTCACGCGATGAAGTTTTACTTGGGGGAATTGGGTCCTAGGTGAGAACCAAAAAAAGCTAAACATTAAAATTTTGGAAGCATTAAAATGGGTGCATGAACATGGTACATCCACAATTGTTGACATCGATTGAAGTAGCTAAGATTCTAGAATGTAGCAAATTACACTAGTATGTACACTTGGGGATCCTTCCTTCTTGTACATCCCATCCCGCCCCCCTTTTTTTTGTTTGGTCTCGTGTCACTTACTTTGTACAAAAGTAAACATAGCGAGTGGAGAGAAAACCCCAACCCCCCCCCCCACCTGAAAAGGCAAAATAGCCCAACAAAATGTCATCTCAAAGCCAGGAAACATGCCAGAAAGCAAACAGAGATGCCGCAAAATGCATGGATTGTTATGGTTGTTTTGATTGCCATATGGATCATCAATCCCCAAAATACGCAGAAATGGTGCCATAAATTTGTGGCATGTTGTTGTTGATGTTGTTGTTGTTATTGTCAAGCATCAATCCCCAAAAGCAAAGAAAAGAAGTATGGTACACGGAAATGGTGGGGTCAACAAGAAACAAAAACACACACACACAGAGGCAGGCACACATATGCACAACACGCCACAATATGGAATGAATCACACAAGAGAGTAAAAAAGTATTATATGTTGTGTGCTTCAATCTATACACATGTTTTCTTTTCACAAAAAATCCAGTTGCTACTTTGACACCCACTTTTCCTATCCTCTTTTTGTTCTTGCTGCTTTTGCTGTTGCTTTTGCTGTTGCTACTGTTGTTTGTGGTGTTGTTGTTGTTGTTGTTGGTGGACTTGGTGGTGTTGGTGGATTTGGTGCTGTTTTTTTTTTTTTTTCCTCCCCCTTGTTGTTATGGTTGTGATTTGTGAAGGAGATGGCAAAACACACATGCTTACCCATAGTAGTATTAATACTACACAAACCCAAGAAGCACACAAGAGCTTTGAGGAAGCAAAAGTGAGAGAGACATTGAAAAAGACTAAATCTACTAATTCTAGATCAAAAAAAGCAGAAGAAGAAGAAGAAGGAGGAGGAGAAGGAGAAGAAGAAGAAAAGTGATGGTGGTGCTGAGGATTTGAAACAAAGTGTGCATGGTTGCGGGGTTCGAGTGTGTTGTTGTTTGGAGGGATTGGGCAAAAGGGAAGAAGCTCTAAAGAAGCTCTAGTACTAGTAAGAAGTATTACGAGTACTTTTGTAGCTTCGCTCTTGGAAGCAGAGTTTTGCAGCAGCAGCTTGGAAGGATGGGTGTGTGGAAAGATGGAGAAGAAACAAGCTGAGAGAGATGTGTGCTTCTTCTGATCATGATCTGAGCAGATTTGTAATCCGGGGGTGATGGGTTTTTTTGGAGAGTTGATGAGTGAAGAGTCTGAGAGATCAGAGGATTGATGCAGTCTCAACTCTGCAATTGATGGTATTTCCATTTCCATTGTTTGTCGAGGACAGAGATATTGACAGACACCCACACACACACACACACACAATTTGGAAGGCAGTTTTGTACATACATGGAATGTGGAGAAATGGGTCCAAGTCATTGAGGAGGACTTGAAATTGGATTGCAAGGATGCAGGCGGATGTGAGATAATGGGCATGTATATGTCCATGGCTCCGAAGCACATCAGCAGGTATGTGTTCTCTCCAAGTCTAGTGCTTTTTTTGAGAGGTAGTTGCAGAACAATAAATGAATCTCTCTCTCTCTCTCTCTCTATTTGTGTCTTGAGCTCTTCGTTTGCTTGAGCCATTTCTCCATCTCTCTCTCACTGATGATGACATATTTAATCATTTCAGAATTTGTGACTATCTTTGTTGAAATATTCTCGGCAAACCGTTACTTGATTCTTGGGTTCCTCCTGTTCTTCATTGAAAGTTTGAGATCCATCTGTACAAGAAAGAAAGAAAGGGAGAAAGAAAGAAGAAGAGAATCTGTAAGGATGACTGCAGTTTGGGAGTGGTAGGTAGAACTTTGTGAATCTCAGACTTTAGACTATGAGAGAAAGAAGGGACTGAGTTTGATTCAATCCTTTCTCCTTTCTGTTCTCTAGTGTCTTTTGTACGTGAGTTTTGTTTGTGTCTGCTTCTGCAACTTGACCTCAACCTACTTTGACTGCAACCTGCAGACACTCAAGCTTTGAGCTTTAGTGTCTCATTCATCAAGTGCACATATAAGTCTTTAACTACTAGCAATACCATCAAGATCCAGGGGGGTCTTAGTAATGAATCTGGTAGCTGAAAATTTGTCAAAATCACTTTCTTTTGTTTTGCTGCAGTTGGTAATGTTGTCTTCATCCTGAAAGTTTCTGCTCCCTCAATGACTGAAGTTTAAAGGATGTGCATCTTTGTGCATCATCAATGTTTCCCATTTGTGAGAAGGTTGTGTTCTCTTCGGAGTACATAAAAAAGAGATTGCATTTTTGTGATTACCAAGTCTGGAGTTGAAGTTGTTGCAGCTGATTTGATAAAGATAATTTATACCTTGCAAAGTCCTTGTGTATTCTGATCAGAATATGAGATGATCTGCTCGATGCTTGTCAGGCCTTTGAAGACTTTTTTCTTTTTGCATTGTCCTTCCTGCAGGTGTGTTGGACAGTGGGAAAGAAAGAACTTTGAAGAAGTTCTTTGATTTGGCACGAGCTTTTCATTTTGAGGTTCAATGTGATCATGTGGAACACCGGCAACTTGGTGTTGATAATCGCAAGTCCATCACCAACACCTGTTGGTTGCAAAGAAGAGTCTACTGATGAAGCCTCAAGGATGAAGAATGATCAGCAGAGTCCTGTAGAGGACTCAAATACTGGAAAAGGCTGCCCTCCTCCATCCTTGCAGAATCAGAATCACAACAGAACTGCTGTGTTGCAAACTGGCAGAAAGGGAGCAGTCATGATCCTGGAAGAGTTAACTCGTCTGTCATCAAATCTTTGCAATACATTGAACATGATCGGTCCACTGGCATTTGCACCAGAGAGCACACAGAGTGACCCACAAAGTGTTGACGAAGATCTGGAAGTCAAGCGCTCAGTGCATGCTCTTGACAAGATCATTGCAATGGCTAAACAGTGCCGTAAAGCTTTGAATTCCTTTGTCTATCAATCAGATTGTAGGAGGTCATTGGATTATCCAGCTCGGCAAAATCAACAAATGCAGCTTCATATTGAACCATCATTCTATTTACACAAAGATCTTGCAACATGTAATTCTCTCAACTCTATGACATCTGGTGATGATCACTCCCTTATTGCGAGCTTCAAAGACCCAAGGCAGGTGGTGATCCACCAACAGTACATGGAAAATGTAAATCATAATGGATCTGTGCCAGTGGACAAAGAAAATCAGTACCTCTCTGAGCCAGAATATTGGTACCCATGTGTTGAAGCACTTGAAGAAGAGTTGTCTGGCAATGAGTTGGATTATGAGGCTTCTTCAACAGAGGAGTCACAATCTGATGAAGAGTTCAAGGAAGCTGAGTTGCAGTTGGAGGATTCACTCTTTGATATTCAGTTCACCCAAAATGCAGATGACAAAGCTTCAGGAGAGTCCGAATCCAGCTCCAGAGAGCATGGGTCTCAGGAGACAGATGTCTTAAATCTGCAACATTCAGGACAAATTGATCAAGAAGCCTCGTTGGAGAACATAGAATACCTAGATGGAGTCCAATGCTCACCTCAATCTTTGACACAGTTGCAGATCTGCAAGATCAATTCCTCAAAAATGGAGGCTGCTGCAGCAGCAGAGCTGGATCATGAAGCTTTGGAGTGTGAATTCTGGTCACCATCAGAAATTTTGTTGCAAGAGCCGGAGAAGTCAATTGCCTTGTTTCAGGACCAGCTTTCAAGAGAGGTGGAGGAGTCTGACCTTTCAGTCGAAGAAACAGAATTGCCTTGCCTGTCAGATCTCTTTGAGGAGAATCTCCGCAGTGATGGAATAATCTCAAGGGACCAACAAGCTTTGAAATGGGAGCTCGAACTGTCAAGGAAACCAAACTGGTGTCAATCATTGGACTCATTGGAAGCAGTGGAGGAGTCCAATCCTGAGCTTGGCCTCATCCCGAAGTCTACCGATCCTTGGAGTTTACAGGCGGATTTTGGAACTGCAATCTTTGAAGGTTTGGAGTGTTGGAAAGAGATTCAGTTTCATGACATGGGCTGCAGCGGGTTAGAGAGTTTGACAAACTTGGGGGAGTTGAGAGCTTCAACAGAAGAGTCGACACCTGAACTTAAACACAATGCACTTGCAAGTCTGAAGGATCTTGAGGTTGATGATGGTGTAGGCTTCTTCACAGGATTGCAGTTGTCAGGGAAGGTTTGCACACAGCTTTCATTAGTGGAGGAAGTCAGGAAAGCATTGAAGGAGTACTACACACAAGAGAGCTTGAAGGAGCTTGAGGTTCACGACATATGCTTCACAAGGCAAAAGATCCTAGAGGCTGACTTCAAACCATCTGAGGAGGAGCTGCTTGTGGACTCATTTGCAGAGTACCCATCTTTGGCATCTTCTTCGACCAATGAAAACTCACCTCCATCTGAGCTTTCTGAAGATCATCAACTGATTATGTCAAATGTCACTGAGAATACAACAACTCACAAACCTTTGACTCTGTCAAAATCTGTGTACTCATGTGCTGCTCCCTTGTTGCCGAGGATGAATTCTTCAGATACAGAGACTCTTGAAGAGCTTGTTTCACAACATCAGGCCAGCTTGAAGAGTGCTATTATTGCTCTGGACTCACAGCAGCAACTGAGGATTCAAGCTCCAGAATCAGAGAGCAAGGAGTCAAGTCCTGTGTACACATATCTTGAAATGCCTGATGATCATGACTCAACAGACTCTGATGTGCTGTTTACGCAACCTCAGTGGATGTCTTCAAGGGTGGTGACTGATTGGGATTTGAAGTCCTTGAAGGTTCTGACATTGGATCCTGACAGCACGAAGTCAATCTCCCAATTGGAAACTTCTGCAGAGTTGCTTGGTGGGTCTTTGGATCATTCAGAATCTGTTCATGAGCCTCTTGCAGACTTGGAGCCAGCATCCAAGATCCAAATATTGGAGCTTTCGACAAGCAAAGATCCCCAGGAGCAGTACTGTGATGTGGTTTTCTCAGAGCTCCCAAACTTCCAGCAAGTGGATCTCTGGAAGCCATTGGTGGAGGCAGATGGTGTAGGAGCACTTGATCAAACAGACTTGGAGTTCCTTTTCCCTGCCCACTTCAAGCAGAAAGTTTCTGTTTCATCTGAGGAGGATGACAAGAAAGAGTCGGTCCTTACCCACAGTGTAGAAGCACTGGAGACTCCAACCTCATATCCCAAGGCAGAATGCAACTCACAAGAATTAGTGGAGCCCTCTTTAAGCTTCAGAGCTTCAAAAGGTGGGTTGAAGAAGATTGCAGGAGTTCCGGATTTCTCAAGATCGAAAAGAACTGTGACCTTTGCTGATGAAACACAGACAGACACATGTGATGAAGATGAGGAGGATAGATTCTTTCCGAGTCTCAAGAGCTGGGAGATTGATGATGAGGAACCCAGGCCCCAACTTCCCATCTCCTCGAAACACTGTAAGCAACAATCAGAAGCAGAGAAACCACCACCCAAAAAATTCCATGAAACTTCTGTCCCTCAATCCCACAACCATAGAACCACCAGTAAAACAAAATCAACTGATTCTTCAGACAACTCTTTCTCCTCAAAAAAGAAGTCTACTGGGGTAATGCAAAACATTTTCTCATCATTCTCTGGAAGACTATTTTCTTACCCAAGAAGCTTATTAGCATCCAAAGCCAAAGAGAGCAGATCTAGGATTCGGCGTAGCAATTCTTCGAGGATGCCCCCCCCTAAAGAGACAAATTTTGGTGGATCAGCTCGTACAGATGCTGAACAGATCAAAGCAATCTTGAGAGCAAGCCGTAAGACATTCACTGGTCTAACTACATCTGATTTTTTGAGTCAGGAATTAGATTGATGCAGATCCAGTTCTCTGCTGTACTGTGAAATAACAGCATCACAAATCTGTATAAAGCTTCTGAACACTTGAAGGCAATGGCCTTGTGCTCCTGAAAATTTGGAAGCAATTTTTTCTGCAACTAAATTCATACTCATGCACAATCCTGCATGAATTCCTACAGCTCAGTCCTATTGCAAATTGACATAGAGGATGAATTTACACATCACGGGACAATAGATAGGTGTGACCCATTTCAGCAAGTGTCCCAATTTTGTATTTGTCGCATGACCCATTTCAACAAGTGTCCCAATTTCATATTTGTCGCATGAGCCATTTCAACAAGTACCACAGTTCTGTATTTTGTCTCAAATTCAGGTGCACACAATCACATACATTGCCTGTGTATCAGAGAGGGAGAGAAAAAGAGCTCACAATTGGTGGCAGATAAAATCCTTCTGCAGAAATCACTCCACATGTACAAAAAACAAACTGTACACACCAAAAAGCTTGACAAGAATTGGCCAAACACCCTCACATGCATGTGGACACAAGAAGAATCTGATCTCAACAAGGATCCAAAACTAGATTACTGTGGAATCCTCAACCCCACTTAAACCCACATAGACAACAACATGAGCTGAACCCAGGGGTGTAATCCTCATGAATCCATAAACAAGCTCTGGACACACTGAATGCCAATTTGGGGATTCAAAAAACCTCAAAGAAAAAAAGTGAGAGCAAGAGAACCCATTGCAGAATTTTCTCTTGGATTCTCTGATGCACAAATAAGCTTTACCTCTTTTGTAGAAGAGATCTGATGAGGATCAAGCTGCAGAAAAACTGAAGATCTGCATAAGCAATTTGCAAATTGCTAAGTTGGTGACCTCCTCCTGGTAGTAGATCAGATGAAGGTGCAAAGAGGTTGGTTGATTCACAATGAGCCTCCTCCTCCTCGCAAAGGAAGAGGTTCAACTCCATGTCTCTCTCTCATCAATTCCTCTATGCAGGGTGGGGGAAGATTGCATCAGTAGTGTCTCGCAGATCAAAGAAGGCAGGGAGAGCAGCAGTGCAAAATTGATGAGAGGAATTGTTTTGTTCTGCAGCTGCTGCTGTTGTTTTGCAAGAATCATGCATATTATTATGGATCTTGTGTTCTGATGCATGATCATCAGAGTTGGAATTTTTTTTGTTGTTGCTTCAAAGGAAGACTTCAACAAGCCTGAGACTTGAAGCATTGCCTGTTCAATTGCAGAGTTCAAACTCCATAAAAGCAATTCTGAGAGCATAGGGTTTTTGATCTCTATGGGTTCCAGGTTTCATTCTTCAGTGCAGCCACATTGTCATGGGTACTGATGGTCACTTTGCAGCAGTGGTTATGGAGTTTCAAGCTCAAGATGCCAAAGTTGTCCTCGTTTTTTTCCAGCTCAGTTTGCTTTAAATGGAACAAGCAGATCACCATGGTCTATCAGAACCTGCAGATGATGTGGTTTGTAAAGCCAGAGGTGAAGATGACAAAGTGGGGCTGTGGTGATTACTCCTGTCCAAATTCAAGGAATGTGACATGGTGGTGACTGCAGAGTTGCTGGCACAGTGTTTAAGAACACCTGGGGATTTTGAGCTCTAATGGCCAAAACCTACTGGTGTATGGGATGCAGTTTGGCGATGTGTTCATCGGTATACAGCCCAATTTGGGTTAAGGAAAGTGATCTTGTGTCTGGTGTTTTCCTGATTGGCAGCTAGCCCTCATCATGGATTTCCTGTGGATTACACTTTCCTTGAGAAAAATTTCATGCAAAATTTGGTGCTGGCACAGTCCTGCATTTTGGCACTCATTTTGGATCTCTGGAGTTTCTGGCTGGAAGGAAACAGGTATATTAATGGTGAATCTACAATTGTCAAAATTGAAATTTGGTGAAGTTGGTATGGGATGCAGAATATGAAGTGTTGCTGATCCTTTTGTTGAGAGCGCAATAAACTCAATGGTCTTAGAATGTGTCAATGGTGATTGCGGTTTGAAACCATGCTTGAAAACTTTTACTGTCTTCATATTCTCAGGTCGGCATTGTTATGGCCTATTGTTCAACATGCTGGAGAACCCTTGGGTTTCCACACTTGGTTGAAACTTGAGCTTTGAATCCACTGTTTCTTGGTTTGATTTTTGACTTGTTTCTATTCATGGAATCTGATGGGTTGCAGGTGGGAACGTGTGATTTTTCACTACCATGGCAACCTGATGTGAAACTACCCAAACATATATCACTATTACTGCAAACAACCCATCATCAGAAGCCACCATTGCCAAGTGCTGAAGCAATGCGAATATCATGAGCTACCACACACCCCTTAGGCTGAAAAATGCCACTCTTTCTTAAGGATTGAAACAGCTCACTGAGTTCATCTCTTCCTACCAGTCTGGGAAAGACACACATACCTGGGCCTAAAATTGTGAGTAGAAATATCAGTACTCTGCAAAGCAACAGAGCTTTGATGAGGATGTCAAATTACCCCACGAAGAATATTTGATGTCATGAAGATTCTTGGATTGTTGCAGGGAACATGACATGAATGTGGATAATGAACCCTACTTCAATGATACAATGTCATAACATCACGTGAATCCTTGAGTACTAGAGAGTGGAATAACAATGACACTGAGCAGTACATGTGGGTGGATATCTAGACATTCTGAGAGTATCTGGGAAATTGGGTACCCTTGTAAAATGACCTACTTTCCGAAAGGAAAATGCCAATGGAGAGCAAACCAAGAAATTTCTACAACATGGGTGGATGACTGAAAAACTGTCTGTAAATAATTTGATGCAAGAGGCATGAGCAAATTCCTCACATGATCAACATCTTTCTCTTTGCTGGACACTAGTAATCTATGGGATACACATACATACATACATATATATTTACTTGCTTCTTTCACAGTTGGTAAAAGCTAGAGGATGGTGCAGCATCTCTTTCTGTCTTGGGTCAAGTCCAAGGTTCGAAGAGTTGAGCAGATATCAACAAACTCTGGCCTATTACTGGGTTTGTGGTGCCAACAATGGTGTATGAGAGCTGCTAACTGACTGTCTATGTCAGAAGGCAAGTGTGGCCTAGCTCCTTTTATCACAGCTAATGGGATGTCACGTTTCTTCATATGAGAAAAAGGAACTTCTCCTGTCAGGATCTCAGCACAAGTCACAGCAAAGCTGTACACGTCTGCCTTGGCTGAATAGTTTAATTCATTGTTGTTGACTAAACCCCTTGATTTGAAACCCTCAGGAGCTTGATGGGTTGATCTAAATACATGCTCTAGAGCCCTATAAGGATCTCGATAATTAGACGTACTTGCAACGTACTCATAATATTCAGAAGAAGACACTTCAGGTGCCTGCCATCCACGAGTGCCCCGAATTCCAGCAAATATCTTTTTGCCAGCAAAGTTCTGAGTATCTGATTTGTCTAGCTTCACTTGTTGTGAAACACCGAAATCCGCAATCTTAACCTGAATGCGATGATTGCCAGTGGAAGACACAAGCACATTTGCGGCCTTCAGATCACCATGAAAGACTTGTCGGTAGTGCAGATACGCCATGCCTGCTGCAATCTGACTGATAATGTCAATGGCTTCTTTGTATGTGAGGGGCGGCCTCTGGATCCGAGTATCCATGAGATGACGTAAGTCACTGTCCATCAGCTCCATCAGGATCATGCTCACCTCACCAGTCAAAGAAACACCAAGCAATTGCACAATGTTTGGATGTTGAAGCTGTGAAAGTATGTTCACCTCCTGCTGTAAGACATGAGGATTTTTTGTCTTGATGAGTTTGACTGCAATCTTGGTACCCAACCAGTAGGCCTCTCGCACCTCTCCAAATGCACCTTCTCCAATAACTTCTCGAAGTTCAATTGTGGATGGTTCTATCTTGAGGCGGTTGATTTCCTGTTGATCAACTGCAAACTGATTGTTGTTGTTGTTCCTGATATAGCCAGGTCCCTTTGTCTCCTCAGGCTTGTCCATCATTGACGCAACAGAATAGAAACTGTCTGTCTGTTCACTTGTCACATGAGGACTTTGCCCCACATCCACCTTGATCTCCTCCAGCTCCATGAGAAAAATGGATCTGCACCATCCCCCATTTGCATCAAGCCAAACACAAGAAGTAATGGGGAAGACTGACTCAGCAATGATGCTGGCTAGAAATAAAAACATAAAAAGAGAAGGAGAAGAAGACCCAAGAAAGAGGAACAGAAATCCATTTTGAGGGCATGATCCTTAGAGAGGATCTTCATCACAAAAAATCTTTTTTCACATGCTTGATCCTGTCTTAAGACACCTGCCAATTTTCTGCTGCTTGCACAAAATCTTCAGCAGGTCCTGCTGCTGTCTTTAGATGCCAAACCTGCTGCTTGCAAAAATCTTCACCATGATCTGCTGTAGTCATAAGAAGTCAAACCTGGTTGCAGAAAATCTTCAGATCTAAACCTGCTGCTGTCTTGAGATGCCAAACTTGGTTTCTTCAGATCTGAACCTGCTGTTGTCTGCAGATGCCAAACTGTGTTTCCTTGTCAGCAAAAGAAAATAAATTTCATCGCCTGCTGCTGTTGTCTAAAGATAGATACCCAACTGCTAACTGCCAAAATCTTCATCACCAGCTGCCTGAGACATGTAACAACGGAAAGGAATGAAAGAAATATGTGACTGGAGCAAACAGCCCACCTGACTCTATGTGCCTGGAGAAGTCAAGTGCAGGGGAAAGCTCCACCCAACTACTTTTGCCATCCGATTTCCTACCAAAGGATTTTTGGTTGAGATCAGCCCAGCTAGGTGATTTCCTACCAAAGGAGTTTTTTGGGTGGAAATCACTCCTGGCACCCTCCAAGTGATTTCTTATTAAAAACCTTTTGTAAGAATTTCTTGGCAGCCATTTTCTCCCCCTAGGCTTTTTAAAAATCCCTTGGTGGCTGCTAGGCAATTTCCTCCCGAATATGACCTGAGATTTTTGATAGAAAATCATAGAAAACCTTGGGCTCTAGCACAAGGTGGTACCCCAGACTGGTCCTACATTTTGAGAATGTCCCTCATCCACTTGTGGGCTTTACCCATCAAAAAACATGAGCTAAGGTGATAATGGCGTGAGAAAGCTAGGGTCATGTGTCAGGCAGGGGGACGTTCTTGAGGTCCACAGTCCACACTAGGTAAGTAGGTTTTCATCACGCCACCACAATAGAATTGCCATCGTGGGAGCTTCATTGTGGGAGTCATAGTCTCACAACAATAGAAGTGGTGGTGGTGATGGCACAACAATAGTGACACTTGTGGAGAAAGACTTGTAGAGTAAGGGGGACATCTAGACCTATGCATTTTAGGAGCTCAACAACAACACATAGTACAAAATTCCATAGAAGAAGATGATGTCACAAAGGAAAAGGAAGTAAGGGGGTTTCTACCTTGGTTGTGAGGCCTACCAATAGGTCAAAACAAATCTGAGCTTGACTTCAAATAAGATTTGCATTACCTACCATGGTAACCTAAAAATGTGTCAGCTCTTCTCAATGTGAGCAAGGCCTAAGTAAGAGCTTGGATGAAGATGTGACCTAATGGATGAAAGGCTATTGCATTTTGGAATGATGGAAAACGCTAGAACAATAGACAATTGATCATCATGAGGTGTTGAGGGTCTTGCGAATTTGCATTTGTTATATATTCTATTTTTGTGATGTTTGGTTGTTCGCATGTGAAGGGTGTTGTTTTTCTTTCTTCATGGTTGCGATGGCACTTGGTGTTGATCAAAGAAGTATCTTATGATTGTTTTGGAGCTTGTGGGTTATGGAGTGTGAGCACTCCAATATTTGAAGGGAGCTTTTATAGAAGAAAAGCTAAGTTTTTACGTCTAAGTAGTGTGAGGAGTGCAAACAATCATTTTTTAATTTTTTTTTTTGGTTTTTGAATGTTAGTAACGTGTGTGGTTTGTATATCTTGACTTGTAATGACTCTCAACAAGAAGGAATGTGAGGGAAATGCCCTAATTACATGATAAAGGGTTTTGTTCTTTTGTTGCTCCATAGCCTTCTATCGTAGTAGAGATGAGAATTGTTGGGAAAAATGATGAACAAAAAAGGGGTTTTGAGAGTGAATTTGTTATGGCAATTGGGATGGGAGGAAAATGTTGTTGAAAATTTGGGGACAAAAATATTGTAAGGGATGATAAGGAATACCCACTAAGGTGGGAGTTCTAAAGGGAATTATTAAGCACCTTGATGAACCTTGGGGTCTTGGGCATACTCGCAGAGGGTGACTAAGGTTGTTATTATCTCTTTGTACAACTTTTCAAAGGCTAGAAATGGGAATATATAATGTTTGATGTTGTAAGACAAGGGAAGAAAAATGCCATAACTTGTTTAGTGGATTCAAAAGAGAGAGATTGGAACAAGTTGATTCTTCATGGTCCATAGTGTGAATTCTATAATTGTTGTTCGGTCATTAATTGTTGGTGCAATTTAGTTCTAAACTTATTTAGATGTTTGAAATAACTGTGACTACTTGTGAGCAATGGTTGTTGAATTAACATTGCCCCCCTTTTTGGTGACACCACTTTGTTGGTTGGTTATCTAGTTGGGCATGTTAACACCAATGTTGGTTTGTGGTTAGTTACTTAGTTGGGTAGGTTTGAACCAATGTTGGTTAGTGTTGTTTTGTAGCTAGTTATTTAGTTGGGTAGGTTAGAACTAGTCTTGGTTAGTGTTGGCTTGCAGTTCGCTCCAATTTTCGGTCTAGTTTCTTATGCTAGCCTTAAAGTTTAAGGTTGTGGCACCGCAAGGTCCGCAAGGTGAGTTGAGGAATTAGGGTTTAGGCCAATTGGAATGGCTTGGACATTGTTAAAAATGACATACCTTACATTTTCACTAACCTCAAAACAATGATTGGCATCACATCCAAAGTTTGATGTTGAGATGATCCCATGAACCATTGTGATTTAACTTTTTATTTTGCCTCAACCAATCATTTCACCGTCACATGGAACGTGAGCACATTCTACCCCTTGTTTGTTGCATTAGCCACAAGTTCTTCCCCACCCATTAGTGTCCACAATGGTCCCCCCCCGCCTTTGCATCCCTATGTTTTATGTTTCACATGTGTTGTTTTTATGTAGCAAGGGCATGATTAACATGCTCCACTCATAGGTAATTGTCAATTATAGGGGTTGCAATGTCTTTGGCATTATCAAATTCCCCCCTTTTACTACTTGGGCATGGATTGCATTTGCAAATATCAATGATGTTTTCCATTTGGGTTTACCATGCCCCTAATCATACCACCATATTCCATATGCTTTTTGTGTCAATGTTTAGAATGTTTTGTGTATTTTTTTAGTTCATATGGCCACTGACCCATTCGACATGCATTTTTGTTTTACATGCATTTCTATTTTTCCTTTCTTATTGTTTGTCTTTTCCTTCACAAAATGGTGAAAAAGGGCACCGAAAGACTTGTGCCTACTTCCATTAATACATAACAGGTGATTGGGAGACATTACAAGAGGAGCACATGATTTAGGCGAAGGCTTTAACTTCTTGAAAATCTTAGGAAATAGTTGTAAATCTTTTTCCACCTCCATCAACACAATTGTGTTGTGCACACGCATTTGCACATGTAGAAAAATATGTTCAAACAATGTGTGCATTAGTTATGAACATTTTGATGGTCCCATTTGATGACACCATGGTGGCCTTTTGCCTTCTTCACCCATTGGCAAAGGTTGACCTACCCCATTTTGTCAATGATTTCCATCCAAAGACAAAATTTATTATAAATTGGGAGGTGTTTATTTTTTCTTTGGCATGTTCACCACATCTTTCATCTAACAATCCTTCAGGTATGGTGTATGAACTTTTATGATATTATTTCATCCCAAAATATTCTACAAATGGCTTTGAATTTATTTTTTTAAATATGTGGACACATTGTTCATGGTCAAGTTCCCCCATTTGTATCGAATTTGCTTGCGACATCACGACTACTGACTTTGGAGAAACAAATCGGTGGCATTTGATCCATTACAATTGGAAAGGTCACTTTGTTAATTGGTCACCCACACACTTGCCATTCAATTTAAAAATACATTTGTGGAACATTTTTGTTTTCATTAATTTGGTGTGGCAACATAAAGTGGATGTGAGACAATCCGCATGAAGGTTTGCGTTACATTGGATTTGCATCTAAATTGGGTGGTATTACAAGTGGACGTCCATAATGCCTTCAATTCCATACTATGGATAACCATTTTTTAAGAGTTGCGACTTTTTATTGATATTTTGGATCAGTTCTTCCCATTTGTTGAACAATTTTATACATGTTAATCCTCATTATATTTTTCATAGGTTTCTTAGCATGGGGATTTCAAAGTCATTTTGTTCGAATTTGGTACATGACATAGAGATTTTTTAAGTGGAGTGTTGTTCGCTTTAACACATTTTCATGTTCTCCACCTTATTGTAATAACCCACCCTAGTGTTTTTCCTTCACTCATTGATGATACACATATTGTTGGTCTTGTCTCAAATGTGGTATTCGTTTTTTTATGATTACATGCGAAGTTTGTGACATTAGGACTTTTCATTCAACCAACAAAATGTGTAGTTTGGTCTCCTCATGGATTAAACCCATCCATATATCACTTTTTCCAGGTTATTTTATAGTCAACACATGTTTCCATATTCTAGGTGCACTAATGGGTTCTATGCCATTTGTGGAATCTTTTGTCGAAGAGGCACTTCAAAAATATATTGACATCATAGTTAGCTTCCCTATTTTTACATATCCACATGCAACCACTAAAATGTTTTCATTTTGTTATGCCTAACACTTAGGTTATTTATTGTGTACTATATTTTTGTTTCCAAGTATTTTGCAACATTACGCCAAGTTTGATTTGTGTACCATGGTTACATTGGAAAAGTTATTGAGGCACATGGGATTTTAATCGACATTATGGTGGGTCATTTGGCTCATCATCAAATCGTTTTACTTGTTTCTTTAGGGGGGTTTAGCCTTTTTTCAGCAGTTTAATTTGTTGCCCCTATTTTCTTGGGATGTTGGGCTCTAATGCTTATGCATTTGTCACTCATTTCCAATGGGATAACCATCCCATTCTTTGGGCAATAGCACATGTCGAAACCGACATTTTCCTTTCCACTTAACACTGTAGGATATTCAAACTTTACTACCCTAGGTTGTCTATTATCAAGTCCCCCCTTATTCTCACTTATAAGCTTTGTTGATGGACCACCTAGGCAAGTAGGACTTTGCCACACTTTTAATAGAAGTTTTTTTAGATGCCACATAAAGACATTTTTAATCCTATGCAAGTTTAGCCGCATGCTTTTGGTTATTAGCTTGTTTTACCATGCTTGAATTCCATTTGCCCTATGTTCACTTCTTCAAAAGATTACTAACGCACTCCCAACCTCTTCAAGGGACTCAAATGTGAGTCTAAGATGAAAATAACAGAAGAGTAGGAAGTTGGGGCATGTTCCCTGGCTCGTAACACTTCAAGGGTAGAAGGGCGTGCTAGAGTTTCGGGATGGGACTAGGAAGATTGACAAGCACTTCAATCATTCATACAGACCTACACAAACCAAGTAACCATTTGGTTAGTGCATAACTAGAGCACTTTTGGTGCTAGGACGAGCCATGGGGAAACTCGGATTCATAAGATTCATAAGATTCACCATGGCCCGGACTTGGGGGAAGCCATGACCTTCCCCCTTATAATATACTATGTGCCTTTCCACGAGGCCCACATCCAAATGGCATTTTGTCTCGGGACTCCCACTTGGGAGTCCTGAAATTCCCAAACTTGGGACTCTTGTGACTTTGGGGGCCCATAACTTTGTATGCAGACCTCTAATTGAGATGAGGTTTAAAGCAAAGTTGTAGCCCTTGTCAAGAGCTTTTCAACGGTATGTCTCACGTCAACTTCACGCAAGGAAATCGAGGCGATTCTTGACTTTTAGTGGTTGAGAGTCAAATTGTCAATTTGACTCCTAGCCCTTCTTTTGGCCATAACTTGTGTTTCAGGTATCCAAATGGGTGATGCGAGCCCATTTCAGACCTTTACGTTTTAGGAGCTTTTCAATGATATAAAAAATGTTTCAATCCAATGAGTTTATACCCCTGCAATTTCCCTCTGAGAATTTGGGAATCCATTGGGACTCGAACTCCCAAAATGGGAGTTCATTTAAGAGTGTGAGGGTTCATTCCCTCACATTTTTTTGCACTCCCAAGAGCATGAAATGTGACTCCCAAGGTCACTCTTGGCCCACACCCTCACAAGCCCTTGCCTTGGTCGCGAGCCCAAGGCTAGGGTTGCAACAATTACATACTTACCTTGGTTTGACACATCCTACAATTGCACATTCTCATGTTGTCAATGTGAATGTACCATTGATGATTTGGGTATCCACTTGTTTTGGTGTTTATGCAAAAATGTACACACTGCAACACATGATATTTTTTGGGATATTGTCACAACTATTACTTTGGAAAATGGAACACACATTCAAAAAGAGGTTTCCCACCTTTTCTCCTACCACACTTGGTGGAGAATCAAAAAATTTATAAACATTAGAGATGGCTTTCGAACTTTAGAAAACATTATCATAGTTGATCTGACCTACTTGGATATGATACAATGTGCATCATCCACGATAGTGCATGTAGCAATAATTGTCGCTCAAGAGAAAACACACTCATATGCAAAGCACACATCAAGAGGTGTCTTCCTTCCCCTTGCCATAAATACTTATGGTTGCTTTCATTTTTGTTTCAACTCCTTTTTTACTACTTGTGCTTAGGCCACTATAGTTGACACTCAATAATCCTTTTTACTTCCTATGATGTTTATTTTTTATTATTGACAATGTGTGTCCATTGCCTTCTAGCATGTGTAAGCCATTGTGATTTTCTAGCATTTTGCTATGCTTTGGAAGTATTCCTCATCTCTTCCACACATAAAAGTTAATGCATTTTTTTCACTAACCAATTTATGACAAACAATGTCTTTTTAGTTTAAAGTTGTCTATTTTATTTGTGTATTAGTGGTGTTTTGATTATTACGTTCTTTTATGGCTTGTGTTTTCATGTTTTTATTTGCCTTGTACTTCTTGTGGATGGGTTTTCATCCCTATTTTTTTATATACATGGTTTTTTTTCTTTATCATGAACCTAAACATAAAAACTTACTTGTTTTTTAAAAATGTAATTGCAATGATTCACAAATTTAGCTATAAGACAAGTAGGATAGGTAGGATAATAATTTAAATAAAATATTTTTTATTTTATTTGGTAATTTGTAAAAGTAAATGTTCCAAATGTGGCAAACCCAATCCAAAAACCTTATTTTTTTGGTGAAACAATTCAATTTTTTTCAAAGAAGCCTTTGTAAGGGTCATAACCACAATTTTTTTCACTTGTGGCAAAATTTTGCAAAAAAAAAAATGCATTGGTTGGAATAACACTAAAGTATTACATTGGCCATCAATTGTTTTTGTAAAATGAAAATTGAATGGATACATTAATCAAAATTAAATAAAGCTTTTAGTTGGTTATATTTGTAAATGTAATGTGAATGTACATGGCCACGATGACAAAATATATCATAAAGATATGATGATACAATTGAGAATTCTAAAGAAATATTTGGCCATAGAAGTAGCTACTATTTCAGATTATTGAGGTCCAATTGGCTAATGGAGGGATTAAATATTACTATTTTATTACTAACATCAAATGAACTATCATGCACATAGTGACACACCTTTATGGAATTAACTTCTATTAATGGTTTCCAACATCCTTGTTTCACCTAGCTTCACAATGTAGAATGTTGTATATAATATTATGTGCACACTAGATCTAAATATTTGTAACAAACAACATCATGCATCATAATTTATGACTACACCCAATCAATGCCTCAAGTTAATTTCCTTTATATTTCACATCAAACACATAAACATAATTAGTGATACCCCTTACAACAAAAGGCTAGACACACCATTAGCTCAAATGCATGGCAAGTCTACACATTGCATGAGTGATTGATGCCTTGGGTAAGCCAACACCCACATTGGTACAATGTTAAACATCCCAAAATATTTTAAACTTGTTTCTAAATATTATAAATATCTCATAATTAGACTAAAACAATATCTATGAATCCTAATATAACAATTTCTAAGCTTAACATGGCCATTAACAGGCTTCACTCAAATTGGTGAAGGGAATAGTATGGGTGTTGGTTCACTTTGATTGGTAATTGATGATTACAAGTGACCATATTACAAGGTCTATGGAAACTATAAATTGATTAGTCATCACCAAAGAACTTTAATAAAAACATTACATTGCATAAAAAATGCGTCCATGTTAGAAATAAACACATATCATTTGAACCTATTGGCGGGAACCCAGGGTCTCGCAAAAAACTCAACGTCAGAAGACAATTAAATTTTTTTTTTGGAGGGTACCTAAAATAGCGCCCGGGCCCCGTGGTGGATGCCGTACGGGGCTTTTACTGGCCTGGTAGGAGCTCTAGACCTCGCTGGAGCAGCAGAAGCAATGTCTAAGCGGAGCCAGGAGGAATGTTTGATTGAATTGAAAATGAAAATACACCGTTGGGGATTTGACAATAATGACCTGAGCTCAATTGAGAAGAACAAGGGCAACATTTAGGAGGCCGTGGCAGCAATCTTGGATTATCTTGAGATCTGGGAGAACTGTAGTATAATTGGCCGATGGTGTGATCAACTACTCGCATTTTCGTCACTAGTCGAGAAGCTGCCCACGTTGTCTGATACAACAACCTCGAGTTTGACCGCCGGTGAATCCTTACTCTAGAAGCGCAAACATGGCGGCATCAGTGGATCGTATCAGTGTGTGCAGCAGATCAACAAGAAGACGGATCGGAAGACGAACGCATTGGAAAGAGTGGTGAAGAAGATGGGAGAAGAGAGTCTCAACGCATTAAAAGAGATGTGGAACGCGATGAAGACGGGATACGGCGAGGCGAAATGGGAGCAGGGCGAAGGAGTCATTCTGGGATTGATGGCGCAAGGTTATTCGGATCGAGAGATTAAGGCCCTCCTTGGTGTTGGTGGTTCTCATGTGTCACGGTTGAGAAAGATTCATAAGGATGGGACGTGGGACGGAAGCCATACTCGCCGTCCTATGAAAGTTCCACATCACGCTCTATCATTAAACGATCTAACTGCATTCATTGAAGACTGCAAGACGTGGGAGCTGGAGGATGGATTTCCCTGTTCGCATCGACGACCTCACCAATATTTTGTGGAGGCTAAGCTAACCTGGATGGAGCTTTGGAAGCAGTACGAAAAGAAAATGGTGTCTCTCGAGCAGCGAGTGATGAGCTTCTCTCGATGGACCCAGTACATCAAG
>Ga0209611_10004717_pt1 | contig 23205 bp, 15 predicted proteins | sample S1TSphgellanicum_3_FD_187693 | JGI IMG/M metagenome (GOLD analysis project Ga0209611, IMG submission 187693) | Host-associated microbial communities from peat moss isolated from Minnesota, USA - S1T2_Fc - Sphagnum magellanicum MG (SPAdes) (version 2) | ecosystem: Host-associated > Plants > Peat... | reverse complement strand
AGAAAAAATTGAAAAAAAAAAAAAAACAAAGGGGAGAGGAAGATTTTACTAGGGTTTGAACATAGTTAGGCCATGCCCTTTGGAATGGTTGTTAGATAAGGGAATGGATAGGAAAATCTATAGATTAATTAAATAAAAAAATTATAGGGTAGAGGTGGTGGGAATTGGTCAAGAATTTGTGACTCCCCCCTTTGATAATCTCCAAGGGGTTAAGGGGGAATGGTGTAGGACAAGGTGTTGAGGGTGCGCTAAAATAGACCTAATTTAATTTAATTATAAAAATTTAATGTTTAAAAAAAAATTGTTGATTTGCACCACATGGGCTTTGTGTTCCTCACCTATGTATACATTATGAAAAAATTGTAAACATTTACATAAGCTACATAAATGAGAAATTTGTATTCTTAAAATATTTTTGACATTTGTTTTTAAGATTCTTGATTTTTGATGATTAAGTGTCAATTTGCATCATTATAATATTTATTTATTTATTTTTGGTTTATTAACTATAGTCATTAAGGTATGGCCTAATTGTTGATTGAAACAAAAAAATGGAAATTATTACAAATTTGTACACATCTATGTGATGGTGCTTCAAGACCTTGTAATCTTGATTTTCAAAAATTGCTTAAAAATTTATGATAACTTCAATTCACTATCTATTAATCAAATATTAAAGAGGACCATTTTAGGCCCTCTTAGAAATTTAAAGCATTAAGAAAAATGAAAAAAATGTTTCATTTGTGTTTTTGAACAACATAACCCAAAGTGTTATTTTCTTGAAACTTTTTCATTGACCATTCATTTGGAAAATTAAAAATTTATTAATCCGATTGAAGTTTCAAATTGTGCACAACTTGGGTAATCTTTTGGTATAAAATTAAAAGTGAAAAGTCTTCTTTAAGTGAATCTTAGATTGTCTAGAAATTGAATGGGTTTAAGAAATTTGGGGTGTGACATTCCTAGTGGTACTACCCAAGGATGGGTTTGCCCCAATGCAAAGAAGGATGATTATTTGTTTGGTTTCCATTTGATACTTTGTGAGACATATTAAAACAAGTGTGTAGGGGGGAAGGGATATATAAAATTATCCTTATTCCAAGTATATTTGTAATAATGTGTGGTTAAGTTCATCTTGCCAAGACTTACACAAAATGTGGAGAAATTGATGATTTGGAAGGAGTTTATTGAATAAATGGCAACCATTAGTTATGTGGATGTATTTTGGGTGTAGAAGAAGGTTAAGAACAATTCTAATAGGATACCACAAATGCCCTTGAACAATAACTTATTCTAAATGGTTACAAAAATGATGTTGACTTTAACCCATCATCACCATTAAAATAAAAGAGGTTAGTAGACCTTGTTAGAATTCTCCTTTCAACACATAATTGAACAACAAGATAAAAAAATGTTTTATAGGTCATTACATCAAACTTGCTAATGTTAGACACCAAATCTATTATTTTGTGCACGGGAAGCAGAACATCAATTGTCATTTTGAAGATTGCATCATAAACACAACAATCTAAAAGAAGGGAAATTTTTTGGAGTTGATGAAATGTGCCTTGATTTTGTGCATTATTCTTGAATGTACCACATGATCCTACCACTAGAATTGGTTAGAAGTTGATTTCATAAATGGTTTTTTTATTGAAATGCATATTGCATTGGGTTGATGTGTAGGAGGAATTGAAATGTGTATCACCTCCCAAACGCAAAAGTTTTGAAAGCAATTGTAAACATGGCCATGATGACTCTCAAGAACTCATTGATTTTAGGAGATGTTATAACCATGACCATGTTCTTCATGCTAAAAACATTCATGATGTTTAAAGATACAAAATAATATTTTTAATTACATCAGGTTCAAGCATTGTAAAAGTTGAAAGATTTCCTTTGAGTGCGAGCTTGCACATGAAATTTGAATTTTTCTTTTCACCAATGTATAATCTTAAATGTCAACAATGTTTTGCCTCCCGTTGAAGCAATTCTAGAACATGCCTCAAACTTAGAACCCACCCTTCAAGTTATTAATGTGAATGTTGAAACATAGCAATTCAACAATTTTAGTGTAATTTCAAGTTTTGGAATAAAGTAGACTTGCAGATTGTGTGCACTTTTTTCATTGATTTGGAATAGAACAAAACTACGGATTGTGTGTATTTTTTCATTGATTACCTTTCAAATGCCACAATTGTGTAACTTTGAATTTTCTATGGTTTTAATGCCTTCCTTTAATGTTGCAAGTTGATAGTTGACGATGAAATTAATTGTTGATAAAAGGTTTGTTAACCTTCACTTGCTTATTATTTGAATGCATTATTCACCTAATACACAATGTTTGTGCACATTGATTGCGTGACCAACTTTAGACCAACCATGCTTGTGATTTGTTTTAACAAGGTCACCTTCAAACATGCTTACAACTTCCATTGTGAACCATTGCTAATTGTCATCTTCTTCATGTTCCATGTTTGTGTAAAAGAAAAATTGGCACCACAACTCCATTGCAAAAGAGGACAAGGGTGATGACACATGTTGAAAACCAACTCAAGATGAGCTCTGGCTATAAACAAGACGGACACAAAAACTATGATAAGAGGAAAGAGACAACATGTCATCAAAAAATTGACGAAGAGTGTTTTGGCAAAGCAATGACAATTCATCATTAACCTTAACCATCCCTTTCAAAAAATGCTTGCAAAGGTAATTTGGAAGGGAGTGATTGCACACTAGACAATCCATGAAGATTTTCACAAAGGTAAAATTTGCAAAGGTCAAAGTAGGATTGGTACAAGACAAATTGGAACAACCTTAAATGTTTGTAAGGGATTTCTAACCAATGTAACATAGTTGTAAAAACATAGAAAAGATTTGGTAATAGAATGTTATCATTTCATTATGAAATGTATTTTTGAATGATGTAGCATTGTCGATCATAGTCCAAAGAAAACATTTGTGGACTCATATTACATAATCCATAAATGCAAAATATGACATTCTTTCTCTAGTCTGTCATGATGCTATTGCAATGTTAAAATAGGGGTTGAACATGTAAACTTTGATATTTAATTTGATAGATTCTCATGAAACTTCCAATCTGCATAGAAGTCCAAAGTTTATTGAAACCAAATACTTGTGAGTCTCTCTTTATAAGAAAAGAAAAGAAAATCCTTTGTGCTAAATAGAGAATTTAGTATATAAAATTTAAAGATTCATTAAAATATAAAAAAACGAACTTACTACATGCTGTCGAGAGTCACTTCCTTTGTGACCATGGATTTCACATTTGCTGATTCTGGTCCACCTTAATGTGCAACTACCCAAGGGTAGATCGGAGGTGAGCACTAGAGATGCTCTAAGTAAATGAATTGGAGATCTCAATTTGGTTCACATTAATACATATGCTACAGGGTCCACTGAGCCTGCTCCTTAGATGTCAGTGGTCTTGAGGGTCATTCTTTGCCTTTGTTCCCTCTTCTTACTTGTTTTAAAACAATTACCTGCCTCAAGGTACAGGTAAATGTCAAATACAAACCAACTGGGTAGCCTAAAAACATGATAAGTCTGAAATATTTACCAGGTCAGGTGAGGTATGCAATGTATTTACCCGGATATCTACTTTTGGATATGTCAAAGTAAAATGACTTACCCACCCAACACTATTGGGAGTGGGAGGTTGCACATGGGAGCTGGTGCCTGTATTATTGTACATTGCATCTCAAAGGAAAAGAAGAGACTAGTGTTGGCTGAATATTGATTGGCTTTTCACCCAGTTATCAAGTTTCAATCAGTCTCATGGGTCCCGATCAGGATATGAAATAGCTGACATTCCGGGTATAAAAAAATTCACTAAGATCCAGTTAAGACCCTGCCCCACCTCCAGCACTCTGGAGCACTTGTAAGGGACATTGCCAGATTCAAACTCCTCTGCATCCAGACTCAAGGAGCTGAAGTTGGAGATTTTCATCAACACCCTGTAAAAGAAACTCCTCGGAGTTTTGTATTTAGAGAGTGTGTTGCAGAGCATAGAAACTCGTGGGGGCATTTTGGAAAATGACAACTTGTGCATATGAGAAAAATGGAATGTCCATGTTCTTTTTTTCCCCAATGATACCCACCAGATATCTTCCGGGTATCATGGGAAAACCTTAAAAATAAAATCCTCGGCGCCGCAGGCTTAACCAGAGTCAGGCTGGCGCTGCTGGGCTTCACCTCATCCGGGCCCTTATTCTGGTGGAGCCTGCAGCCAAGGGCTTTACCCACACAGAATTAACGAGCGTGAATGAGCCTAGTAAGTAACTGCGCGTGAAAAGAAAGACTGCCACACAGTTGTCGATCATGGAACTACCTTAATTGATTGCATGGTCCACATGGTGGAACCACCTTCAAAGTACATGGTCCACATGGTTGTGGATGGTTGGGGCCCGGTTAGTCATTGTGGATGAGATCATGGATGTTATTGGTGAAAATGGAACCATGAGTCTAAGGCCGGTTAGAATGTCAGGTTTAGCTGATACTTTTGCCTCTGGATTGCGCAGGCGTCGGCACCGGCCGCACCGCAGTCTTGCGCTGAGGAACCCATCTGTGCTTGCACATGACAACCTTAGCAAAAATCGGGGCCGACTTTTACAGCAAAAGCTGTCTAGAGCCACTTTTCTAATTCCCTCATCATCTTTTCCAAACTGAAGACAAGCTTGCAAGCAGGGAAAAAAGAAAAAAAAACAAGAAGAATTTTAATGACAACCAGCAGTTGTTCCGACGTTTTATAAACCGACAACTGATTACAGACTATGATCCTTGAGATTTTATGGTGCCTTGTGCACAAAAATTACATCCCTCTTTCGGCTGAATCCGTCCTTATTTCCGTGGATATTTTGTCCACATTTGTCTTGCCTCAGATCCATGTGTGATGTCGTTACAAGCAACGTCAGGTAGGACCACTAAGTTCTGTATTATCTAATTGACTCTTGTTGGGATAATGGGTATTTCACTCCGTCTGCTGCTGAGCTATAAAATTAGCCCACTGCAACTCTAAATTCCACAAGAGCAGTTATAGCGATACGCACTTCTTAGAACTGTAAGAGCAGCCCTGCGCGCACATCCGCCTATCTCAGCAGTTGCAATTCCATTCACAAGCCGCACCTCTTCGCTTCTAGTTGGACCGTTCCTAGTATGTTGGCTCTTTCGTGCACCAGCCAAATATTCAATTCTGATCAGCTCTATTCCAGTACTGTTCTCATACCGTTTAGTTTCTCCAAGTGTACAGCACTAGGTTGCATAACAAGATTTCCTCGGAGTTTCTTTACCCATCTCTCCAGATCTTCCGTCCTTACGTTCTCGACGTAGTAGCGGCTAGCTTGAGTTCTCCCTACTGTGTGTGCAAGTCTATCTGTGCTTTTGAACACAGCAATAGACTTCTAGAATATTGGCGATGGATATGAATGAATTTTTCTACGGTGGTACTAAAAGTCACGAGCCCACCTACATACAGGCGGACCAGTACCAGTTTAGTCACGCGGCCCCGTACTATGCTGCTGACACTCGTGAATCGCGTCTCCCATATTCTTCTTCCCGCAGCAATTACTACAGCGATTCCATTAACGGAATGCACGTTGTCGAGCTTCTGGTACCCATGTGCTGCACAAAATGCGAGGAGAAAGTGAAGGAGCAGCTGATGGCAGTGGAGGGAGTTTACCAAGTTTTTTGCGATTCTCGATCACAACGCGGGAGTCTAGTTACTGTCACGGGTTACGCCGATCCGCAGCGGGTGCTGAAGAAGGCGAGGAAGGTTAAGAAAGGATCCGAGTTAATTTGGTCTCGTGGTACAGCATTCACGGCTAATTCTTACAACTCGAGATCCTCATCACATGCGACAACAGCAGCTGCTGACGATCCAAACTTCCCAAAGTACAATGAAAATCTTCTTAATGGTGTCGATGATGATCAGTATGAGATCAGTGACAATACGGTGTATAGAGTTTCTTGCACCCAGAAAGTCTCTTCAAACAATCACAAGCAGCACTTCTTCAGACCCATATATGAAGAAGCTGTGAGCTTCCATCCAGGCATGTCTAGTACCCATCTACAGCACTACCTTAACTATAATTGAGTCTTCGACTACTGAGCATATGAAAGGAGAAGAAGAAGAGAGAGGAGACGAAGGAGATGCAAGAGTGAACGGTGCTGCCACCCTTAAGCCCCTTCACACTCTGCGAGCTGCCCAGCTAACCCATGATGGTTGAGTCCGGTAGTATACCAGGGACAACAGGGCAACCGGTCCGACACTTTCCTGAATGCAAATTTGCAAGACGCTAAGTTCCCACACTTTGGATTAACTGGTGAAACCCATCAATCCAGTGTAGCTTGGTTGCCTGTGATGGGCCTACAGTAGTAAACTAGTTCTTGTGAATTTGTACCCACAATCACATCCAAGAGAATATGTGTGGGCATACATAATATGAAATATATGTTTGTTGTGTATATATCTCTTGCACAAACCGTTTTGAAGTAGAAGGTTGAGACACAGAGCATATTGTGTTGTTATCACTGTGTGTGAGAGAGAGAGAGCGAGAGGAGGAGGAGGTGCATATATGGTGCATTTTCCTTCCATTCAGTGTTTTGGACTGAAAGTTAGAGTGAAAATTAGGTACTTGTGCCTCCTAATGGACTTTAGAACTTTGGGAATTGAGGTGGTTGATGTGAGAGCTTATTAGCTTGTGAAAATATGTGAAGTGAACTTTTGTCAAATTTGTTCCAGGTTCAGTTTTGGTTTTGGTGCATCTGGACTTGTACACTTCCTTGGAAAATTATAGCTTATAATAGAAGAATGTAATTTAAGAAGCACTTGTTTTTCTTTCCTGGTGGCTGGCCCTCCTGCTTAATAACATCAAATTGGAATAATGCCAAGGATAAGTGTGGAACCTTATGAGTTGAGAGCAGCTCCATAGCTGCAGAAATTGTCTAACACATTGGGTTGCATAATAATATATTTGGGATGAAGTACAAGCATTTCCGCTCCTCTTTACTTTACGTTTGTTGTAATTTCCTTAGCAATTTCTCTTTTGATTCTTTTGAAAAGGTTTGGGCTGTCTTATGCGATTTTAGCCTCAAGCATACATTCAATCCCTCAGGATCAAACGTTATTTATGATTTGCTTCCTTGGATTGGTTTGGATAGATCTGAGCCATACCATGTCCTAGTCATGCTCAGAAATCGATTGGTGGCCAGATGGGGAGGGAACCTCATCATCCGGCTCAGGAGAACGCACCAAAATTGTCAAAAAAGTTCCCTCCGCAGTTGAGGGTTTTCATGTCAATCCTTGGACTTTGTACAACATGTTGAATTATATATTTTCTAGATTCTCTTTTGTGGGTTTTCAGGCACGCTACTTGCGTTTTTAACCCTGTCTGTATATGAAGAAGGGTTAAAGTATTACTGTAGAAAATATACACAAATGTATAAAGTTTTGGAATAGGATTGGGTTTAGGAGTGAAAAAAAAACTTATATGACTGATGAGGTTTTTCGAATGGGAAGATTCCATTGTTTTGAGGCATTAGCTTGGCAAGACACTAAAAAAACCCCGATCGAACTCTATCCAAAGCATGGAACCGCCTGGTTTTATTGCAAGATTTGATTATTGCAAGGTTAATTATAGGATAAATTTATAATATGGCTATTTTTTGTGGCCAAAAGTAGGTTATTGGTTGGGATCTTGTCTTTCTATTGAGGGATCATAGGTTCGAAATTGGATTAGTACAATAGAACATGTGGGTCCGATAGAGCATATTGTAATGGTTTTTTCTTGCATGCTAGAACATGAAAAACTGCATTGTTAGAATATGCAATTCTATGTAGAGTGCAAAAAGGTTGAGAAAAACACCATAAAATGAACATTGGATAGAGCTCAATGGGAAGTATTTAGTGTCTCTTGTTGACTTGAGCAAACTAGCATTTCAATGTTGTAATAGCCTCATAGGTTTGTGTCTAGGTGCAAAGAAAGTTTTTTTTGGCTAATTGTTCAAATCAATTGCCTTTTAAGAGTTGCCTTGGTGTATTATTGTTTACATGTTGTGCTTGCACATTTCAAGGAGCTTTTAGCAAAATTTGGAACTTTTAACACATGTAACTTAATTCTCCCTCATTTTATCCAAAGATGTTATTTAGGATGCACAAACCTTAACAATTCTAAGAATTATTTCAATGCTACAACCTCCACAAAGATGTTATTTAGGATGCAAAACACATTAACAGTTTTGAGAATTATTTCAACATTACAGCCTCCTCCTTGCATGAAGAGAAAAATTACTTGTGTTGTTTGTTGTGGAGAAGGTTAGTAATAAATGCAATCACATGGGCCAACAAATGTGTACATGATCCAGTTTTTGGTCCAGTTTTTGTAAAAGGCATTAAACTCTAAGATGACTATTCCTTATTGGTTGGTTATGATTATTGGCCCATGTGATTGCATTTAAATAGTCTTGCATCTTGTACAGTCCCATTATTCATGTTTGTGACCCAGAATTGGGAAACAATTAGCACACTATGTTAGATGTGGTAAATATTACTAGAGGCCCAAATAGAAGGTACAGTGGAGCTGCTCTTGTATTCCTTATATTTTTGGAGAGGCTACTTTCCATGGTCTCCTTCCACTATGGATTCGTAAACTTTCAAATTGGACTGAAACGCAGTGCTACATGTGCCTAATGGGTTCCCTAGTTGAGAAGGCTGGAATAACCCAAAATATGTTTTGATGTGAAAGGCTCCTCTTTCTCGCCAGATAAAAGGAAACAAATGCAGGCCCCACAAAGTACCAGATAGAAGGCTAATGAAAAATGAAATATAGTAGGGCACAGCAGAAAGCATGGGGACAAGGAAACAGCAGCAGAAACACCCATCAAATAGTTTAAACCCCTAATCGCCTGACATTTGTTTTGGAATTTTTAATCGACCTAGCAATTATGAAAAAAGAAAAAACTTCAAATTTTTGGGTGTGCAATGTGGAGTGAGGTCAGAGACTCCAAGTGACATGCTGGCTTGGGAAGCCCACATCAATTTTGGGGGAGGGGGTGGGAGGAATCGGGTCTGCCCAAAGCAACAAGGAGCCAATTAGGTGAAGGACAGTATCGGCAGGGGTTGCAAATATATTTGGGAGCGGGCAGGTGGGAAGCACTGGAAAAGACTTCCAAATTGAACATGCCTATGGTAACAGCAGTAGTGTCCCACAGCTCCATAGACCCACTTCCCTTCCCTGGTCTTATGTACATGACATGGACTAACAGCGAAGGTAATGCGATGTGCATGAGACTGGGATTCGCTTAAGAAGTAAAATTGTGAATCTTAATCCTTAGAAGTTAGAGCTATATTAAAGTTTTCCCTAAAGTCAGGAAAACACAGCACCAGAACCCTGAGTTTGGTCCAAAACCGGGTGAGATTCATAAAAAACCCTGCAAAAATGTACATTAGCCTTCAAGGGGGGTGGAACTCAAAAATGCACTGTTTTTCGTGCCAACCTGAGTTCCATCATGTTTGACCCCTCTTTCCTTTTTCCTGAGCGTCTCCACCTCTGCTACATATATTTTCATTGCTCCTACATGTAAAACTATTACAATTACCTCGAACCTTGTGCATTAAATGCTAAAATTCAATATTTCATACCGAAATTTAATAAAACTTCTTTGGTTTGTGGACCTCACTCAAAGAGGGGATAGGGGGTGAAAAGAGGCCCAAGACAGGGTGGAGACATGATGACTTTAAGGAAAACTCTATTGCATAGGAACTTTAACACAACGCAGGTATGTGATGAAGATGACTTCAGAACGATAGTACAACCTTTCTAATAGTACAACTACATCTACACCAAAGGTATGTAGTGATGACAATAGTCACACACAATCTTAGAGAAGGTTTAAACCTTTCTTGATGCCAAGGTATGCCACATCCTCATTGAAAATTGTCCATTTACTAGACGGCCATGAAGGAATCTTTTGATTCCCACCTGATACAATGATCGATTTGTTTTTTAAGAGATTGTTGATTTAAAGATTTAACTTGCCATCCATTACATGTTTTTAAACTTTAGTTGGTCACAATGCTGGATCTATCATCAAGAAATGCAGAAATTTGGATTTCCTTTAAATGTTGTTTGCAGATTGTAGTTTGGATCTTTGTTAAAGAGGTTTATATATAGTTTTAAGAGTTTTCAAGTTTTGTAGAGCATCTTTTTGTCAAACTTGATTGTATCATAATTGTAACAACTATGTGAATTTAACATAATGGAAATTGATGATATATACAACTATGTAAGACAAAAGACTATCAAAATGGCTTGTTTCATAGACCTGGTGTTTGTAAGACATAATTCTGAAACCATTTGATCAACAATCATGTGAGTTATGTGACTTGGGTCCACATAAATTAAAAAATCAGCAGCATAACACATATGCAACAATAAGAAGCCATTAGAGGGATTTAGGGGTTGCTCGTTTGAAGGCAATGAATTCAATTTTCATCATCAAAATTGTAATATCAAACAAGATTTCTACAAAAGCTGAAATTCAAAGAAATGTAACAACATTGAAATTATCCTATGATTCAAAGATCAAGAGTGTCAATCATTTAAAAAACCCCATTAAAAGTTTTACATCTTGCAGAGGTTTCCTAACAACACAATTTTTTAATTATCATTTTAAAATAAAAAACCAAACATTTGTAATTACACTTGTTGTGACTTCTATTAATATGACTACACCCAAAAGCAAATATGCCTAATAGCTAGTCACCATAATTCAAAAAAATCCATCATAATCACATGCATTGCAAAATATTGAAATGCATATGCCATGTAATATAATGAGTTTGAATATATTATCTTTTTACCCACTTCAAAACAATTGGCTTCCCATGATAAGGGTAAGCTTCAAATATATGCTAGAACTAGGTAGAATAAAAATAGGGTAAGTCTAGGGCCAATTGGGTAGGGTAATTATAAGGGTAGCAAGATAACATTACCAGCTAAGTAAAGTAATGATATTCACCCTTGTATATATATCAATGTTGTGTGAGTATATTGTTTTTATATATCCTTGGGTAAGGGTATACAATTTTTTCAATTTATTTATCCATCAAGTTTGGGTATATTAGCATTCAAACAATTTCATCAAATTAAGGTCCAAGTTGAAAAATATTTTTTTTGGTAGATGGGTAAAGTTTAGGTAACCTTTATCATATAACCCTTTTTGGGGTTAAAAAGGGTATTTTTAATTTAATTAAAAATGGAGAACAATGTCCAAATTTTGAAATCTTAAAGCAAAGTTTCAGAGGTCAAATACAATGTCAAAATGTAAGAATCAAAGTGTTTGATTCATCCTTGATTAACATAAGCATGGCTATGAGTGGAATGCTTAGTGTAGCAGAAGATAATGATTGGTGATGAGTTTAAAAATAAATTGTAGCTCATTTTTTTATGTTTTAGTATGCTTTTGAGTTATATAATTCTATTAAATAACAAGAAAATTATTGCCTTCCAAATTAAGGGGTCTTCCATTTGAAATATATTCTTATCATACATTTATCACTCCTAGGATGTGCATTTTTACCACATGTTAACAATTCTCAATTTTATCTCATACGGCTTGCCCAAGGTTCTCAGGTTCTTACTTATATAATTGGACCAAAGAGAAGACATTGCATCCTCACGTAGAAACTAATGCTTTGGCAAGCTTCCAAAGTTTCTATTTTTAAAATCTCTTTTTCTTATAATGGGCAAATAAAAGTGGTTCATTGCCCAAAAAAAATAAAATTGAAACAAAACAAGGAACTGAGGAGGCACCCCATTTAATTAATAGAACTAATATGCATATTCACCTTTATTTTTTTACTTCGATGTCAAAACATACCTTACTATGGGTATGGTATGTTTATGAATAGGGTATAATTTTTAGCATTTATGTATATTTGGGTATGTACTTCATTAAGGTATTTCAAAAAGAATAAGTTAAAATGAATAAAAAACCTTATCTGTATTCAATGGGTATATCCTAGTAAAAAATATATCCACCCAACATTGATATATACTTGCAAATATATCAAGGTAAAATATTTACTTCCCCAATCCTCCTTTTGACAGCCATCTGCAGAGCATTTCCAATGTCTTGTCAAGTTCCAACTCATTAAATGGTGTTTTGATTCATATAATCAATTGTTAAAATTTTCTTTGACCTTTTTTTGGGTTGTTTCTTAGGCATAACCTTGTGTGAGATCTTATGACCTGTGTAAGATCTCAGTGATCAATGGTCAACATGACCTTATAAATTCATAAGCATCACGTTTCCCAAAACATTCTTTAAATTTTTGACAAATTTTGGCTTTTCTTTACATAGGTGAATGGTTTGCATTTAGGCCCTTTCGAGAATTTCAGCCGCTTCCCCTTGCCATACTTGCCTTAGGATGGGAGCCTCATTTCCTGGAAGGGTCTAAATGCAGCCGGTTCTCCTATACTGATAGCTTTGAATTGAACATAACTGTCATGAATTGCATTAAGGAGTTGATCTTTGCTGGATAAGTTTGGGTTTTCTTATGTAGGAAGGGTCTCCACCAGTGTTGTCCGGTTCTTAGGTTTTTACTAGAATTGTCAGTTTCGGGTTTAAGCCCTCACGTAAGAATGAAAAATTGTCAATTCTGGTTTTATTTATTTATTTCAAAATGATGACCCATCAATTCCTGGTCTAGGTCAAAATTTATTGATTATGGGTTCTCAATTTTAATGGGTCTCATATTGATAAAACTTGTTGGTTTCTGGTCTAGGCTTGGTTCTTAGATTTTTTTTATAACTATTTTTATAGTGCAAAGATTTTTTTTGGACTAAACCAATGGAGGAGATTATGTTGTGAAGTACAACTAGAGGAGCTAATCCTATGACGATTTTTTCAATTTAGAATCATTAGCTAGGAGCAAGATGCAAACAAATGAATATTAGAGCTTTCAATCTCCAACAACACAAGTATCCTTCCTTCAAAGATCAAATATATGGAGCAATTATTTCTTTTCAAGCGAGGATGCTGATCAGATGAACACAAAAATGTCACCTCACACATGTAAGATTGATCTTGGGTAGCCTATATGAACATTCACCTTTTTTTCTAGCAGATTGGTGCTAGATTTCAGCCTCTATCAGGTTGGCGCGATAGCCAAATAGACGTAAAGCACCTAGTTTTGGCAGAGATTGCCTTGGATGTGGATGGAGGTTGTTAATTCACAACCTCAACATACATCCCTTTCGCCATTTCCACCATTGATTATAGGATGGTGGGCATCATCCCATTGCTAACAAGCATCATAAACCCTAACTCCTTTTGCTTCTTTTGTTATAGAACATAGGCTTTTGAAGCTAGCTTGCATTGTGAAACTCCCTCCCATTGCCACATTTTGCAATAGACGGTGCAATCTCTTCACTAGATTGTAATTGAATGATTAAATTAGGAATGTTAGAATTATATCTAATTGTAGAGAGTTATCACTAGAACTTAAGGGTGTTAATTACATTACCCCTTTTTGAAGAGTTACTGAAGTTGTTGAAAGCACGCAATTTGTGCAACAATGGCAATAGGATTTATTGTGGGATTGCAAAGGTGCACAAGCTTGTTTAACATTGGCTTCAAGGTTCAAGCATATTAAGCAATAGGTGCATTGAACTTTTTTTTTTTTTTTTTGTACATTTTGTTGTGTGAAGGTTTTTTTTTAGTAAGTCATGTTTTCCATCATCCTCTCCCAATAGCTTCTTTAGGATTGCATTAGTACTTTACTTCGAGCAAGAGGGTGAAAACATGGTCAAAGGAGCTAGGGGCACCAAGTAAAATCCATGTGTCATTTTTATGTTGGTTTATAACTTAAAATTTTGTATTCTGGATACCTAGTTTAACACTGCATATTAAATATAAATACATTTTGACTACAAATTAATTTCATATCATATATATTATGCATTCATGCCCTCTATCATATAAATTTGAACAATTTTTCTTAAAATCACATTTTCAAAATCCATAATTTTCAAGGTCAAAAGCACGTTTGAACCAAATATGTTCAAATCAATTATTTTCATTAATTCAAGTCCTTTTGCCTTTCTAATCATCAATTTAAAAATCTTCTCCAATTTTCATAAGGAAAGGCGCACATTTGGTAGAAAAAAAAGACATTTAAAAATTAAAAAAAACTATCCATTTTCGAAGTTTGAGTGCTTTGAACATGCAAAAACATTTTTGATTTGTGTCAAGTTTTGAGCATATAAACTTTGCAATTAATGGAAAATATTCCAAAAACTTTTATGACAATCCAAACTATTATGTTTCCCTTGTGATTTTTTAAACATATAAATGTTTTTTAAAGGAGTGTCCATTCACTTGGGTGGTTCCTTTGACTATGTTTTTACCCAAGAATGACATATAATTAATATATTATTTCTTATTTTGAATTCCACCATGTTTCCCCTTTCTTTTACATCCTTTAATGGTTCAAAATCAATTATTGCAAGAGCTTGCAATCCATTTAAAAATTCTATTGATAATGTTTTTGACCTAGCTGCAAATGATCTAATTACATTTCTATCATTGGCCGAAAATGCTCCACCTCTTGTCTTTCTTGGTCTTGTAGCCTTTGGTGGTCTTTGCTATTCCAACCAAAAAATGTTTAACTCATGTCATGATTAATTTTTCATCCTTTACTAGTTTTGCCGGTGCAACTCTTGTCTTAGTTCATCTTACAACCTATGCTTATCCTATTGGTCCAACTTTTATTTTAGTTTGTCTTGCATCTTTTGTTGATTTAGCTAGTCATGTTAAAGATCATATTCATGACCATGAGGTCATTTCTAATGACAATGTTGTTGAGTTATTTGATTTTTAGTTTGACAACCCTTTTTGTTCCACCTTGTAAAAAACAAAAAAATGAAGGGAAGATTCGAAATTTTTTTACGACAACATTTACAAATTTAAAATTGAATGGGTAGCTTGAATGCCATGGGTAGAGGGCTTGGTGTTTAAGGGAGGGTGTATAAATGTGGTGACTTAGTGTAGAGTGTGTTCATTGATTGAGATTAAAGAAAAAATCATTGGTTGTAAGTGGGATACATTGACCAAACATTAAGGTTGTAGAATTGTAGTGCATGATATGCCAAAGTTGGGGGTGAAAAAAGATGGGGAATACATTGAACATGATTGCGCTCATTTTAAAAACATGAATTTGTATTCCTAGAAGCTCTTAAGTCTATTTTGGCACAAGTAAACAAACCTACAAGTGAAGGGAATTGGAAAATTATGCAAATGGAATATATTTTTTGCATGTTTTGTTTCATGGCCATCCAATGCTAGAGTATGAAAGTTTATATGAGGTTTTTAAGAGTTTAGGGGTCTTGAACAATCCAAACGTGCATTGGTCTAATATTGCTAGTTGGGTCCTTGATGAATTCATGTACATGCAAGTTCAAAACACCACTATCAAGGTCATTCAATTTGCCAAATTCATAGCCTACTCATGTATTGAGGTTACAATTATTGATAATGGTTCATGGATATGTGTTCATGCTTACATGGTTGATTATTAGATTAAGATTCCAATTTTGTTTTATGTTGAAAGAATTGTGGATGGGTTTGGTTCTAATAATTTCATTAAAGTCATTATGGTTCCATTGATGAAAGGTGGGAGGTTGACTAGGGGGGATGTTATAAAAAACTTGTGTTTTGGTGCAAATGGGGCTTCTATTTTTCAGGGGAGTAAAATAAAAGTCACAAAGCAAATTAAAGAAGCATGGGCACGATTGTCAATGGGTGTCCATTGTGTTGTTCATAGGACTAACCTTGCGATTCGATTTTTATCTGATTTGACTTTCATTGCGTGCATTTAAACATTCATGATAAACCTATACATTTATTTCAGCCACTCATTGAAATGACATTTATAATTCCAAAAATCTATTATAATCATAGAAACCAGAGGGAACAAGATCATAAAAATGTTGAGACCCACTGGATGTTGATGTTGGAGCCCTTGAAGCGGATTATGGCCGAATATAGGCCATTACTTAGAACCATGCCATTATGCCAAAACGTGGCAAATATGACTACACCCATGATTACGTTTGTAGTCATAAATACCATTCATGACTATATGACTATGTAGTCCATATGGACACATTTATCCATTAATCGTATATTTGTCCTAGTCGTAAATCCCATGGAATATATTATATATATGTATATAAATTGAAATATATTTATAAATGGCCATTTGGTAGGTAGGTAGGTAGGTAGGTAGGCATAGGCATGTAGGTAGGCCTAAGTAGGTAGTTAAGTAGGATCCTATTTATTTTATGATGACAAGACTTTTTTATTGGCCCATCACAAATAATATTTTCACTTTAAATGTATGTAGTGCATGTATTGTGTGTAGACTAATATTTTTTCACATATTTATATAATTTACAAACTTGAACTTGTTGACAAAGGATATGGAATAAATTGATGACATTATCCCACATCATCCTTTGTCCCATATAAAACTAACCCAACTTTGACCATTATTATCTTTTTCATATTTTGTCCAAATGAAAAAATAAATATAAATAAATAAATCAATAAATAAATATATTCTTAAATTTGTTTCCAAGATCTATAGATCCATTAAAATATTTAAACCAAAAATCAGGTAATTTGACTGAAAATGCATTTGAATTTTCATTATTTCATACATTTGAACAACAATGATATCTTGAAGATTTTTTTTTTTTTTTCATAAAATGATTTGCAAATAATAAAATATGTTTATAAACATATTTTAAATCAACATGGTATATATATATAATATTTCCCCACCTTTTAAAAATATACCAAATCAATAAAAATGGTATAAATCTTGTGTTATATTTATCTATAATTACAAATTAAAATAAAATATGTTATTTATGAAACATATAATATTATTTTCAACATTTAGAAATTTTATAAAAAGTATTAAAATTATTTGAATGTCATACTTTTTATCAAATTTTATTGTGAGTAGTAAATTTTATATTTTATTTTTAAAAATTAATTAAATGTGATTTAATATAAAATATTTTAGAAAACCAAGTTGCATGACCAAATAATTTGATAAATTACTAAAGATCAAATTTTATATTTTTTGTTACCCATTACACGAAAGCATGAAAAATGATGCCATGTTGGGGCATGTGGATTTCTTTTGAAATTCATTGAATATCACTAATAGAAATATATTTCATTATTTAATGTGGAAAAATTCCAAAGAAGATATTATTTAAAATAAACCTTTGAGCAAAAGTCTCAACTTACATTATGAGAAAATCATGTTCGTACAACTAAGTTATCTAATTGTAACCTAGTTCTATCAGACATTTTTTAATTGTAATCTAATTCTATTGGACACTTTTTAGTTGCAATGGACAAGTTGCAATGGAAATAATTTTTCATAATGTTAAATGTTTTAATTATATTCTAGGTATCAATTTTTCATTTAATTTTATGGTTTCAAGAGCTTTGGCAATTTGTTTTCCATTTATTGGGAATTTTTTAAATGAAAAAAAATTCCCCAAATTTTTTTTGGCAACTATCTAAAAATTCACATTAAATAATTAGTGACTCTAAAGAAAATTTAAAAAAATTACAAGGTATTAATTATTTATTTGTGTATTAATTATGTGTTTAATCATATTTACAAGCTTATAATATGTTTATTAGGTATGTATGTCTACCTTCTATTTTTTTTCCCTTTTAATTTATATTTTTTAATGTTTTAATTTGTATATTATTAAATAATTATATGGTGTTTGTGAAGAAGATTTTTAGTCATGTAATCCTATCCAAGAAAACTTTTAGTCATGTAGTCATATCCTTGGTTACAATAATATGACTAGGCACAAAAACATGGCATATATGACTATATGATTAAAAAATGGTCATTAATCATATTTATGTTAGTCATAAATGTGAAGTTTTGGCATAGTGTGTAAGTAAATTTCAATTATGTTCAAATAACAAAAGTTTGTAATTCTCAACTTGTTTTTTTGTTTTCCAAATGCTCTTCTTGTCTACTAGTGGGTGCCCGTGACCTTCGGCCACTGTGAAGTCCCCCGGTTTCTTTAAACTTGGTTCGCGTTTTAGTTTTTTTTAGAAACTTTTAACTTTTTTATTTTTATATTTTTATGTGTTTCTATTTTTATTATTATTTTGTGATCATCCAGCCGGACGGACATTTCATCCATCCCCTTAATCGGGACGGACAGTAGTTAAAAGAAAAAAAGTTTCCCCAAAATCCGTCCCGTCATCAAGCTAGACGGACATTTCATCCATCCCCTTAATTGGGATGGACAGTAGCTAAAAGAAAAAAAAGGTAGTTTTAGTCAATACAAAAAAAAATAAAATTGATTCTGGGCTGTCCAAGGCCTAAATATTTGTTTTTCTGGTCTTCTCCTAAATCCGTCCCGTCATCAAGCCGGACGGACATTTCATCCATCCCCTTAATCGGGACGGACAATAGCTAAAAGAAAAAAAAGGTAGTCTTGGTCAATACAAAAAAACAAAAAAAAAAAAATTATGGGTTGTCCAAGGCCTAAATATTTTTTTTCTGGTCTACCAAATCTTTTGCCTCAAAAAATCAAACTGCCCCTAATTTCTTTTTGATCTAGAGTCAATCACATCTGGGGAAGTTACATCTGGGGAAGCTCCTCAAAAAATCAAACTGCCCCTGATTTCTTTTTTCTCTGGAATCATTACATCTAAGGAAGTTATGACTGGAAGAATTTTTCAGGCATTGCCCAGACAGACAAACAGACAGACACCACTGTTGCTTTAATATATAAGATGTACCGTCAAATACACACGCACCTGTGCATTAGGCACGAGGTTCATAAACTAAGGGAATATATATAATGTAAACTAGGGGAGCTTAGTAGGCTAAGTTTAAAAATTGAGGAATAGAATATGAGACAATGTTTTTTTATTTAATTTGGCAAAATTCTTCATGCTTTTGACTCTATGAATGAATGTTGGGCCAGGTTATTCATGTTCATACTATAGTACCTTACCATTTGATAATGCTTAGAGTGATTTTATTTTATTTATTTCATTTTGATTGTCCAATCATAAATTTTTTAAAATTTTGATTTAAAAAAAAGAAAATTTTGTTATTTTGGCATATTTTAGTATCTACAATAGTTACATAGGTACCTATGTAAATAAATTAGACCCTAACAACCAATTGTGATCATTTAAGGTACATACTTAGTACTTTTTGTTATTGCAATTCAATTGGCATTTCTTGCATTTTCTAGGCTTTCTTTCTTCTTTTCACATTCTTTTCCCCTTAGCAAATCTTATGTTTTTTTAGTTTACATTAGTTTTAGCATTGTGATACATGGTTAAGAATGAAGGACAAAGGTGCATTAATAATTTGTTTCAAACAATTTCAAGTGAAGAAAGGACGCAAATTGTGGAAAAGGGGCTTGCACAAATGAGAGAAAGTAACAAGGATGCAACATCATGTAGTGTGCAAAAAGAGAAATGCTCGGTTGGCAAGCTTAAAATCCAACATAGTGTGAAGATTTTGAGTGAACATGAGACCAAGGGAGAGGATAATGAAACAAGTGATCTTCAAAATGTAGAAAGAAATGAAGGGCCTATCAAAACTAGTTTTAGCCACATCTTTGGCCCCAAATATTAGTTGCAATGAAGAAGCATGGAAATAATATTATTATTCTAACATTTTTACAAAATGTTTACAAATCACCAAGAATGTTTTGTCCTTATGCAAAACTAATCAAGAATACAATGTGGGAATGGTTCATAAAAGAAGGTGAAATGAAAGAAAATTACATGGAAGTTGATCAACGTGGAACAATAGTGAAAAGTCCAAAATGGAACCTGCTAAAACTTGAAAAGTATTGTGAACATTGTGATGAAATAATTCATGTCCTACAAAAGATGAGGAAAGTTAGTTAGCCATTATCAAATGGGATTGTGCAACCCATTTTCAAAGGTATCATATAATCTTTTGTTCTTTAACTCATTAGCCCTAGACGTGGGGGGTTCAATGTCACAAGAGAATGATCAAGAAAATTCATGAAACAATACATGTGTTGGACTTATTGAGTGGTAACCACTATTGCAAGCAAACTCCCACCAAATTGGCTTACTCAGGGCCTAACCATGGTTTAAAGAGTTTATTATCTAATAAAAACATATCCCATTCCACCTACACTTGTTGTGAACAGTGATAAAACTGAAATCCATTTAGTTCCTAACAATGGTGAAAAAACTTGGGAGCCAAAAGGAACCAAACATGTGCAAGTGCTACATTTGGAGGATGAGAGCCAAATGACGATGTTCATTTCATCTAACATTGTTAAAAACTTATTTCCACCACAGATAGGTTTACAAGTTCTACCCCTAAGACACTACCACCAAATAGCAATGGTAAAACAAGTTGCATCAATAATGGTTGGGATCTTATTTTTATTGAAAATCATTGGTCATCATTAGAAACAACCAAACAATTTGTGAAAAAAATCATCCTTCCTTACTTATAATCCTAAATCTAATTTTTGCAGTTAGAGAAGGAACAAAAGATGGTATGGATTATAGATTGTTGGAACGTTCATATTAGTGAAAAGTTTCGCAATTGGATAAAAGAAAAATACAAACATCTTGTTGATTTTTGTTCCTATTCATTGCACAAACAAATTTCAACTAGTTGATGTGATCTTACAAAAACCATTGAAGCTTGCATTCAAGGTTCATTTTAACTCATGGACTTCTTAAACCATCAAAGACCAAATAGTTGATGGGCAAGAACTAAAGGTAGACTTCAAGATGAGCAACCTAAAGCCTAGGATTTGTAACTAGTTACATTTAATATAGATAGAGGTCAAAGCCATGAAAGAGACAATTATCAAGGGATGGGACCAGATAAGTATCACTAAATTTTTTTTACTTGCATTCTAACTTGCAACAATGGAAGCTAATGTTGTAACACCCCTCTTCAAGGAACCAACAAATGTGGAAGTTATTGAAGAAATTGATATTGACATTGATCTAATAATGCCAATGTTAACAATTATTGAGAACTACCTCCAGCCTACACCACCAACCACATGTGCAGAGCCATCAAGAACATGACAAAGGATGCGTGCACAAGCTAGGAAAAAAGAAAATCCTATTGCTAAAGTTATGAAGAACATTGTTTTATTGTTGCCAACTTACACAACTACTACTATTGGTCAAGAAGAAGTTTATGCAACTATTGTTATTTTGTTGGTCTATAAAAAGTTACTACTACAAAGTCAATACCAATTACATGGAAGAAAAATGCTTTTGCATTATTATCAACTTGTGTAATTGCTATTACTACATCATCACTGACAAAATATGCAACAATTGCAACTACATCATCATTTTTAATGTAAGTTAATGGAAAAATAGAATGGTGTTCAATTTATTTTTTAATGTAATGTTTACCATTTTATAGTGTTCCGAACATTATAGTAAAAAAGTTTGATTGAATGGTAGGAAAGTGAATAGGAGTGAAACAAGCAAGAGGACCTACTTAACAAATCCATTTTTTTGGAAACTAGGCCATGATGTTGGCCCCTTCAATTGAAGAACCTAATTGAATTACTTGGCAAAAAACAAAAGATTAATAAAATTTCATTACATAACATGTTGAAAGGGAATTGAAAGTGAGAGATCATTCATGAAAAAAAAGTAGAAAAAATATGAGAGAAGAATCGATGGCCTAATCATCAAGTGGTGATTTGACCTCACTATTACAATCTGATTGTGAAGTTGTAGTTACTAATGACACATATGAACTTTGTATTATAAAACATCACAAAATGTGTTCATATTTCTCCTTGTTCACCATTCATTTCTTTCCAAATTGTAAACTTCCACAATCACAAGTATTAATTGATATTATATTTATTGGTGACAAACACATCCGATGTCAGATTAATATTAATGTTGTTGTAATACTAAACATGCACATGTCATGCCTTACTACTTAACAAAAGAACTAGGTTTAATAATCCATGCTTAATGCACATGGAGATCATTAAAAACTACTTTGTTGCAAGTTGCACAAGAGGATCTAATGGTTTAAGAACAATTAAGGATGTAGTTGCCACTCTATAACAAGATTTTTATTTTTGGCAATAATATTTTGACCTGAAAATTTTGAGAAAATAAAAGATTTTAAAGATCTTAGTGTAATTTCACTAAAAAAAACCAAAAAAATTGCATTAAAATCGCCATTATGACGGCTACAAAAAGCTGAAAAACAAAAACCTTGTTCTATAAACATGGCATTAAGATAGCTTCCCACTCTTGCCATATTTTTGCCTCGAGGAGCATCCATGCCCAATGCATGCAGAAATCATTAAAAATTATTTCGTTACAAGTTGCAAAGAAAGATAGGTGGTTTACAAATGGTCAAGGATGTGAAAGAAACCAATGTGGCAACAATTATTGATCCCATGATGTTCTTTCTCACTAATTCATGGAGACATTGAAGTCCAATGTGCAATTCTCGCAACATCAGTGAATGAAAAGATGCAGTAGTCATGGTAGCATTGGTATTGGCAGAAGTTGTAATAATTGGAAAACAATAGTGAAATCCAACTCCTACAACCGTCAAAATACAATTATGAATGAGCTTTTATTTTTGTTACACATCATAAGAGAAAAAACACTAAAAAACCAAAACATTATTAAGAAAAGAAGAAGACCACACCTTTTTTGCCTTCATTGTTGTTTGTAGACTAAGTGCTTTTTGAGACATAGTGAGTGTCCAAACCCCAAACAATGCACTATGATCATGTGAAGTGTAGATCATGAGGTGCTAATAGACACAAAGTGATGATCCATAATTTTAGCACTTCAAAATTAGGATCTTTGGAACCTTTGTAATGGACAATGAATGCAAAGCAACAATCCATAAATTTTGGATGTCAAAATTAAGGTTTCTAGAACTTTCAACAGGGTAGTTAGTAAATTTTTGAAAAATTGGATCTTATTAATTTGTTTTAGATTATCGCCGAAATGGTAAAGGTATTATGGTATATCAACCACGTCAGGGTAAATATATATTTTTGAAAAATAGATTAAGTGAGTAAAATAATGTAGGCTTTAAAATTTTTT
>Ga0209611_10004716_pt1 | contig 23206 bp, 22 predicted proteins | sample S1TSphgellanicum_3_FD_187693 | JGI IMG/M metagenome (GOLD analysis project Ga0209611, IMG submission 187693) | Host-associated microbial communities from peat moss isolated from Minnesota, USA - S1T2_Fc - Sphagnum magellanicum MG (SPAdes) (version 2) | ecosystem: Host-associated > Plants > Peat... | reverse complement strand
CGATCCGGCCGTCGCGGCTTCGCGTGCGCGCGATCCGTTTCTCCTCGAGACGAGCGTTCCCGGAATCTTCGCAGCCGGCGACGTGCGCCACGGTTCGGTCAAGCGCGTTGCGGCCGGCGTCGGCGAAGGCAGCATGTCGATCGCCTTCGTTCACGCGTATCTCGCGGCTAGCGAACAGGGTGGGTAAGGCGCTCGGGGTTGCGGTGGCGTCGCTCGCGGCGTGGACCGTCCTCGCTCTCGCCCGCGGACGATTTTGGGAGGCGATGGTCGACGGACAGCGCGGCGCGGTTTCCGGTACGTACACGCCGATGCGCGTCGAGGTGATCGTACCCGCGCGCAACGAAGCCGCAACGATCGGTCCTGCGGTCGCATCGCTCGTCGCGCAGCACTACGACGGCCCGCTCGCGGTCACGCTCGTCGACGACGATAGCGCGGACGATACCGCCGCCATAGCGCGTCGCGCGATCGACGCATCACCCCAGCGATCTCGCTTTGCGGTCGCACCCGGTCGCGCGCTTTATGCGCCGTGGACGGGCAAGGTCAACGCGCTCGACGCCGGCGTCGCATTCGTCGAACGCGAACGCGGTCGGCCCGACTATTGGCTTTTCACGGACGCCGATATCGAGCACGAGCCGGATAATCTTGCCGAGCTCGTCGCGAAGGCCGAGCGTGACGGACTCGATCTCGTGTCGTCCATGGTCCACTTACACTGCGAAAGCGCGTGGGAGCGACTCCTCGTTCCGGCGTTCATCTTTTTCTTCGCGAAACTCTATCCGTTCGCATGGTCGAACGATCCGCGCCGCGCCACGGCCGCGGCGGCCGGTGGGTGCGTTCTCCTTCGCGCGAGCGCACTCGAGCGCATCGGTGGGTTGGACGCGATCGCCGATCGGTTGATCGACGATTGCGCGCTCGCGGCCGCGGTCAAAGGATCGGGCGGCTCCATCTGGCTCGGGTTGAGTTCGCGCGCGGCGAGCATTCGCGCGTACGATACGCTCGAACCGTTTTGGACGATGGTGAAGCGAACCGCGTTCACGCAGCTCGGACGTTCGTATCTTGCGACCGTTGGTGCGGCGCTTGGAATGGCCGTCCTCTATCTCGCGCCGCCCGCGCTAACGGCCGTCGGCATCGCGCGTCGCGATGCTCGGCTCGCCTCCGTTGCCGCCGTCACGTGGGCGCTGATGTCGGCGCTTTACGTCCCGACGTTGCGCGCATACGCGCGACCCACGCGCGACGCCCTTGCCTTACCGCTTGCGGCCACGTTATACGTCGCGATGACGCTCGACTCCGCACTCGCGCACGCGCGCGGTCGTGGTGGTCGCTGGAAGGGTCGCGTGCAGAGCGCGTAAGCAATCGTGATAAAGCCCGATGGCGCTCCATCACCGATCGCGCTAGGCTTGCGAGATGAATATTTCGAGCGCGGCGGATTCACTGCCGATTCACGACGTGGTCAAGGGAACGTTCGCATCGCTCGTGCTCGGCGGGTCGGGTCCGATCGTCGTTGAGTTCATGTCGTACGGTTGCTCGCATTGTCGCACGCTCGAACCCGTTATCGAGCGCGTTGCCGAGGGGCTGAGATCGCGCGAGACGTTCTATCGCGTCAACGTCGGCATGGATCGCGAACTCGCGGACCGCTACGGGATCACGGGAACGCCGACGTTCGTGATGTTCTCGGATGCGCGTGAGGTCGGGCGCGTCGTCGGCCCGCGGCCCGAGGCATCGTCACTCTCTCGCGCCGTCACGCAGCCGTTCGAACGATGACCCTCACACAGAAACAGAATCCGTCTCCCGGGCGCCGCGTCCTACTCTTCGATGGCGATTGCGCGGTCTGCCGCACGATCGCAGCCTGGGTGATCCGCGCATCGACGCCGCAGCCCGGTGGGTCGACGCTGATCGTGCGACCGATCGGTCACGATCCACAAGCGCTCCGCGCTTTGAACCTCTCGCTCGACATTTGGGATGCCTACGCGACGATCCATCTCGTGATGCCCGACGGCTCGATGAAGCTCGGCGGTGAAGCGGTCGCGGAGGTCTTCCGAAATCTCCCGAGCACGCGCTGGTTCGCGTGGATCTTCGCCGTTCGCGTTTCCGGGCATCGCCCGTTCCAAGCCGTTTTGGATTTCGCGTATACCATCTTGGCCGACGTGCGCCCGCTGCTCGGCTGCGAAAGTTGCGGATCGAAAAATCCGTACGTGACGAAAGCGAAAGGGTTCGTCGATTTCTTCACGGCACCGCGCGTACCGGGCGGCCATCACAGTCGGCGCTCCTCGTGATCGAGACTCCCGCACGGCCGACCGCTCCGCCGTTCCTTCGCCGCTTGATGGTGGCGACCGATGGCATGAAAGACGGCATGCGCGCCGTCGAGTATGCCGTCGCGCTCGCCCAAAGATATTCGAGCGAACTCGTGATCTTTTTCGCGTTCGAGCGGATCCCCGCGCTCGGAGAAACCGACCGTTCCGGCGCGCTCGTCGATGCGGAGGCGATACTCGGTGCCGCACTCCGCCAAGCGAGCGATGCTGGGATCTCGGCGACGACGAGAGCGCTCGAGGGAAGCACCCTCGACCTGATTATGCGGAGCGTGGACGACGAAGCGGTCGATGCGGTCGTGATGGGTACGCGAAACGAGCACGGTGCGGCGCGCCTTCTCGAGGGCAGCGTTTCGAGTACGATCGTGCGACGCGCCGTCGTGCCCGTGTTCGTGGTCTCGCAAGCAATGAGACTGCCCTTTGGGCGATGCGCCCGCATTCTCGTCGCCCTCGATGATTCCACGCCGAATCAGTGTGCCATGGAGTTCGCCGAAGCGTTTGCTCGAGCCGATGGTGCGGCGCTCGTGCGCTGCTCCGTCGCTCCGGGTGCGGACGCGGCTGCGCAAATCGTCGAGGCGGCCTCAGCGCACGACGTCGATGCGATCGTGGTCGGCACCCACGGACGGAGCGGGGTACAGCGTCTGTTCATCGGTAGCATCGCCGAGCGCGTATTACAACGGAGCAGCGTTCCCGTCGTATTTGTCGAGAATCACTAAGTCGTCAGTTTCGCTGCGTCGCTCGCGAGGTCGCTTGCCGGGATATCCGGCGTGTAGATGAGGATCGCGCGATGGCTCGCGTCGATTGCGTAAATCGCGTCGCCATGGCCGATTTCTTTCGTCGCCTCATCGATTTCCACGCCGTACGATTTCCAGACGCGCTGCAACTGTTTGGCGCTCCCCGTTAAGCCGACGAAGCTCGGATCGAAACCGGTGACGTAGCGCTTCAGGACGGCCGGCGTATCGCGTTTGGGATCGACGGTTACGAAGACGACGCGCACCTTCGCACGCGATTCGGGTGCGAGCGAGCGATACGCATGTGCGAGCGAGCCCATCGCGAGCGGGCATTCGTCCGGGCAGTGCGTGTACCCGAAGAAGAGAAACTGCAGGGGCGCGTGCTGGAGCAAATGACTCGCGTGTCCGGTCGCATCGGTGAGGACGAAATCCTCGACCGGTTTGGGCGGCACGATCGGCGTCCCGGCATAGTGCGCGTCGGGTACGATCGTCTGCACGCGTTGCGTCGTCCGAACGGCGAGCGCAGCCGCCGCGACGCAAAATCCGAGAGCGATCGCGAGCGCGATCCAACGCACGGGTGACGACGTCACGCGGGCGTCGCGACGGCCACGACGCGGCGCTGCCCGCGGAAGGCGAGAATCGCGAAGGCGGCGGCGATGCAGAGGAAACCCGAGATCGTGAACGCCGGCGTATACGACAAGAATGCGGTACGCATCGATCCCGCTGTGAACGCGACGACGCCGGCGCCGACTTGATGTGCGGCCGAGATCCATCCGAACACGAGCGGCGATTTCTCGACGCCGAACGCCTTGTTCGCGAGCCGCACCGTCGGCGGGATCGTCGCGATCCAATCGAGGCCGTAGAAGACCGTGAAGACGGCGAGGCCGCTAAACGAAGCATCGAGCGCCGCCGGTAAGTAAAGCAGCGCGAGCCCGCGCAGTCCGTAGTACATAAAGAGCAGCAGTCGATTGTCGACGCGATCGGAGAGCCAACCCGATGCGGTCGTGCCGACGAGATCGAAGATCCCCATCGCCGCGAGAAGCGACGCGGCGCGAACCTCGGGGATGCCGTGATCGCCACACGCTGCGATGAAGTGCGTGCCGATCAAACCGTTCGTGCTCGCACCGCAGATGAAAAACGTTCCCGCGAGAATCCAAAACGACGACGTCTTCGATGCGCGCCGCAGTTCGCCGAACGCGAGCGCGATCGGATTGCCGCCGCGGGGCGGGACGACGGCATCCGCTTCGGTCGCGCCGTACGGCAGCAGCCCGATCGATTGCGGCCGATCGCGGATGAAGAGGACGACCGGGACGATCGCGACGATCGCCGCGGCCCCCACGATCCACGTCGACGCCCGCCAGCCGTGAGCGACCGCCGTGCTCGCGAGGAGCGGCAGAAAGATCAGCTGTCCGGTTGCCGTCGAGGCGGTCAACGCCCCCATCACGAGGCCCCGTTGCTTCACGAACCAGCGGTTGGCGACCGTCGCCGCGAGAACCATCGCGAGCGTCCCGAGCCCGATGCCCGCGACGACGCCCCAGGTGGCGATCAGCTCCCAGGGCGCCTGCGCGAAGCCGGCGGCCAGGATGCCGACCGCCGTGACGGAGAGCCCGAGTACCATCGTATTGCGCAGCCCGAACGTCTGCATGAGCCCGGCCGCGAAGGGGCCGGTGAGCCCGAAAAGCGCGATGTTGACCGCGGCCGCGAGGGAGACGGCTTGGGCGCTCCAGCCCATGTCGTGCTCGATCGGCAGCATGATGACGCCCGGAGTCGAGCGGATCCCGGCCGCCACGAGCAGCACGACGAACGCGACCCCCGCGACCACCCACGCATAATGAACCTTGCCCACGGTTTTTCGAACCCGCACGACCTGCCGTTCGTGGCGCTACGTACGGGACATTTGACAGAGGCACGGACCGGTGCTAACGTTACCGCAATGTCGCAACTCGCGTTTGGCTACTGGTACTGGTATACCGCACGATCCGTGCCGGTCAGGTAGTCACGCGCCGAACGCCCCCGTTCGCACGAGCCACCTAACCGGGTGGCTTTTTTGTTTTCCCTTGAGGAGATTGTGGTGTCCGAACCCTATCGTCTAGCAGCCCGAACGTCCGAGAACGATACCGTCGTCCGCGTCAAAGACGTGCGCTTCGGCGGGGGCGGCTTCACGCTCGTCGCGGGGCCGTGCTCGGTCGAGACGGCCGAGCAGATGGACGCGGCCGCGGCGGGCGTGGCCGCCGGCGGGGGCGCGATGCTGCGGGGCGGCGCCTACAAGCCGCGCACGTCACCGTATGATTTCCAAGGGCTCGGCGATGCGGGCTTGCCGCTCATCGCGGATGCGGGCGCGCGCCACGATCTTCCGGTCGTTACGGAAGCGCTCGCCGAATCGCACGTGCAACTCGTCGCGGCGTATGCGGACATGGTGCAGATCGGTGCGCGCAACATGCAAAACGTGCCGCTCTTGCGTGCTGCCGCGCGGACGGGGCTGCCGATTCTCCTCAAGCGCGGGCCATCGGCGACGCTCGATGAGCTGCTCTTCGCAGCGGAGTACATTCTCGTTGAAGGCAATGCGAACGTCGTGCTTTGCGAGCGCGGCATCCGCGGCTTCGATCCGCACACGCGTAACGTCAGCGATCTCGGCGGCGCGCTCCGGCTCAAGGAGCTCTCGCATCTTCCGGTGATCCTCGATCCCTCGCATGCGTCGGGCCGTCGCAGTTTGATCGAACCGCTTACCCTCGCGGCGGCGGCTGCCGGACTCGACGGCGCGATCATCGAGATGCATCCGCATCCCGCGCAGGCCCGTTGCGATGCGGCGCAAGCGATCGACGTCGCGGAGTTCGCACGCATCGCAACCCGCACGGCCGCCGTCGTCGCCGCACTGCGCGGGACCTCGGAAAAGCGGAACGAGGAGGCGATGCTCGCGCTGCAGCGTTAACCCGGAGGCCGGCATCGAGAAGCTCCCTTTCGTGGATCGCGTTTCGCCCGGGAACTCGTGTTCTAAGTAGCTAAACGTCGCAGTCCACAGCGAGCTGAGGTACACGTCGATGCAACTGACACGTCCGCGCACGCTCCCCGGTCTGATGATGGACGCGCCGCTCCTCATCGGGACCCTCATCGACCACGCGGCTCGCTGGCACGGCGACGTTGAGGTCGTGACGCAGCAAGTCGGCGCGCCCTCGCATCGGTACACGTACCGCGACGTTCGCAAGCGCAGCGCGCAACTCGCGCATGCCTTGCGCGATCGTCTCGGCATCGAACCGGGCGACCGCGTCGCAACGTTCGCGTGGAACACGTACCGGCATCTGGAAGCGTATTTCGGCGTATCTGGAATCGGCGCCGTATTGCACACGATCAACCCGCGCCTCTTCGCGCATCAGATCGAGTACATCGTCAACCACGCGTCGGATCGCTATATTTTCGTCGACCCGCATCTCGTGCCGCTGCTCGAACCGCTCGCCCACACGTTCCCGAACGTCGAGGGCTACGTGATCATGACGGACGAGTCGCACATGCCGGAGACGAAACTCAAGAACGTCATCTGCTACGAGACGCTGATCGCGGGGATGCCCGAGGATATCGAATGGCCGCAAATCGACGAGCGCTCGGCGTCGTCGTTGTGCTACACGTCGGGCACCACCGGGAATCCGAAGGGTGTGATGTACTCGCATCGCTCGACGGTGATCCATGCGATCTCCGGTGCCGCCGATCTTTCGGTCGGCGAGAACGCACTCGCGACGGTACTCGCGATCGTGCCGCTCTTCCACGCGAACGCGTGGGGATTGCCGTACCTCACCCCGATGATCGGCTCGAAGCTCGTGTTTCCGGACCCGCATCTCGATCCGGCACGCCTGTACGAGATCATGGAGAGCGAGGGCGTCACCACCTCGGCCGGCGTTCCGACGATCTGGTTCCACCTCGTAGCCTACATGAAGAAAAACAATCTGCGCTTCAGCACGATGAAGGCGATCGCGATCGGTGGATCGGCGGCCCCGCCGGCGTTGATCGAAGCGTTCGAGCGCGACCTCGACGTGGCCGTGATCCACGCCTGGGGCATGACGGAAACGAGTCCCTCGTGCACGACCGGCATTCCGAAAGCGGCGCACGCGACGACCGTCGAGGATCGTATCGCACGCAAGACGACGCAAGGCCGCGTGAAGTACGGCGTCGAGGTGCAGCTGCGCGACGACGATGGCAACGTGTTGCCGTTCGACGGCGTGGCGCAAGGCGATCTCTTCGTGCGCGGACCGTGGATTGCGAGCGGCTATTTCGAGGATGACGAAGCGACGGCTGCCGCGGTGACGGACGACGGCTGGTTTCGTACGGGCGACATCGCGTCGATCGATTCCGATGGGTACGTAACGATTCGCGATCGCTCGAAGGACGTGATCAAGTCCGGCGGTGAGTGGATCAGTTCGATCGACCTCGAGAACGTCGCCGTCGCGCATCCGGGCGTCGCCGAAGCCGCGGCCATCGGCGTGCCGCATCCCACGTGGGCCGAGCGCCCCGTGCTCGTGATCGTGCCGAAGGACGGCAACGCGCCCACCAAGGCGGAGATGCTGGAATTCCTCACGGGCAAGGTCGCAAAGTGGTGGCTACCCGACGACGTGCTGTTCGTCAAGGAGCTCCCGCATACGGCCACGGGCAAGGTCTCAAAGAAGACGCTGCGCGAGCGTCACGCGGCCGGCGAACTCGTCTAATCTCTGAGAAGAGACACAGCGATTTTTCATCGTTCTCTCATCTCAGAAATGTGTGACGAGCGAGCGATCGTGAGAAAATAGCACCATGGATGCGCGATTCTTGACGGTTGGTGTTCTCGGAGCGCTCGTCGCCACGGCGGGCGTTGCCAATGCGGACGGTATGCCGAGCTACGCTCGGCCCGACGAAGTGATTCACGGCGTCGTCGCAAGCGTCGACGGTACGACGGTGTACGTTCACGACGATCGCGGCTTCACGGACCGCGTGCAATTACGCGACGGCACGATCATCAATCCGACCGGCCTGACGCTCTCACGCGGGCAGACCGTGACGATCCACGGCGTCTCGAACGGCCCCGTGTTCGATGCCGCGCAGATCGACACGCCGTACAACAAAACGTACGCGTATGCGGCGCCGGCATACGGCCCGGTGTATCCGCCGTACCCGTACTATCCGTACGGATACGGCTATTACCCCGGCTACTACGGGCCGATTTACAACTTCGGAATCGGGTTCCGCTTCCGCTAGCGCGGCGCCATCCGGATCGCGCCGTCGAGACGGATCGTCTCGCCGTTGAGCATGTCGTTCTCGACGATCGCCTTCACGAGTTGCGCGTACTCGGGCGGGTTTCCGAGGCGCGGCGGGAACGGGACCTGTTTGCCGAGCGAGGCCTGCGCTTCTTCGGGTAGCGTTGCGAGGAGCGGCGTCTTGAAGAGACCGGGCGCGATCGTGACCACGCGGATACCGAGCGACGAGAGATCGCGCGCGATCGGCAACGTCATGCCGACGATGCCGCCCTTCGATGCGCTGTAGGCCGCCTGGCCGATCTGCCCGTCGAACGCCGCGACCGAGGCCGTGTTGACGATCACGCCGCGTTGACCGCCTTCGTCGGGATCGCCGTTCGCGATCGCCGCCGCGCCAAGACGGATCATGTTGAACGTGCCGATCAAGTTGACCGTGATGATCTTCGTGAACATCCCGAGATCGTGTGGGCCCGTCTTGCCGACGGTCCGCTGCGGCGGTCCGATGCCCGCGCAATTGACGACGCCGTGTAAGTCACCGAACGCGCTCGTGGCGGTTTCTACGACTTTCTGACCGTCCGCTTCGGACGACACGTCGCCGCGCACGAAACGCCCGTCGATCTGTTTCGCGAGCGCCTCGCCAAGTTCGGCGTTGAGGTCGACGATCGTGACGTGTGCGCCGTTCTTCGCGAGCATGCCGGCCGTGGCCGCGCCGAGCCCCGACGCTCCGCCGGTAACGATGAAACTCTTCCCTTCGATAATCATGCGAGCGCGCTTCGGCGCCCCACACGTTCCCCCCTCAGTGGGGCACGGAGACGGGGGAGCCGTCTTGCAGTTGATCGGGTCGCGTTGCGACGATCGTCATCCCCTCGTGCACGTTCGGCGATACGATCTCCACATACGTGTCGCTTTGCGCGCCGATACCGACGCGCAGCAGCTTCGCATGCGACGTCTGCGATGCGTCGTCGGTCACGATCGTGAAGAGTTCGCCCTTACCGTCGTTCTGCGTTACTGCGTCACGCGGTGCGACGAGCGCGTTTGCGTGCGTCTCTTTCGTGACGCGCACGGTGACGAGCATCCCGCCGCGGAGCGAGTAATCCGGGTTACGCATCACGACGCGGGCGCGATAGAGCAGCGTACCCGCCGTCGGTACCGCGTTGATCGTCGCGATCGTTCCGTTATAACGGCGTCCCGGATTCGCGGAGGTCGCGAACGAGATCGCCGTACCTTCGTGTACGTAGGCGAGATCGACGTCCTTCAGATTGAAGTCGACGTACGTGGGATCGATCTGCGAGATCTGATAGATCGCTTGATTTGGGCTCGCATACGCACCCGGATCGAGGAGCCGGGACGTGACGACGCCGTCGAATGGCGAGGTGAGGACGGTCTCTCCGAGTTGCGTCTGCGTCAACTGCTGCGCGCCTTGCGCCTCGGTGACGCTTGCACGATTCTCGTTCACGACCTGCGCCTGTAAGCGCGCGTTGAGGAGATTCCGTTTCGCTTCGGTCACCGCTGCTTGCGCCTGCGTGATCTTCGTCGCGTCGGCCGCGAGCAATTGTTGCGCGGCGACGTACGCTGCGCGCGCCTGCTCGTACGTCGTCTCCGCAACGTACCCTTGCTTCTCGAGTTGTTCGTCGCCCACGAACGTCGCCTTCGTGTTGTTGACGTTCGCGCGATCGGAGATCTGTTGATACTGCGCCTGCGTGAGACCCTGCTCTGCCTGGGTTAGCGCGCTTTCGTAGAGCGTGGTCGTGATGGGAAGCTGCGTTTGCGCCTCGGAGAGCTTCGCATCCGCGGCGCCTTTCGCACCCTCCTGTTGCGTCAGCGTCGCGCGCAGCGGTGCGTCGTCGATCTTCGCGAGCGGCTGGCCTTCGCGGACGCGATCGCCTTCGTTCGCGTAGATCCGTAGGATCGTGCCGCCCTGTTCGGTCGCGACGTTCGATTGCAAGAACGGATCGACCTGACCGTCGAGCGTCGCGTACGTGACGATCGTCGCGCGCTTGAGCTGCGTCGTGGTGACGCTGATCGGCGGCGGTCCTTTCGGTTTTTGCGAGCCGGGCGAGCATGCCGTAATTGCGAGCGCGGCAAGCGGAGCAAGAAGCCGGATCGTACGCATCTGCTAGGTGGTCTCCACGGGTACGGGACCCGTGCTGCCGGATGGCATGCCGGGCCGCGGGCTCGATGGGTGCACGGGCTCGTGACGCTTATCGAATCGCGCGACGATGAGGTAGAGCGCCGGGATGATCGCGAGGTTGAGGATCGTCGAGACGATCATGCCGCCGAAAATCGCGGTGCCGAGCGAATGGCGGCTCGACGCACCCGCGCCGCTGGCGACCACGAGCGGCACGATGCCGAGGATGAACGCGAACGACGTCATGAGGATCGGTCGCAAGCGAATCTCCGCCGCTTCCGTCACGGCTTCGAGCGCGGTGCGGCCTTCGGCGCGAAGCTGATTCGAGAACTCGACGATCAGGATCGCGTTCTTACTCGCGAGCCCGATCAAGAGCACGAATCCGACTTGCGAGTACACGTCGCTCGCGAGCCCGCGGATTTGCAATGCGATCAGCGCACCGAGTAGCGCCACCGGCGTCGCGAGCAAGATGATGAACGGCTCGCTCAGGCTCTCGTACTGCGCGGCGAGCACGAAGAACACGAAGAGCAGGCCGAGCGCGAAGATGATGGCCGACGCGCCGCCACCCTGGATCTGCTCGAGCGAGATGCCGGACCATTCGTGTTGAAAGTTCCCGGGCAGCCCGGTCGAGAGCGCTTCCATCTCGTCCAGTGACTGCTTCGTGCCGAGCCCGCGCGGCGTCTGCCCCGTGATCTCGACGCTGCGGAAGAGATTGTAGTGCGTGATGATCGGCGGGCTCGTCTCTTGCCGCGTCGTGAGGAAATCCGTGATCGGGGATGTGGCGCCGCTCGCGCTCGTCACGAAGATCTTGTCGAGATCGTCGAACGTCGCGCGATAGTTCGTGTCGCCCTGCACGTACACGTGATACGTGTGATTCTGATACGTGAAGTCGTTGACGTATTTCGAGCCGAGCTCGGCTTGGATCGCGTCGAAGAGATCCGCGACGTTCACGCCGGCTTGCTCCGCCTTGCCGCGATCGACGTCGATCACGTAGTGCGGCGCGAGGTCGCTGATGATCGTGTTCGCGTGGACGATCTTCCCCGAGCCGTTCGCTCGATTTACGAGCTCGCGCGACGCATCGGTGAGCGCGGAGATCGGACCGTTCGACGGATCTTCGAGTTCGTATTGGAAGCCGCCGACCGAGCCGATACCTTGCACCGCGGGCGGATTGAACGCGAGGATCTTCGCGCTTGGAATTTGCGCGAGCTGCGGTTGGAGTTTCGCGAGGATCGCGGGCAGCTGCTCGTCGGCTGCGGTGCGCTCGCCCCACGGCTTGAGGCGCACGACTACGAAGCCCACGTTCGGCCCGTTCCCCGACCCGCCGAGGCCGCGTCCGTTGATGTCGAACACGAGGGCGACGCCGGGGAGCTTATGGACGATCGCATCGACTTGGTGCGAGATCGCCTCTTCACGTTGCAGCGAAATGCCCTGCGGCGCTTGGACGGTGATGTAGAAGAGGCCGAGGTCTTCGTCCGGCAAGAAGCTCGAGGGCGTTCCGAGATACACGATCGCCGTGATGACGAGCGACGCGACGAAAAGTCCCGCGACCCAGTACTTGTGCGGCAGCATCCACGTTAAGAATCGCGCATAGCCGCGACGCGTCGCATCGATCGCGCGATTGATCGGCACGAAGAAGCGTGCCGGCTTCTCTTCTTCGGGTTTGATGAAGATCACGGAGAGCGCCGGCGTGAGCGTGAGCGCGACGAAAAGCGAGATCGAGATCGAACACGCGATCGTCAGCGCGAATTGCTTGTAGAGTTGGCCCGTCACGCCCGGGAAGAATCCGACCGGCACGAACACGGCGAGCAGCACGAGCGACGTCGCGACGACCGCGCCCGTGATCTCTTTCATAGCCGCGGCTGCGAGATCTTCCGGATCGCGATCCTTGTTGCCCTGGATGAATCGCGCGATGTTCTCGATCACCACGATCGCGTCGTCGACCACGAGTCCCGTAGCGAGCGTCAGGCCGAAGAGGGTCAGCGTGTTGATCGAGAATCCGAGCGCCTTCACGAGCCCGAACGTGCCGATGAGCGACACGGGAATCGTGATCGCGGGAATGAGCGTCGTGCGCCAATCTTGCAAGAAGAGATAGATCACGAGCACGACGAGCGCGATCGCGATCGCGAGCGTCACGACCACTTCCTTGATCGACTCGCGCACGAAATCGGTGTAGTCGAAATTCAAGCCCCAGTTGATGCCCGCCGGGAAATGCTTCGCGAGGATCGCCATCTCTCGCTGCACGCCGTCGGATACGGCGAGTGCGTTCGCGGAGGGCGTCTGCTGAATTCCAAGGCCGATGTTGCGGGCGCCGTTCCGGGTCGACGAGTTCGAATACAGCTCGGCACCGAGTTCGGCGCGGCCGACGTCTCTCACGCGGACGTACCCGCCGTTCGGCTGCGCCTTCACGACGATATCTTCAAACTGCTTGGGGTCGGTGAGCTGCCCTTCGACGTCGACGCTAATCTGGTAGGGTTGGCCGACCGGCGCGGGTTCGGAACCGAGTGAGCCGGCCGGAACTTGTATGCTCTGCGCGAGGAGCGCGTTCTCGACGTCGGCCGAGGTCACGTGATTTTGCGCGAGCTTCAGCGGGTCGAGCCACAGACGCATCGCGTATGTGCGCTGGCCGAAGATCGAGATATCGCCGACGCCGGGGACGCGCTTGAGCGGGTCGACGACTTGAAGCGACGCGTAGTTGGAGAGGAAGGTCGGATCGTACTTCGGGTTATCCGAGAAGAGCGAGACGCTGAGGAGAAACGAGCCGAGGACTTTCTTGACCGTGACGCCTTCGGTCTTGACGACGCTCGGGAGTTCTCCCGAGGCCTGTTGCACGGCGACGAGTACGTCGGCCGCCGCTCGATCGATGTCGCGCGAGAGATCGAAGGTGCACGTGATCACGGACGTGCCGTCGTCGCCGCTGACCGACGAGATGTAGCGCAAGCCTTCGGCGCCGTTGACGGCTTCCTCGATGGGCGTCGTGACCGCCGACTCCACTTGGAGGGCGTTCGCGCCCGGGTACGTCGAGGTGATCGTGATCGTCGGTGGCGAGATCTGCGGGAACTGCGCTACGGGAAGCGTCGGGATCGCCGCGAGGCCGATCGTCAGCAAGACGGCCGAACAGACGGCCGCGAATATCGGCCGTGAGAGGAAGAAGCGAGACATTCACGCTTGCCGTTCGCTGGCGGAGTCCGCGCGTACTTCGTGTATCTCCCAAAAATGGCTGGTTTGCGCGTAACGTCGTTCAACGCGAACGGGATCCGGGCCGCGGCGCGCAAGGGCTTCTTCGCATGGCTGCGCCGAACGTCGCCCGACGTGCTCTGCATGCAAGAGACGAAGGCTCAGGAACATCAGGTGCCGCCCGAGGCGCTCGACCTCGACGAATATCGCCACGTGGCGTTCGTGGATGCGGAGAAGCGCGGCTACAGCGGCGTGGCGATCTACGCCAAGCGCGAGCCGGACGCGATCGTTCGCGGCATCGGCATGCCCGATATGGATGCCGAGGGACGGTACCTTCGCTTCGATTGGGGTGATACGAGCATCGCCTCGCTCTACGTTCCCTCGGGCACGAGCGGCGAAGTCCGTCAGAGCATCAAGAACGGTTTCCTCGAGCGCTTTCTCGGGAACCTAGCAGAGATGCACGGCGACGGACGACGGTACATCCTCTGCGGCGACTTCAACGTCGCCCACCGCGACATCGACACCTACGATCCGATTCGCAATGCGTCGGTCACGGGGTTTCTCCCGCACGAGCGCGAGTGGATGGATACGGTGATCGACGAGATCGGCTGGGTCGACGCGTTCCGCGAAGTCGACCGCGATTCGAAGCGATACACCTGGTGGTCGAATTGGCAGGGTGCGTTCGAGCGCAACCTCGGTTGGCGCATCGATTACCAGCTCGTCACGCCCAGCATCGCGCCGTTCGTGCGCTCCGCATCGATCTATCGTGACGAGCGATTCTCGGATCATGCGCCGCTGACGATCTCGTACGACATCACTCTCTAGAGTCAAGGTATATCGCTTATGAGCTTAGGATTTTCGATCGGAACGGTCGGCCACTTCGGACTTGCCGTGAAGAACCCGCGCAAGAGCGCCGACTGGTACATGGAGAATCTCGGACTGCGCGAGGCGTTCACGTTCGATCATGGAGTCGCCGTGGAAAGTGACGGTGTGACGATCGTCCTCTTCAAAGGCACCCCCGTCCCCACGACGATCAGCCACGTCTCGTTTCATATCAAGAGCGTGCGCGCATTACGCTCGGCGCTAACGCATCTCAAGAACAACGGGGTCGCTGTCGAGGACCCGGGAGACGAAATCGGTCCCGAAGCACCGGGATCGCCGAACGTGGGCATTTGGCTGCACGACCCCGACGGCTATCGACTCGAACTCAACGTTCAAGGCGGCGCGTCCGAGGTAGCGAACAGGACGTGAGCGACCCCGCCGCGACCGCGTGAGCGGTCGGATGCAGCGTGAAGCGGAGGCGGAACGCGTAGCTGATCGAACGGCGGCGTAAATTCACGAAGGATGCATCTCGCCCCCGACGCTGTGTGCCATAACGGTGGCACACCAACACGATACGCTAGGATCGTGAAACGCATGGAGCGCGTCCGACTCTATCCGACACCTTCGCAAGCCGCGCGGCTCGTGATGATGCTCGACGTCACGCGCCAGCTCTACAACGCGGCTCTGCAAGAGCGACGCGATGCCTATCGTATGCGCGGCATCTCCGTGACCGCAAAGATGCAATACGCAGAGCTCACGGCACTACGAAGCCCCGCGGAGAGAATCGATAGTCGACTCGTAAGTGTGTATCGCGAGTGCGAGGATGCGACGCTATGGCGCCTCGACCTTGCGATGAAAGCGTTCTTTCGACGCGTGAAGCGTGGTGAGAAGACGGGATATCCACGCTTCCGATCGCGATCACGATGGCAGACGTTGCAGTTCCCTCACGGTGACCGCGCGCTGCGGCTCAACGAGCTGCAGACGAAGGTGACGGTTCCCGGCGTGGGTACCGTCCGGCTTCGTAAAGGTCGCAGCGTTCCGCCGTTTGGCCGCGCGATGATCTCGGTTCGTGCCGGGCGCTGGTACGCGACGTTCGAATGCGAGCGAGACGTGTGCCCGCTCGGAAAGACTGGTCGCACGGTCGGGATCGACCGTGGAGTTGTCGCCGCTGTAGCAACGTCTGACGGCGAACTCGTCGCGCTGCCGGAGAACATGGATCGACATCGCGCGAAGGTCCGTGTTGCGCAAAAGCGGCTCTCACGAAGAGTCCGTGGGAGTCGTCGGCGTGGCAAGGCTCGAGTGCTCCTGGCCCGTGCCCACGAGGCAGCAGCGTCTGCGCGTCGAGATTTCTTGCACAAGCTTTCGCGCAGCATCGTGGATCGTTACGATGTGATCGCCATCGAGAAGCTCAACGTCGGGGCGATGACGCGTTCCGCCGCCGGGACTCTTGAGGAGCCGGGAACGAACGTCAGAGCCAAAGCCGGGCTCAATCGTGAGATTCTGAACGCCGGCTGGTCGATCTTGAGACAATTGCTCGTGGAGAAGGCTGAGAGCGCCGCTCGCACGATCGTCGAGGTCGACCCGAAGAACACGTCGCGTGAGTGCAGTTCGTGCGGGTTGGTTGATGCTGGCTCGAGGCGTTCGCAGTCCGAGTTTGTCTGCGTTCGCTGCAGCTATGCAGTGAATGCTGATATCAATGCTGCGCGTGTGATCCTGAAGAGGGCGGAGTTGCCGCCCGCAGGGAGCTTTGGTGCATTAGCGCCGGGCGTAGATCTGCGAAGTGCGTTATCGTCGGGGCGAACCCGGCTCACGTCGCAGGACGCGGCGTGAGGATGCATCCAACGAAACTCGCGTAGCGCCCGTGCGATAAAAGGGTCCGTTTACTGGTACTCCGTGCCATTGATGACGACGTACCCGGGGCTGGCCCAGGAGCGCGACGTCCCATGGTGCGTCCAATCGATGCCTTGTGACGACGCACTATCGTAGTAGTATCGCCCTCGAACGTAGGAGTAGTCGCCGACTTTGACCCACGGCCAGCTCGGAGCGTCCATCTCACCGAGGTCGCTCACGATTTCGATGCTTTCGCCCGGGGCGACTTGGATGACGTAGTAGCCGTGCTCCCCGCTGCGCGTGTCCTTTGCCGGAAGCACGCGCGTGACGGTTCCGCAGACATCGACTTCTTGGTCGCCCTGGAGCGCGCCGCTCGCAAGCTGTTGCTGGTCTTGCTCGAACTGCGAATCGTTGCACGGCCAAGATCCGCCGGGCGAAGCTGCGGCGACGGGGGAACCGCTTCCGTTGGTCGCAGCAGCCGCGCCGTAAACTCCGTTTCGATGATGACGATGCCGACGATGCCGGTGGTAACCATCGCCGTTCGCCGTCGGAGAAATCTCGGGCACCGCGGTTGCTGCGCTCTCCGCACCCGAGCTGGCCGCGTCCGGCGAACTAACGGAATTCGCAGAGGAGCCGCCGCCGCAACCGGCGATCGCGAGCGACATCAGGAGGAGTGCTATTGCTTTCATCTTCAAGGTGCTGCCTCAATCTCTTCGGTCTCCCGCGTTTCCCTTCGCCCGAAGCTTTGCGAACGGCGCGGGGCGGTGCGCCCGAGCTCCCGTCGGCGACGGACTAAGGCCAGAAATACCGGAAGCCCCGGGCCCGGCCGCCGGCTCGACGGCTCTCGAAGCACCGTTCGACGTACGATTCCAACGAGTGCGCTACGCATAGCAATCGATCTGGGAAAAAATCGTCTTCGTACGATGTGTCGACGATCACGCACTTGTCGTACGACTGAGCCAAGTCGATGAGACAAAGCTCCGCATCGTCGCCGAAGTATGCAAAATCGCACAATTCGAGAGCGCGTTCCATGTCGAATCGTTGCCGTTCCGCTTCGTCAACATCTCCAGCATACTCAAAGAACGACCAGATGCGAGAGGCGCTCTCATCTACCATTCGATCTAAGCTGCGCAGGAGAAATACATCGGGATAATCGGAGGGACCGCTCGAATCACTTGTGACGGTGATGCTGAAGCCATCGATATGACCGTAGAGCGCTTCTAGCTCCCGCGGCATATCTCGTTTGAAATAGCCTCTCCACCGCTCTTTTGCTTCGATCGTGGCGGGTGGGTTCGTAAGAACCTTAACCGTTTCGTTTCGGCTGCGCGATAGGTCGATTAGACTGTCGATATTTTCGAGAAGACGGTCGATCGTGGCCCCAATCCTCCGAACAACGTTTCTAAGATTAGTAAGAAGTCACGTGCCGAGGCGCACCGGCCAACCGATTCGCCTCGGCAATCAACGGGTGTAATAGTCTCGATCGACGCCGTCGTAGTTGCCGCTCTTCAAGCAGCAGCGCTTAAAAACGGCGGCCGGATCCACAGATACAGGGATCGTTGCGGCCGAGCTTTTCCAGCAATTCTTTGTTGCCGTGGACGACGCGATCGCCGCGCTTCACGTGCGTTTCGGAAGGGAAACCGCGCCGGCGCTTACTGCTTCGCTCGAAAGCTCGGAGCGTCGGCGAATTCGTCTTCGTGTTTCATGTTCGTAACCTCCGATTGGGAAAACATCGCGTAGCTATCTTCGCGATGCTCCCACGCATTCGGCGAGTACCTGCGAAAGCCCGGTCGAGCTGCGGGAATTAGAGGGCGGGCTCGAGATCGGCTTCGACGGATGCGCGAAAAGCTTGCCAGGCGTTCGTTTCGATTGCGTGGCGGGCTTCGGCCATCAGTTGCGCGAGCATCGCGAGGTTGTGCAGTGAGAGCAGTCTCGGCCCGAGCATTTCGTCGGCACGGAAGAGATGCGAGAGATACGCGCGCGTGTACGTCGCGCAGACCGAGCAGCTGCAACGCGCGTCGAGCGGGCGTGGGTCGCGTGCGAACGCGGCGGCACGGATGTTGAGATCGCCGGAGCGTGTGAGGGCGCGGCCGTTGCGGCCGCAGCGCGTGGGGTAGACGCAATCGAACATGTCCACGCCGCCGTCGATGCCCGCGATAAGATCGCGCACGGTTCCGACGCCCATCAGATAGCGTGGCTTCTCCGTCGGCAAGAGCGACGCGGTGAAGCGCGACATGCGATGCATGTCTTCGCGCGATTCGCCGACCGAAAGTCCGCCGATCGCGTATCCCGGCAGATCGAGCGCCGTGAGTTCTTCTGCGCTCCGCGCGCGCGAGCGTTCGTCGAGGCCGCCTTGCACGATACCGAAGAGCGCGGTCTCCGCTCGCGAGCGTGCGGCGGAGCAGCGCTTCGCCCACAGCGTCGTGCGGCGGATCGATTCGTCGATTTCCGCTTGCGTCGCGGGGAGTTTTACGCACACGTCGAGCGCCATCGCAACGTCCACGCCGAGCGCCTCTTGGAAGCCAACGACGTTCTCCGGCGTGAATTCGTGCTCGCTTCCGTCGAGATGCGAGCGGAAACGCACGCCATCGTCGGAGAGCACGCGCCGCGATTCGAGCGAGAACACTTGGAAGCCGCCGCTATCGGTGAGGATGTTGCGGTCCCAGCCCATGAACGCGTGCAGGCCGCCGAGTTCCACGATCGTGTCGCGGCCCGGGCGCAGCCAGAGGTGATACGTGTTCGCGAGGATGATGCGCGCGTCGAACGTGCGCAGGTCTTCGGGCGTCAGCGCCTTCACCGTGGCTGCCGTGCCGACGGGCATGAACGCGGGCGTTTCGACGACGCCGTGCGCGAGGGAGAGCGTGCCGCGGCGCGCGGCCCCATCGGTCGCGTGGAGCGCGAACGTCATTCGCTTCTGAGTATATCGCGCGCGGCGAGATAGTCGGGCGGGAGCGGCGCTTCGAACGAAAGCGGTTCGTTCGTGACCGGGTGACGGAAGCCGAGTCGCCACGCGTGGAGCGCTTGGCCCGGCAGATCGAGGCGCGGATCCACGCGCCCGTAGACGGGATCGTTCACGATCGGATGGCCGAGCGCCGCGAGATGCACGCGGATCTGATGCGTGCGTCCCGTTTCGAGACGAAACTCGAGTTCGGCCGCCTCGCGCATGGTCTCGCGTACTTCGTAATGCGTGACGGCGGGTTTTCCATCGGCGCGCAACGCGTAGCGCAGGCGATTGTGCGGGTCGCGGCCCAGCGCGCCGTCGATCGTGCCCTTCGGGTGTTCCGGATTGCCCGTTACGAGTCCGAGGTACGTGCGGTCGATGCCGCGGCGCATCATCGACTTGCCGAGCGCACTGAGGGCACCCGGTGTCTTCGCCACCACGAGCAGACCCGACGTATCACGATCGAGCCGATGCACGAGGCCCGCGCGTAACGGATCGCCGGGCAGCGTGCCGACGTGTGCGAGCAACGCGTTCACGAGCGTTCCGTCGCGCGCGCCGTGCGCCGGATGCGTGACCATGCCGGCCGGCTTGTCGACCACGAGCAGCACGTCGTCCTCGAAGACGATGTCGAGTGCGATATCTTCGGCCAGGGCCTCGAGCGGCACCGGCGTCGCGATCGCGTATTCGAGAACGTCGCCTTCGGTGACCGCCATCGCGGGCTTCGGGACGTGCCCGTTGAGCTTCACGTCGCCCGCGCGAATCGCGAGCGCGACGGCCCCGCGTGACGCGCCGGAGAGGCGTGCGACCGCGACGTCGCAGCGTGCGCCGGCTTCGGCGGCATCGACCGTGTGTGCGATCATCGCCTCAGCCGCGCGCTTGCGACGCGTTTTGCGTCCGCTCGCGCCCGATCGACGAGAGCACGAGCAACGCCACGCCGACCGTGATGCACGAGTCCGCGATGTTGAAGACGGGCCACCAGCGCAGGTCGATGAAATCGACGACGTAGCCGTGATGGATGCGGTCGACGATGTTGCCGACCGCACCGCCGACGATCGCGCCGAACGCGATGCGAACCATCTGCGACTGCATTGCGGCGTCGCGGAACGCAAACCAAAAGAGCGCGAGGACCGCGACGGCCATGCCGACGAGCAGCCACGTCTGCGAACCGAAGAGCCCGAACGCTCCGCGAAAATTTTGGACGTACGTGAAGTAGAGCAGGTGCGGGATCACCATGCGACTCTCACCGATCACGAACGAGTGCGCGACGATGTGCTTCGTATACTGGTCGAACGCGAACGCGACGATCGCCGCAATCCAAAATCGCATTAGAGCGACGGCGGCTTCACGTATTGGTAGAAGAAGCCGGCGACGCGCGTGAACTGGTCGGTCGCGACGACGATGCCCGTCGCGACGAGGATCGCGCCGGAGGTCGCTTCGATCGCCGGCAGGTAGCGCTTGATCTTATCGAGCGCACCGAGCGACTGCGTGATCGCGGCGGCCGTGATGAGGAACGGGATCGCGAGGCCCATCGAATAGCAGAACAGCAGAAAGGTCGCCTGCGGCAGCTTCTCTTGCGACGCGAGCAAGATGATGGCGGAGAGAATGGGCCCGATGCAGGGCGACCATCCGGCGGCGAAGCCGAGACCCACGAGAAACGAGACCCAGTACGATTGCTTGCGTGGGACGAGGTGCACGCGCTTGTCCATCATCAGTGCGGGGATCTTCAGCACGCCGAGCATTTGCAGCCCGAGCACCACGATCACGATGCCGCCGAGGATTTCGACGATGCGCTTGTTGTTCTCAAAAACGCCGCCGATCGCGCTCGCGGAGAGGCCGATCGCGATAAAGACGACGGTGAATCCGGAGATGAACGCGAGCGCGTGGGCGATCACGCGGCTCTTCGCCTGCGCGGTTGAATCGGTCTTGAGGTCTTCGAGGCTCGTTCCGGTCAGAAACGAGAGATAGCTCGGCACCAGCGGGAGGACGCAGGGTGAAATGAACGAGACGAGGCCCGCCGCAAACGCGGTGAAGATATTGAGCTGGTGCACCCGTCTTAGTACGACGGGCGCGCTTGCCGCGCATGCAAGGGCGCGTCGCACCGACTAAAGCTGCAGCTCGAGTCCGTCTTCCGCGAGCGCGAATCCCGCGTCGGCCATCGCGCGAGCGGGTTCGGATGCCGGGTCGAGTAGCGGATTCGTGTTGTTGAGGTGCGCGAAGAAGCGCTTCGGACGGCGCTCGAGCTGGGCGAACGCGGCGAGCGAGCCGTCCTGGCCGCCGACGGGAAGGTGCCCGAGAGAACGCGCCGCCTTCTCGACGCCGACGTCGCCGAGTTCTTCGTCGGACCAGAACGAGCCGTCGAAGAAGGCGGCGTCCGCATCCGCGGCCGCGGCAACGAGCGGCGGCGTCACGTCGGCGAATACCGGTGCGAAGAGAACGCTCGCGCCCGTCTCACGGTCTCGCACGTCGTATGCCACCACGGCGCCTGGGATCGCTTGCCGGCCCGCGTAGCCGGGCGTGAGGCCGTCGACGGGAACCGCGCGCGCCTCGAGCCGCGCATCGAGTACGACGCTCTCGCCGAGTGGGATCGTGTGCCATGCGTGCGGCTCGCGCGCGAAGGGAGCGTATGCGGGTTGCGTGAGCGCGATCTCGCGAACCGCGTCGCTCGAGTACACGGCGAACGCGTGATCGCCCGCCTGTCGGAGCACGGCAAACCCACCGACGTGATCGACGTTGGCGTCCGTTAGCAACATGCCCGCGATCGGCGTGCCCCGGCCCGAACGCGGCTGCAGCGGAGCGAACGCCTCGATCTGCTGCGCGATGTCGGGCGACACGTTCACGAGCCACCAGCGCTCGCCGTCGCCGGAAACCGCAAATCCTGACGACGATCGGCGCGGAGCGCGCCCCGCGCGCGCCGCGTTGCAATGCGTGCACGCGCAATTCCATTGCGGCACGCCGCCGCCCGCAGCGGATCCGAGTACCCGTACGATCATCGCGCCGCGGGTTCGGGTCTCCGAGGCGCCCAGTCGCGCTCGGGCGAGGCGTCGCGATACGCCGCGACGAGATCGTGACGGTCGCTCTTCGCGCACGCGGGATCGGTCGCCGCGCCGTCGCCGGTGAGCAGAAACGCTTGGCAGCGGCACCCGCCGAAATCGATGTCCTTGCGATCGCACGAGCGGCACGGTTCGGGCATCCATGCGGTGCCGCGATAGCGCACGAACGCATCCGATGCATACCACGCGTCTTCGATCGTCGTCTCACGGACGTTTGGAAATGCGAGCGTCGTAATCGACGTCGCGGCGGGGCACGGGAGCACGCGTCCGTCCGGCGTTACGGTGAGCGCGAGTTGGCCCCAGCCGTGCATGCACGGTTTCGGGAGTTCTTCGAAGTAATCGGGCAGCACGTACGTGATGTCCATCTTCCCGCGTAGGCGCTCGCGTGCGGCCGCGACGAGTTCCTCGCCCCGCATCACTTGATCGCGCGAGGGCATGAGCGCCCCACGATTTCGATACGCCCACCCGTAGAATTGCACGTTCGCAAGTTCGAGCCGGCGAATGCCTTCGCGCTCCGCGAACGCGAGCACGTCGGGTAGCGAATCGTGATTGAGGCGATGCAGTACGCAGTTGAGCGTGAGCGCGACGTCGCGCGTCGCGACGCGGCGCAGCGTTTCGACTTTGCGTTCGTGCACGTCCGTGCCCGCGATCTCCGCCGCGAGCTCGCGCTCGGGTGCTTGAATGCTGATCTGCACGTGCGCGAGGCCTGCGTCGAGAAGCGCGTCGAGCAACGCATCGTCGAGGAACGTTCCCTGCGTGATGAGGTTTGTGTACGCGCCGCGCTCGGTCGCGCGGCGCGTCATCGCGACGAGTTCTTTCGGCCGCAGCGTCGGTTCGCCACCGGAAAACCCGACCTGCACGACGCCGAGGGCCGTCGCCTGGTCGATCGTCGAAAGCCATTCGTCGCCCGTGAGTTCTTCTTTCGGGCGGCCGAGATCGAGCGGGTTGTAGCAGTACGGGCACTGCAGGTTGCAGCGGTAGGTCAGCTCGCACAAGAGCGATCGCGGCGGCGCGACC
>Ga0209611_10004715_pt1 | contig 23209 bp, 28 predicted proteins | sample S1TSphgellanicum_3_FD_187693 | JGI IMG/M metagenome (GOLD analysis project Ga0209611, IMG submission 187693) | Host-associated microbial communities from peat moss isolated from Minnesota, USA - S1T2_Fc - Sphagnum magellanicum MG (SPAdes) (version 2) | ecosystem: Host-associated > Plants > Peat... | reverse complement strand
AACGAGGAGACTTTGAGGAGTTTTCATGAAAGATGATTACTTAAGAATTAGGATGAGTAAACGCAGAATGGATAAGTTACGCTTATACTGTTCGTGGAAAGACTTGACCCTTACAAATGTAATAGAGGATTTGATTGATTCGCTTCCGGTTCCCGAAAGAGAACCCGTCACGGAGTCCGCGCATGACAAGAGCGCGAGCTGTCATCTCTAGTGCCTAAAGTACGGAGTACGCAGCGGGATCTGCTGCTCCTCAAGAGTTTTCTGCATTTTCCTTATAAATCTCGGCAATGCATTGACGACTCCTACACAACCAACATTACTTGGCCTAACTACCATTCCGGAAGCAATGGCGACTATCAAATAATTACCCCTACTGAACCCATTCACGAACTTTTACACAAGAAATCATCGCCTTCTGGGTTAATTGAATTTTTTCCGGCTCATCCTCATGAAGGTGGCGTAGGAGTTCCCACCAATACGGAGAATGTGCGAGTTATTGCTACTGGCAAAAGCAAAGTTACCAATCGCCCATTTAACCTTGCTGTCGTCTTCGAGAGTACCAAAGATACTTCCGTACGTGCTGTCACCGAATCGACCTTCCACCATTTCGCGGATTACAACTGGAACACCGATATGGGCTGTCCTAACTTTGTAGTTGAACCACCTGGTGATGGCATGAGAAAAAAGCCACGAGCCTTAGAAGATATCAAAACTTATGTGCGTAACCTTGCTTTGTGGTTGGTGGGTGAAGAACTTTCAACTGCAAGGTGGTACTAGTTTTTTTACGACTGATTATGGCGTTGAAAAAAGTCCCAGATTGTCTGACTTGCGTTAAAACCAAGTTGATCGTTCACTTGTTTTAGTCTCGGATCTTGAGTAGCACCACCAGGCCAGAAATGCCCACCGTCTACGACAGATAACTGCACGACTTCTGAGCCACCAATACAACCTGAGTATTGAGAAGTTTTGACTTTGAAGTGCTCGTTTGGATTAGCTTGAGGGGGCTGTTGACTTTGAGTCGGTGAAGGACATTGATCGTGCGATCGCCACAAGTCTACCGTGTCAGGGATAGAAACAAGCCCTTTTCCTGGGCCCTTGTCATCACCATCATAATGTACATCTTTATCATTTGTACCGTTGATCATTAGCATCGATACAGGAGTCTGAGACTGGCATTTAGATTTGATTTGAACTGGAATAGCACCAGCTACCGATGCGAAAGCAGCAATTTGATCAGGTATTTTACACGCTAGAGCTTGGGTAAGTATTGCGCCCCTAGAGAAGCCAGTGGCATATACTCTATGGCTGTCAATATTTCTAATTTGCTTAACATGATTGATTAAGGCGGAGATAAATGAGACATCATTTACCTTTCTTGAAGAATTAACACTGAGGCTCCATTTATGGTCAACGGCATCTGGATAAACCACAATAAACCCTTTTTGGTCTGCCAAATCATTGAAGCGAGAAACATCAGCTATTGAACGACCAGTACCATCATCTCCGTGAAAAACTAAAACTAACGGCATTGGACGGTCTGGATTATAAGATTTTGGCGTATGAATATAGTAAGTGCGTAATTTCCCTTGGTCACTTATATCACCATTAGAATCACTAGCCAAGATTTGTTTTTTAGGTATAATTGTTTCCTCTGCCTGAAGTGACTCGCAGGCTGTGACTAAAGTCATAGAAAGTAGGCAGATAAGGATGCGCCTAAAAAGTTGAGGATTCATAGTAGTAGACTCAAGGAGTATAACTCTAATACATAATACACTGATTACCTTACTATAACTTCCTACGAATGGGTTAATTAATCCGAGTGGCAAGTAACAAAAGGCTCCAGCTACAGATAGAGTAAACTCCTCTGATAGAGATTGGTAAGGTCTAGTCGTCTACCAACGCAACTTTGCTCTCTTTTGTAGTCGCGCTCAAGCGAAACTATAAACCAGCTACAAAATCGTAATGACAGGAACTACGACAACTACCGCGATTACCCACCAGGTTTACTACCCCCGCAAAGATGAGCTTTGCCCACAAGATCTCCAAAATAACCTAGATGTTTTGCACTCAACTACCTAGGTAAAACAGGAAAAAGCCCCTGGTTCATAACCAAGGGTTACAATTACAGCAGAATTCAGGAGTCAGAAGTAAGAAGGCTTCGTGTCTAGCGTTTAGACCAAAGCACTGTATCTCACTTACTTGCAATCTGCTACTACAAATAACCCTCTTCTTCAGCGAATTTACGCAACCGAGGAAGACATTGACGCTGATAAAAACTGCTGAGTGTAGAGACTGGTAAAGCAAATTCCACTGACAACTCTTTCCAACTCACTTCTGGTGGTAACCGTTTCAAAATTAGCACCTGACAATTCACTTCTGGACGCCCTTGAATATAGGTACAACCCAGTTCTCCGTCAGAGTCTGCTTTTACCCATAACCTCACGGTTTCTAAAATCGGAGGAATGTCAGGAGGCGCAACCAGAAGATCTATAGGGTCATTCTTATCCCCTCCGTAACCTAGTGCAGGCTTGTAGATGGGTGAGTTGTTCTGATGGTCGCGCAGTCTCCATCTTAGGTAAGAATTTAGCCAGGTGATGACAGAGCCACGGGTAGGGTCGTAGCCTCCACAGACATTTTGGCAGAAATATAACCAAGTTTGTTGCAGAGCATCCTGATAGTAGGGGGTATTTTCCCGCCAAAGTTTGCTACCAGTCAAGCGAATGATTCGTGTGAGCAATTTCTGACGCGGAGAACTGCCCAGTGGGTGTCCACAGGCTTCGTCAACTAGGCGATGTAGCTGTTCCTCCAGTCGGTCCATGGGAGTTTTGGCAAAGAGAGAAACATTTTTCAGTATTGCCCATAAAAGCCCTATATTTAAATTACCCATCGTAGTACTAGACAGGAAGAGCAAAAGGTGCATGGGGGGTAGAGAGTATTGTCAAAACGCGATTTCTCGCATCTGAAGTAGGGGGAGTGAGGGACAAGAAGAGGAATCAAGAAGAGGAATATTGTTATGCTTGGGGTGATTTGCAGTTCATAGTGACTATACGCAAATATTTATATTCCTTAACAAAGTTTTTTAGCATGGAAAGAAATCAATCACGAGTCCTCAATCCAAGATGCAGCTAGCACCCCTATTTCCAATTTGTTACCAAATTCTCAAACCGATTTTTCCCAACTGTCTTTGGAGTGGCGATCGCAATTCAAAAATGATCGCACTGACGTTTGATGATGGTCCTCATCCCCAATACACAACCCCGTTGTTAAAAGTTTTAGACCATTACGACATTAAAGCTAGTTTCTTTTGGTTGGGTGCTTGTGTCAATCGCTCACCGGGAATAGCCAAAGAGGTGGGCGATCGCGGACACGGGATCGGATTGCATGGGTACGATCATCAAAATTTTCCCCTCCTTTCTCCAAGTGACCTTAAGCACAGCTTAGAAAAAACCCAAGCTGCCATCTACAATGCTTGTCATCTACAACCCAAACAAGTACGTGATGTCCGACCACCTAATGGTTTATTTACACCTGCAACCTTGAAATTATTCCATCAGTGGGATTATCGACCAGTCATGTGGAGTGTTGTACCAGAGGACTGGGTGCTACCAGGCGTTTTTACTGTAGTGGAGCGAATTTTACAGCAGGTAAATGGTGGCTCACTGATTGTTTTGCACGACGGTGTCTGCGGCGGACAAGATGTCGCCGAGATCACGCAAATTCTGATTCCCCGGCTGCTAGAACGAGGCTATCAATTTGTGACTGTAGATACTCTATGGCAGCAATGTTAGTTGTTAGTTGTTGGTTGTTAGTTGTCAAAAATTACCACTAACGACTAACCACTATCTAAATAGCTTTGCTTTTAGCTCGGCGCTTTTGAGCATCTTTAGAGTGAGGTTGAGAGTCAGGGCTGTTAGTTAAGGAAGGCTCCTCAGTTCCCAACAGATTCTGGATCTCGCTTAAAGAACTAGGTTTTGCTGCTAGTTCTTCGGGTGAATCGCTCACATACTCAATTAGGTCTTCTACTCGACAACCGAGAGCTTTGCAAAACCTGACGATTCTTTCAATCTGGTCTGTTCCAGTTCTACCGCTTTCCCAGTTTTGGATAGTGCTTTCAGTCACGCCTACAAGACGTGATAGCTCTAGCTGGGTTATTCCTGCTTTTTCACGCAGAGAAGCTATCCTTGGTTTTGCCTTCTGTTTTACATCCACAGCACTTTTATCCTATCTATAGCCGTTGATCGTAGCATCAAAAAAAACTTGTGCCCAAAAAACTTAGCCCAAAAAAATTTAGCCGAGCCCTTGACACACCCAATATCTTTGGGTAATAATATTAAGTGTAAGGGCAACATCACCTCTACAGCAATCTGATTTAAGTCAGATTGCCGTGGGACTAGGGTGAGCTAGAAGGCGGAAAAAGTGCAAGCACTCGTTTTTCAAAAAACTTTTAGCAGAATCCAGAATGATGAAACCTGATTATGCAGTTCATCATAGAACAGACAAACAACAGAGATAGACCCCAAGAAACTCCTCAAGGTCGAAAAATAAAACCTACTGAAGGAGACAAGGGTGTTCACTCTCTGACAAACAACACACAACTCTACAACACATCACGAACGAGGTCTAAAAAAATGTTGAATAAATCCTTGGCTCTTGGTCTATTGGCTGCTGGTTTGATGATTGCTCCTACTGCTGCGTTTGCTAGTGGTGCTAGCCAATCTCAAAACAACGTGCAGAACACTGAACAAAATGGTGCGGCTACCAATGGTAGCACGAATGCGCAAGAGTCCAACAGTATCAACGTTCAGCGGCAAATTAGCAGTATCAAAAACCATGCTCATTATGGTGGATACTACCACGGCAACTCCCATACTTCCCAGGATCAAAACTCGATTCAGGGTACCACCCAAAATGGAGCGGCTGATAACGGTTCTACCAATGCTCAAACGAGCAACACTGTGAACCACCAGCTCCAAGGTGCAGGTATTCACCATTAATTGAGCTATGAGGCGTTGCTGCATATGACAGCATCAGCTAAGAATATTCCTTCACAAAGCAACGCCAATTTTATACACACACAACTAAACGAGGTCTAAAACAATGTTGAATAAATCCTTCGCTTTTGGTCTATTAGCTGCTGGGTTAATAATTGCTCCTACTGCTGCGTTCGCTGGTGGCTCCAACCAATCTCAAGATAACCAGCAGACCACAGTGCAAAATGGTGCGGCTACCAATGGTAGTACGAGTGCGCAAGAGTCTAACAGTGTTAACGTTCAGAGCCAAATTAGCAAGATCAAAAACCATGCTCATGTCGGCGTTTACCCTCACAACGCCTATACCTCTCAGGATCAAAACTCAGTTCAGGATAGCGGCCAAAATGGCGCTGCTGATAACGGTTCTACCAATGCCCAAAGTAGCAGCACAGTGAACCGTCAGTCCCAACTTACAGGCATTCACAGTAAATATTAATCAAGCCTTGAGGCTTGATTCCCACAACATAACGCTTAATTTTCACAACACACAACACACAACTTAATTGAGGTCTAAAAAAATGTTTCGTAAATCCCTAGCTTTTGGTTTGTTAGCTGCTGGATTGATGATTGCTCCTACATCTGCTTTTGCTGGTACTCACACCAATCAATCTCAAAATAACCAGCAGAACACTGAGCAAAATGGTTCTGCTACCAATGGTAGTACTAATGCCCAAGAGTCTAACAGTACCAACGTTCAGCGGCAAATTAGCAATATCAAAAGCCATACTCGTATTCCTTATCACATTGGCAGCTACCCTCACAGCAATCATGCTTCTCAGGCTCAAAACTCGGTTCAGGGTACCAGCCAAAACGGTGCTGCTGATAACGGTTCTACCAATGCTCAAACCAGCACCACGACAAACCACCAGTCCCAAGGTGCAAGTCTTCGCAATCGTACCCACAGTTTTCATTAATCTTCTCTGTTAATCAAGCCATTAGGCGTTGCTGCATCTTCCGACTGAGCGACGCCAGCTTGATTCCCACAACATAACTAATGGGGTCTAAAACGGTAAAGATGTTACATAAATCCTTAGCTTTTGGTTTGTTAGCTGCTGGATTGATCCTTGCACCTAAGGTTGCTTTTGCTGATACTTACTCATCTCAAACCAGTGTGCAGACCACAGAGCAAAACGGTGCTGCTATTGATGGCAGTACAAATGTGCAAAGCTCCCAAACGACTAGCTTTCAGCAGACTTATAGTGGTTATCAACCCTATTATTATCGCTACAGCACACCTTTTACTTCCCAGTTTCAAAGCTCTTATCAGTCTACTAATCAAAGTGGTGCTGCGGTAGATAGTTCTGTCAATACCCAAGATAACAATACTGTAAACATTCAGCAGCTAGTTAAGCGGATTCTCAATAGCCAATCTAGCTACTAGCGAGGCTTTGCTGCATATGACAGCATCAGGGCTACGATCTCACTCAGCAATGCCAGAGCGGTTTCCACAACACACAACTATACACAATACTTTAGGTCTAGAATAATGGTGAAGAAAACTTACGCCTTTGGTATATTAGCTACGGCTCTGATTATAGCGCCAACGGCTGCTTTTGCTGGTGACCAAAGCAGTCAACAGGATCTGAATCAAAATGCAACTGCAGTTGGTTATGGTAGTCAAGTCCATCAACAAGCCAACCAGACCAGCATCCAGTATCAAAATCGACACTATGGTGGTTACGGATCTAACCAATCGCAAAGGTCGGGTCAGGTAATCAACCAAAATGGAGTTGCAACTGATGGCAGCCTTGTTGACCAAAATGCTAACCAACTAAATATCCAACATCAAATTCGCACGCGCCACTGAACTTCTGTACACAAGTTTGTAGGTCAAAATGGTGCTGCTATGGGTGTTGCCATCTAAGTTGAACACACCTTTGATTAGTTTAGCTCCCAAGATACATGAATGTTCCAGCTAATCGAGCTACTAGGCGTTGTGAAATCACTGGAATCAGCTAAACCATTTTCTAACTGAGCAGCGCCAGATTGCTCACCAGTTTACAGAAAATTGAATGTGTCTGTTAGCAGTGCCGTGGTGTGCCAAAGGTGAGGAGTGTACAAAGGTTTTTTCCCGATTTCCTAAGCTTGCGAACTAAAAATCGGTCGTTTTCTATGAAGAGAGGAAATAAGCCATGCCTGCCAGACAATCGATTTTATTACTAGTGATCTCTTTGCTAATTGCAATACCTGCTGGAATCGCTACTGCAGGTAATGACGTTGATGTTCAAGGTACAAACTCCCGGGTAAGAGTTGATGAAGACGGTAATGTCAAAATTAACTCTAACACTCAAGGCGGAAGTATCTCTCCCCTGATTGTACCCAATTCAAGCTTGCGGAATCGCATCCTGCTGCGGAGTTTGAGATCCCCTCAGTACTATCAGTACTCTCGGTGTAGCGGGAGAACTTATAGCCACCAAAGCAATCACAGCAGTAACTACGGTACTGCAGTTAATCATACTTACACTTCCACAACGACAACATCCTGTCAATAATTCACGAGCAAATCACCATGAAATTCAAATTACTTTCTCTTAGTTTATTCTCCCTGAGCGCTGTATCTCCCTTAATGATACCTTCCTTCAATCACCCTGCAATGGCAGGATGCGTCGCAGTTGATGTCGGCACACAGGTAGCAATTGACGGTCACAAAACAGGAAATCAATCGAATCATACAACTCAGAATTTTGGACCAAATTGCAGTAACAGTAGAGGCGGCACTGTTACTACCGTAGGACACCAATCCTGTGTTTCTGCGAGCTGTAAACAAACCCGAACCAGTTCTCAACTGGTTGATGGAGATGGTAACCCCATTGGTGTAAAAACTCCAAACATTGGTATTCAAGTGCATACTCCAGTTCATGTATACAACCCAGCTGAAGATCCAAATTGGATTTTGAATCAGAGGAAGCAAAAATAAAAGATAAAATAGTAGGGTGGCGTCCAAATAAAAATCTTTAGCCTGACTAATTCCCCCATCAGGGGAATTTCTCCTTGGTTACACTTGAGAAAACGTGTTTTCAGGTTATATAGCGATCCTATTTGAGTTATAAACAGGGTCTATACTGATGCAGCTTAGGACAATCAAATTCTTGATGATTGGTAAAGAACTTTGTCTTGGTACAAATGTACCATTTGTTTTGATTTCATTTAGGATTGCTATAGTATATTGGCAATTGAGATTTTTATGAAAGTCGCCTTGAACACAAGTTTTCTACAAGCATTCAGCAGGTGCTTATTTCCTATACCTGCTGCTACCTAAATTTAGCTATAATTTAGCCATGAGAAATCTACTATTTTTTGCATGCGGTGTAGCTTTGCTGGTGACTGTTTCCACAGCATTTGCTCAGAATTTTATTCACAGCAACCAAAGCAACCAAAGTTCTTTTGTTAACAAAGACAACAGTAGCGATATGAGCAGCTTTACGTCTAATAGCCAGACCTCGAGCAATTCATCCAATTCCTCTGGATATCAACACAACTTTACAAATAGCCAGAGTAATAGCGATTCTTCTGGATATCAACACAGCTCTCTCAATCTCAATGCAGTCAACCTCCGTCAACCGCACATCTTGAGCATTAACACCTCAGGAAATCACTTGACGGGTGAGATTACTGTCAATGGTAAAGTCGTGAAACGGCTAAACCACAATAGTGAAAAGATAAATATTTCACCATTTTTATCAGTTGGGGAGCAAACGGTGAAAGTTGCAGCGCGTTATGTTCCTGCATCATCTTCGGTAAATGTAGAACTCTCCGGTCCTAGCACCAATGTTACTCAGCAAAATAGTGGCAATGGGATTTTAAACTACACCATGGATGTGACTGTACGTTAGCATTCTTTCTAAATAAATCTGGTTGCTTGTAGCTGACTTTCTAAATTTGCACGCAACCTCAATTCGGCTACTGACCAAATCCAAGACTTATTTGGAGCATCAGCAAACACATCTTTGTTATGGGTAACAATGGCATCTAGTTCCTGATAGGTGACACAAACTAGTTCAACAGCAGATTCAAAATCCTTCAAAGGGGATGAGCGTGCTTGCTGTATTATAGTTTGTTCAATAGAGCAAATATGGATTTTCTGTTGTAACCAATTAATTACTGTCTCAGCAATATTGGTATTTCGTAATCGGCTGGCATAAGCGTATATTTTTTGCCAACCAATATCTGTGACATGCATCTGAATCAACGGATGTACCCTATCTAATAATTCGCTAATATCACCTACAAACCCGTTTCGATTCATCAAAGCCTCTAATATTAGGTCAGCATCAACTAAGATCCTGATCACTTTTAACCCCCCGATTGAATGTTCGATGTATGGTTAGAAATACGAATTAGTATTTCTGTTACGTAGGAATACAGATATATACAAGCTATAGGGACAGTATTTCAGATTTATGCAGTATGTTTATTTAATTAAACTGAAATACAGGGTAAATCTAAACTGGTCTTGACATCACCATATTTTGCCAGGGAACTCCAAGAACGGTGATTACGAATTCTGAATTCCGCACCCCTGCACTAGTGATTGTGAAACTAGTTAAGTACGTATGACGACAAATCATTTTTGTAGTTCCAATTTGATGATTTTGGGTTTAAATGAGCGTAAATAGTGGAGATTGTCAATAAATCTTTACCATAGCCAACTGTGAATACCCGACATGAAACTGTGAGAGTAAGCTTAAAAGATTATAGGGTTAAATTGTGAAATTTAGTTAGGTTATACGTCTGTACGAACTTTTGACTCCTAATAGCAGCAAAAGAAAGCACATCAGATCTGAGATTATAAGTTAATGACTCACAAATCAAGCCTTACTTAAGTAGACCGTATATATACGACTGAGTATATGGCTATAGGGTTCACTTAAGAAGTAGATAATATAAGTTTCCATTACTGACCATGACTCCAGCGCGATCGCCAGCTACCTTACCAGTACCTAAAAAATAATCTACCCTACCCGCACCTTTAATTGCACCTCCCGTATCTTGGTCAAGAACATAGCGACTAACGATGCGATGTTCCATCCCGCCGTTGGCATTGACAAAGGGAATAGAAGCGCGAATTAACGCTAACGCACCAGGAGGCATGAGAGATTTATCTGTAGCTATCGAACGCTCTGCTGTAAGTGGCTCTTTGATAGAACCTTGTGCGGGAGTACCATAGTTTTCTTGAAAAAACACAAAGCTGGGATCTCGCGGGATGTAAATATTTAACTCTTGTGGATGCTTCCGAAAATAGTCTAGGAGAATCGGCATAGTCATACCCTCTAAGGGTAATTTGCCATCGTTTGCTAGTTCTCGCCCGATACTCTTGTAATGGTAAGCTGTATTTCCGGCATAACCTATTGTCGTTTGTGTCCCATCAGGAAGCTGAAGTCGAGCAGAACCTTCGATTTGTGCTATGTATGCTTCCAGGCGATCGCGCAACCAAAACAACTCTAACCCGCGCAATCGACCGTTGACAGCTTGCAAACCATCAGATCCTTCTAGTTCCTGCCGAGTGGGATGAGGTTTGGGCCAAGAATCTAGATCTGGTGGCAAACTATAAATGGGATAGCGATACTCTGCTGTTGGAACGCGGCTAGCCGCATAAAGCGGCTCATAATAGGCGGTGAACAAAACCGAGCCTTTGTTGTCATTCCCCACTGACTGGTAAAAGACAAACTCCCGTGCAATGGCTGTATTCAGTTCTGTTGCAGAGTTAGACTTTAGCAGCAGTTCGCGGAATCTTTTTAAACTCTTGATGACGCGGTTGCGGGTAATCCCCACCACTTGATACTGTTGGTAAGCAGCATCAGCAATTTCCAGGTATTCCAGACTGCGATCAATAGCTGTCAACAGCGCCTTTTTATCTGGAGGTTGACCATTTTCGCCCCAGATCTGTTGATCCAGACAAGAGCGATCGCTTTCGCAACAAGGAAACGGTGACCTCTGGATAGGTAAAAGTGGTGGCACTTTTTGCTTTTGAGTGGACATATCCTGAGATTGGATTTGAAGGGACGCTGGTAGTTCCCACTTTGTTACCCTACATTCTGGTGGACTGAGTTCCTTATACTCTAAAGTTTGTATGGGTACTAAGAGAATCAGAGAAGCCACAGGGAGACTGATGGTGATGGAAGTAAGTAGACTTATCGTTAAATTGGTATAGAATATGACCAAGGATTCTGAAATCCCTTTGATAGACTAAAATTATTTTTCATCTCATACCTTTATATCCCACATCCCACCCCCTGTGGTGTCACCTAAGAAAGCAATGGTAGATGTATCCATCAAAGAAACCCCTAATTTTAATGATGTTGTTGGTGAATTGATGAGGGGTGTGACCCATCGGGAATTGACCAACAGCATCTTTTAATTATGGGGTTCCCTACACCCTACACCCTACACCCTACACCCCTTTCATCTAATTTCATGACCTCATTAAGATGTGTTTGCCCTACTGAGAATTCTTAAGTTGGATTTTTTGCGCTGGATATTGATTAACTCCCGACATCATTGTGATTCTATAGAGTGAACCAAGCAAAAAAGTTATGAACACTAAACCCAATAATGCCAAGAAAATGCGATTGACTGGTTTGGAAATTTCATTTGAAAGACGCTCGTTTGAGCGATTTTCCTTACCTAGTAATAAAACTAGATAAAATCCCCTTGAAAAAAATGGGATACTCATCCTAAGATCTACAGCATGCCGCTTAGAAACGCGCTCACCAAATACCTGTTTTAACGCTGTTAATTGAGTCTTGTTAAAGGTAGCTGCTGTTTGAGGAGGAATGTTTCTTGAAAACCATTCCATGAAATCGTCTTGTTTTGCTGATTTTTTATTTGAGTAGATTGGTTGCATATTGCTTTTCCTATCAGTCCGAGGACACTTTAGAACCTGAGGGGTTGACATAACAGCCACAATGCATTCATGGGGAAGCTTCATAGCTCTCAGCCCTCGTAAATAATACTCTAGCTTGTTACGATTAATTCTTATTAATTTCTCGACAACTTCCTAACAATCACCCATAAAATTAATCCATATTTTTGCATATCAGCTAACGTAAAAGCTGCTATATCTTCTTTCAATTCTGCTAGGTTCTTTGTTTATAAGAATATATTTTTTACCCTTTTTGTCTTAATTTTTTCCTGGAAATGCGGCAGAATAATAGGCGAAATAAATAGTTAAGACTAAGGAAATAAAACACAATAAAACTATGTCCAGAAGCATTAGGTTTTTAGGGTGCTTGTCACCCCTTCAGCTTTAGAACAGAGGATTGTGTTCATAATCCCAGCACTGGTTATTTTTCCAAGATCTACCGGTATGTTCGCAATCAAATTTACTTTCTAGCCAGGGGATTGCTGTTGGGTAGGGCGATGAGGCGAAGACAGAAGTCAATGAGGAAAATAGAAAGGGGAATATAGTGTAGCTTGAAATTGATAGTATAGTGAAAAATCCTGTGATAAAAACAATATTACCAGGAGTCCAAAGAGGATATAGACTTCTTTGAGAACGCAACCGCTGTTTTGAACGCTGTTCCTGACCTGCCAGTAAAACTAGATAAAATTGTAGTCCTGGAATAGGAACTGAAACTCGCAGATCTATAGGATGATGCTTCCAACGACGAAAGCTAAAGGCTTTTTTTATAACTTCTAGTTGCTCGTCATTAAAAGACTCAGCTATTTCAGGGGAAATCTTAGCGAAAAGTTCTGCAATAGCAGAATTATCGTCTTTTTGCTCTAGATCTTTCATGAGTGATGATGGATGCAGTCAGTTAATAAAGAAACACAATTTCAGTAAATTGCACCCTGAAATTCTAAACGATTAGATTTTTACTAAGGGTAGATGGATTGACCAGCCCTTTTGGCAAGGCGGGAGTCAGCTATGCTCAAAGCTTAAAGTAACGGATTATTCTAAAAGGCAAATACCTTCGGCTTCAGTCTTGCCCAAAATCCATACTTACTGCTTCCACCAAATCTTCATGATTTAGTTTCTTTATTATGCTCTTTCAGCTTTCCCGAAAGAATGATAAAAATACCTAAATATATGTGAAGCTTTAGTTGGCAAAAAACGGACTTGATATTAGGGCAGGACTATATCGAAACTCATCATGCAGTACCCATGAGGAATACCGAATCCTGTTTGGATGTGAGTTATAGCAACGGTTACCTCATCACCTGTGTAAATTTTTGTCAGTGGTTCATATTCTTGCAGTATCAAGGTATCCCCAGGTTTGAAGTTTCTATTTATGAGTCTGAACACAGCTTTTTTCAATCCTGCCTTTATGGACTCAAAAACTTTTGGGGGTGTTGTCAGGATGTAGTTCATGATTTTCAGGATGTGGTTTGATATTGGATAAACATAAGATTTCTATATGGGTATGGCAGTGATCGCATCACTGCCAGTCCTGGTTCACACACTAGTTTCAGAATCAAGTCTGTGTTTTTGAAGCATCTATGGTACTAAAAAACTCGGTGCATGAAAGCATCCGAGTTTGGAATCATCTGACTGTAGATTTAAGCGCAATACCCGTGAATGAAATTGATGGGAATCCGGAAATCCTCTTCTGCAAAGTGCTTCTAGACTGGACGTTGCTGTGTTAAAACTTGATAAGCATAATTGAAATCGTCAGTAGTAATCTTGATATCAGCAGGATCTGTTTGCCCGTTGGCTCGAAAGCGACGAATTGCCTCTACAGCTGCCTGATTGCAAAGTAACACCAAGTCAGCCCCATTCCAACCCTTCGTCATCTCTGCCCAATATTGCAAATCCACATCCAACAACGGTCTTCCTTGGCTATGGACTGTCAAAATCGCCAGACGACTGCTTAAATCGGGTAAATCTACCTTAAGTTGTAAATCTAGGCGTCCTGATCGCAATAAAGCTGGATCGAGAGCATCAGGTCGATTCGTGGCTCCAATCACTAAAATAGTTGTTCCCACCTGTAACCCATCCAACTCGGTCAGCAATTGCCCCACTACGCGATCGCTCACTCCAGAATCACCATTGTAACTTCCTCGCGCTGGGGCTAATGTATCAATTTCATCAATAAACACCACACAGGGTTCTGCCTGTCGCGCTTTGGCAAATAGCTCCCGCACGGCCTGTTCACTGGCTCCCACCCAACGGGTAAGTAACTCCGGACCGTTAACGCCAATAAAATTAGCGCGGGCTTGAGAAGCTACAGCTTTTGCCAATAAAGTTTTTCCGGTTCCTGGTGGTCCCCATAGTAAGATCCCCTTTGGCGCTAGTGCTTTAGTCTGGAGGTAAAGCTCCGGATAAAGTAATGCCCCTTCCACTGATTCACGGAGCGTTTGCTTAATCGTTTCCAAACCGCCAATATCTTCCCAAGCGATATGGGGAACTTCAACTTCCACGCTTCGCAGCACTGCTGGTTTGATTTCTTTGAGTGCCTGCAAAAAATCAGATTGGTTAACCATCATCACCTCCGGAATTTGCATTTCGATGGAAGGAACCTGGCGGCGTAAGGCTGTGTAAGCAGCTTTTTGACAAACTGCTTTCAAGTCAGCTCCAACAAATCCGACGGCCCGCTCGGCGATAAAATCGAGGTTAACCGTCTGGTCGAGGGGCATAGCACGGGTAAGAATTTGGAGGATTTCTTTGCGTCCGTTGCAGTCTGGGATGCGAAACTGAACCTCACGGTCAAATCTTCCGGGACGGCGCAGGGCAGAGTCAAGATGGTCGGGGCGGTTAGTAGCTGCGAGGACAATTACACCTTGATTGTTGGAGAAGCCATCCATCAGGCTCAATAGTTGAGCAACAAGGCGTTTTTCGACTTCCCCTTCCACAGCATTGCGGTCTGGAGCTAGGCTATCGATTTCATCAATGAAAATAATACAGGGAGCATTTTTTGCTGCTTTCTCAAAGATGCCCCGCAGTTTTTGTTCAGCTTCACCGTAATACTTGCTCATGACTTCTGGACCAGCAAGGGCGATGTAGTTAACGCCGAGTTCTTCAGCTAGAGCGCGAGCAGTCAGAGTTTTGCCAGTTCCTGGGGGTCCAACTAATAGTACACCACGTGTGGGCTCTAGTCCAAGTTTAGCGAGAAGGTCAGGGCGTTTTAAGGGGATAGCAATGAGTTCTGTGAGTTCTTTAAGTACCTCGCTCAATCCTCCAATATTTTTCAGAGAATGATCTCGAGGAGCATTGGGTGGTATGACGGAGTCCGATGCTGCCGTATTCCCAGAACCAGAATTAGAAGGAGATGGAGTGCGGATGCGACTAGTACCAATATCGTTATTTATATTATTGGCGCGTGGAATATTCCCATAACGCGGAATACTGCTGAGGGGACGCGAGTTAATCTGCACATCTGTCTTGATCTCTCCCTTATCAATTTTTTCTTCTAATGTCTTCATCAATTCTACTAACTGCTCAAACCCCTTGAATAATTCACTCATAAGATTCTCCAAAAATTGATTAAAACAAATAGTTTTTTGGCTGGGGGGGGTGACATACGCTCTCAAACCCTTGCTTGACAAGAAATAGAGGATGCAATGACGTAAAAAGATACAATGGGAATTTGGCGGTAATTGAACCAGTTCTCAATGAACAAAAGCTAGAAACCTCATTTTTGGTTAAACTTTAGCCGTTCAACTTCTGCCATCTTTTTAAAGCTCATCGCCTTCAAAGGCTTATCCTGTATTGTTTTGAGCTTGCATGTCACCCCTTAGTTTTTTTGCCCAAACTCATTTTTTACTTAAAGATAAATCTTTAACATCAAATAAGAGATTTGCAGCACATTTAATTCTGGCAATTGGCTCCACAGATCGGGGTAATGAGGGTAAGCAAACAATTGATTGCTCCGGGAATAAACTTCCATCAATTGCCACATCTGGAGTGTAATAATTTTGTACTATATAACGTTGATCGAGCCCCATCTTTTTCAAAGATTTTGTTAATCGTATGTGTTCAGCTATAATAGGAGGCTGATTCTGAATTACACCAATAAATTGAGTATAATGTGGGTCTTTTAAGTTCTTTTGAGCTTGCACAACTTGTTGGCGCAGATGCCGCAATCGGCTCATAAAATCAAGACGCCCCACAACATTTTGATATTTCATCCAGAGCTTAAATATCCAGGATAACCAATCCTCTAAAGCAGATGGCATTTCCAAAAAGCGCAAGAGATGACCTGTCGGAGCTGTATCTAAAATAATTAAATCTTGCTCGTTGCGGTCTAATAAATCCATCACAGTTATGAGGGATAATATCTCATCAATACCTGGTAAAGCTTGAGACATGATCTGCCGCCAAGCGTCTGGGAGGTAGGCAATATTAACCGTTGTATCTGCTTGGGAGCTTTCACCACCCATCATATCCGCTAATTCCCAAAGATAATCTGAGCGAAATTTTTCTAAAACTTTATCTGCATCAATTTCTTGAGCGCTTAAATTAGAAGTTAATAAGACGGGTTCATGTCCTAAAATTTGTCCAAAAGCATCCCCCAAAGAATGAGCTGGATCTATAGAAATAGTGCGTATTTTTTTCTCTTGATAACGCTGAGAACAAGCCCAACCTATAGCTGCTGCGACTGTTGTCTTCCCAACACCTCCTTTTCCCCCAACAATGATAAGTTGACATCCTTCAGCGATAAAATCACCAAATCCTGGTAGGACTTTAGTTGGCCATTGAATCGGTGGTGCTGGGGCTAATTCAACTCTATTAATTTTTTTGATTTGTGACATGAGATCATCTAATGCCACCCCGCCCAATGGTTCTATGTTTTGTTGCGGTGCGATAAAAACAGGTTGATGCTCCGCAATTTTTAAGTATTGACTGATAATATTTTGCTGTTCAGCATAACGGTCTATTTCCATATCTGAATGGGTCAATACTTTATTTATGAATAATCCAGCATAGGGGACATCTAAAGTCTTTAAGCTTTCTAATAAGCGCTTAGTTTCTAACAAACACATTGGTTCAGAAATAGCTACTACTAAACAGCCAGTAACTTTTTCATCTTGCATTAATCGTCTCCCTTCTGCAAATTGAAACTTCATGTCAACCAAAAACTTATCGACTTCATCATCCGTATAACTACCTGTCAAACTTTGTACTATTGCTCGATGTTTTTGTTGGAACATTTCTAAGGAATTTAACGTGACATCTAAAAAATCTTTGAGTCGGAATAAATTCAAGGCATGACCTGTAGGAGCCATATCTAATATTACACGATCTACATGTTTTTCAGACAGCAAGCGTTGAATTTCAAGCAACCCCATTAATTCATTTAAACCAGGCCAGTCTAAATCCCAAACTGGGTATAAATCTTCTCCTTCAGCTAGACTTCCTCGCTCAATGAGCAATTCTAAAAAGTGACTATATTTTGCTTTAAATTCCAACAGCAGTTTTTGAGCATCCAATGCCTGAATACTCAAGTTAGGTAAATCTGCTAAGGGTAAAGCATGAGCTTTCACTTCAAAGAGCATGACATCTCCTAAGGAAGATGCAGGATCTGTAGAAATCAACAAAATTTTCTCTTCGGGAAACTGTCTTGCCCAATAGCGAGCAAAACTGCAAGAAACGGTCGTTTTACCAACACCGCCTTTCCCCGTAAACATGACTAGCTGAAGTGAATCGTAGTAGTTCATAACTAACCTTAAACAAGAAAGAGAACAACATATTATTGATAATCAAATAAAGTGATAAGGAGGGAACCCTCCTTGCAGGGATAAATTCCAACGGGGGCAATCTTTTTGCCAATTTAAAAATTGTTTTAACAGAAAAGGTTCATCTTGGAGGCTGACTAAAAGATAAATACGTACTTCTTCCTCTTGATGTTGAACGATAGCTGAGGATTGATAAATTTGCGTGATTAAATCAATCAGGCTGTATTTCTCGTTCGCCTGTGCGAGATTAAAAATTGTTTGATTTTCATAGTGTGTTTTTTTGGCTAAAAAATAATCTCTCCCTTTCCTTACTGCCTCGGATAGCTGAACAGCTTTTTCTAACTTACGTGGAATTAGTTTTAAACTATATTCATTTTTACCATTGATTTTTTCGAGGTGTTCTTGATATTCTTGGCTATGGTATTCTATATGGTTTAGCAAGCTTGTTTGAGAATTAAAATAAGTTCCGAAACGCAAGGGCACAACTGTAACCTGGTGGAAAATTTCACAAATGACTCGATCATGAGATAAAGCCATATTTATCAGTTGTTCATCATTGCCTCGGAATAACTCTAAAGATATTCCAACCTCCACAATAGCCGAAAGTTCAGTCCCATCAATCAATAATACCTGACTAGCAGCGCCCTGCGGTAAATATAACGGAATGTCAGGAGTTTTCAGAAAAGCATATGTGTAGATATTTTGTAATTCCATAGTAACAAAAAACTAAAAGTCCCTCCAGGTTTTAAATGCTAATTATGATGACATTTTATTCGGTGCATCCCGGTTTTGTAAATTCTTAGTGCGAGCAAGATGCTCGCTTGTAGTGTAGGTGAGCAAGATGGCCACACTACTGATTATTATTTTTGTAAAACTGGAAGGCACCCCATTTTATCTACCATCAAAAAACTGACACGATGATTAACTATACTATTTACAATCTGATTTTTTGAGATATAATATTATCAACAAAGTATCCAGGAATTTTTGATGAAAAGTTTTCGCAACATAATCATACCTAAAGTAACTACAATGCCTCGCAACATTTCTGAGGCTTCTACTCAACTAGAAGTTTATAAAATGGTCATTGAGAGACAAAGAATTCAACGAGAAATGTCTTCTATAAAAGACCGCACGAGCCTAATTCAAAAAAGGCTTGATATCCTCAATTATCAAATAGCTGAGACTGAGAAAAATATTATTCGATTGCGTCATAAAAATTCAAAAGTTGCTCCAAGTGTAGTGCCGCAAAATATTTTGTTTCAATCGAATAATTACCAAACTTTTGAGATGCAATATTAAGGCATTAGCCTTGAAATAAAATACCAGTGATCAAGTCTATTATCTTATGAATTTAACCCTTTAATTAATAGACTACTGGTATTTTATCTTTACAGTTCTCTGTAGGATATAAAGATTTGATTAGTTCGGCTCCAAAAGCAATGTGGAAAATTAATCAATTAACCCACATCTGTGGGTTTTTAAGTGGGGTTAAAATCTGATTGAAATTGCTAAACATATAACGGCAATAAAACTTAGTTTTATTTTTCCTTAGAGGATATTTGAAGCTGTAATTGCTTTTCAAAGATTTCGTCCTTGTCAGATTGCTCTTCAGAGTCTTCCTCTTCTTCTGATTCTTCCTCCAAGCGGGATTGATCTTCTAAATCTTGAATTTTTAAAAGAATTTCTTCTTCTTTAGTCTCGAATTCTTCTTCGGAAACTTCCCCCATATCAAAAGAAAGTTGCAGAGATAATAATTGTTTATGCAAATTTTCTTGCTCATCAAATTCAGTATCAGTACGATCTTGAATCTGTTCTCCAATCCACATAAGTCCACCAATCGGTCCCATAAGTGGAAGTAGTAAAATTTTCATTAGCATAGTGATGGCTCCAATTAAGAGAGTTGGGCAAATGTATAAGGGGCAGTAAAATTGTTGTAGCGAATGCGTAACCGTCCACCAAATTTTTGGTCAATCGCTTCGACACGTTCGCAAAATACAGATTCGGCTTCCCAAGGAATCAAAAAGGCAGCGTTGTAAATCATTTCTTCAGTCATTGGCTCATTTTCTACAACCTCATCTGCTAAAGAATTTAGTTCATTGAAGAAAACTTCAATCACAGATTCTTTGCGAGTTTCCAGATTTCTTTCGATTAATTGTCCAATTTGAATAACTTCTTCCATACTCAAGATTTTTCCTTCCATTTTTTCGCGCTTTTGCTTCAAATCTGGATTAGATTCCATCATTGCTTGTAATTCAGACTTGCTATCCCAAAGAATCTTAAGGCTAACCTCTCGCCGTCCTGACAATTTTTTAAATAGGTCGTGCAATGAGTCTTTATGCGGTTGTATGAGTTGAGTGGTAACTGTCTCCCAATCTTGCACAACTAATCCAAAACGCAGAGGGAGAAGCGTACGGAACCCTTCGTGCATTAGTTGCTCTAACACTCTTTCATGAGTGATTAAATTGCGGCGAGAAGCCAAATACTTTTTTTGTTGTGCACCTGAATACAAAAAACTCAATCCATCAATTTCTTGACTATAAACAGGTTGCAAATCTAATCCTTTAAGAGGAAATGTTTTAAGCATTGGCTCAGGAAAAATCCCGTATAAATAAAAACCAACATCCATAAGCTGACAAACATTCAACCTTGATAATTAAATGGGTTTTGAGGTCAAAACTAACCGCAACTTAGCGTGAATGAGATTGAGTTGAGCTATACCTAAATCTATTTCGCCGTCTACAACAACACCTGTGTCTAAAAGACGATCTAGTAGTTCTAGGATCGAAGGAGAATTGCCAGTTTCCCCCGGATAATAAGACCCTGCTGCTGGTAAAAGAGTACCAAAATCTCCTAGCTTGATATTTAAGTCTGCTGGATCAATCTCAAAAATTTCACACAAATTCAAAACTTGTTCCTCTAACTTGCGCAAACTTTCTGCTGCTCGCTCTAAATCTGATTCACTAAGGCACTGTTGTTCCATACGCCTAATGACTTGAGCTTCCATCAGCTGACGTACCAGTTCCACCACAGTTAACAGCAAGGGAGCTAAACCTGCTTTACTGTTAGCTTTAGGATTTGTCTGTAACAAATTGTCGGTATTTTCAAGTGGAGTGCAACCCCTTTCCATGATGCCACCAACTTTTAAAAATTAATTTGACGCGATTCAATTGTTGAGATTTGAAGAAATCCAGCCTTGTTTTGATTGGGGCACGAATTTGAACTTGATGTGGTTGACTCCTAAATTGTAAGAATACATCTGTCAGGAGTCAGAATTTATCAGAGTTTTGTATCTATCTTCTTGCCGGAAAGTGCTCCTGTTATCTCCTGATTCTTTAACAATTCTGACGGATGTATTCTTACCCTAAAGTACCAGAAGTTGACTATATTTAAACCGGAAAAGGTATGCTTTAATGATTATCTTCTTCAGGATTTGCTTTTAACGTATCTGGTTCTTTCGCATTGACAGATGTGAACGCTCGCATTTCTGCTTCCAGACTCTCAATCCGATGCTGAAGTTGTTGATTTTCCTCAGCTAAACGGTTAGCTTTGCTACTGAGGTAAGGGTCGCTTTCCCACCAATTAATACCCATCTCCCGTGCTTTATCAACTGATGCAATTAACAAGCGAATTCGGATATTTATAAGTTCAGTAGAAGCGATAGATACAGAAATATCACCAGCAATCACAATTCCCTTATCTAAAACCCTTTCCAGGATATCTGCTAAGGTGGAACCTTGAGTAGATGTATTAATAGCCCGACTGGAGTTAGTTTGAGGACGTGTTGACAGGATTGGAGTGGTAGTCATGTTTAATTGGACTCTTCAATGGTATAAAGCCGATCTTTTTTGCTGACTAAGCCTTTTTCTTCTAAAGCATTCAGAGCATTTAAGACAACGATACGATTCAGGTTCAACGCTTTTTGAATTTTCGTTAGTCCCTCACTTTTTTGCTCCGATAAATAGTGATAGACTTCTGGCTCAAAAGGAACACAATTTTCTAAACTAGTCAGTGGCAAAAGTTCTGAATGGGAGTTACTTAGGTGGGAATCAGTTATGAAAAATGTATCATCTAGGGTGAAATCATCACTGAAACCCTGTTCTTCTTGTAGTTGTAATTGGTTAAGTAATTCCTGGAAAATAACTGTGGATTCGCTAGTAGATAAATTTGTGCGATTGAACATAACATCTGCACAAATTCCCAGAAAATCTGGATTTTTAGGTGACACCGGAATATCATAATCCGCACATACTTTAGCAATCATATAACAAGACCGCAATCCCGAAGTTTTTTCGCCACCTGTAGCTAGGCGGAATGTTTTAACCAACCGCACAATTGACTGTGCCCGTTCTCTACTTATACCTGTTTTATGAATTAAAATCTCTATTTGAGTTAGCTCTTCCGGTTCTGGCATATTAATACTTACCAACCGATCCATTAAAGCATCCTGCGTTGAGTGAACTCCGCAGTATTCTTCTGGATTAGAGGTAAAAATAGCCCGAAATTGGGGATGTACATGCAGGTATTCTGGCTGATTGCTATGGGGAGGAAGTGTCAAAATTTTCTCTTCTAATGCTGAGAGCAAGACGTTATTAACTTCAGGTCGCGAACGGTTAAATTCGTCGTAGACTAAAGTAAAACCTTCTCGACAAGCTAAGGTTAGTCTAGAATCAACCCAATTTTGTTTGAGTTCGTCTTCGACTTTGAGGACGTTGTGAATGTAATTGTCCAGTAGTTTTTTGTGGGTATAGCCAGATTGACTTCCAATTAAATCAGAGCTTTTAAAATCATCGTCGCCGAAAATCAACATAGTTGGTCTATCCAGACAGTTGGCTAGATGCATGGCTAACGTTGTTTTTCCTGTGCCTGCTGGACCGCGCAAGTGAATAGCGAACCCTGATTTGAGATAACGCAGCGCACGAATTACTACTTGCTCAATGGCAGGCGTTATCACAAACTGCCCAGGACGGACACTAAGAACAGATCTTTTGTGATTAATTGCGGTGAGAGTCATAAGTTAAGATAAAGGGAAGATAAGTTTTCAACAAAAGTAATAATTTATCGATACACAAATTGTATCAATATGCTCCAATGCATCAATCATAGACAATCCGACAATCCTCGTATTGATTGTTTGGCATACTCAATACTTGCTACACCACCTCATGATGCTATGCTGGAAAACAAGGTTAGAATAGCAACATGAATGTTTGATTGACTGCTTGCACTAAGTTATGGTACAATTGATTGAAGTTTCAATCCGAAACTCATTGTTGAAAATGCCTCCTAATTTTACCAGTTTGTTACCTGGAAGATTGGAAAACTTTGCTATTTAGCCCTGTTCTCCAACAGATCAACTCCGTTTGTTGTGGGCGTTGATTGACGACTAAATCTGTGTGCCAAAAATGCTCACAAATAAATCCTGACGGAATGTTTGCAGATGTTGCTTTTGTTCTTTGGCTTGAGCCACCCTTGCTTGAGATGTCTGTGCTAAAAAGTCGTGGGTTGTTTGCTCGAGATTTTGGTGAAACTGATGTAGCTGTTGAGCTTGCTTTTTAGCTTCC
>Ga0209611_10004714_pt1 | contig 23212 bp, 28 predicted proteins | sample S1TSphgellanicum_3_FD_187693 | JGI IMG/M metagenome (GOLD analysis project Ga0209611, IMG submission 187693) | Host-associated microbial communities from peat moss isolated from Minnesota, USA - S1T2_Fc - Sphagnum magellanicum MG (SPAdes) (version 2) | ecosystem: Host-associated > Plants > Peat... | reverse complement strand
ATCGAACGCGACGGCTCCGTCGGTCGCAGCGACGACGACGTCCGCGCCGCTCTCCGCAGCGACGGCGAGCAATCCCGCCGCACCGAACGCGACGCGCGTGCCCTGCGGCAACGCGGCGCGTAACGCCGCGACGTCCTCTTCGCGAGCGCACGAGACGAGCGGTATGGAGAATCGTTTGGCCTGCTCGATCGTCTCGGCGATGCGCGAACCCGCCGCGATCGCGACGACGCGAAAGCGATCCGGATGTCGCGCCACCACGTCGAGCGTCTGCGTGCCGATCGAACCGGTCGATCCAAGAATCGCGACGTTACGCATGCTCTCGGTCTTAACCACCATCGCGCAGTTGCCCTCGAAGCCTGCGGCCGATCACGGGTGTGCGACCGGAACGTGACCCGTGATGAAGAGCGCCGTGTAGAACGCGATGCCGCCGAACGTATACGAGTCGAAGCGATCGAGAATGCCGCCGTGGCCCCAGAGGATCGTGCCGGCATCCTTCACGTGCGCGTCCCGTTTGAGCGCGGACTCGACGATATCGCCGATCTGCGCGGCGACGCTCGTCATCGCGCCGATCAACGCACCGTGCCACCACGGAATATGCATGACGGGGACGAGCGCGAACGACGCACCGACGAGCGTCGTCGCGACGAATCCGCCGATCGCGCCCTCCCACGTCTTACTCGGCGAGATCGAGGTGAGCGGCGTGCGACCGATCGACGAGCCGACCAGCATCGCGAAGATATCCGTAAACGCGATCGCGACGATGGCCGCCGCCGCGTACGAAGCCCCCACCGACGGCAGGTTACGAAGCGCGATGAAGTACGATCCGAGCCAGCCGATATACAGGACGCCGAATACCGTAAACGCGCTGCGCGCGAAGTAACCCTGACGTGCGCCTCCGAGCGAGAACGCGAGCGACGCGATGATCGTGATACCGAGAAGCGTCTTCTCGTACGCGTGTTGGAGGTTCATCGCCGCGAGCACGATGTAGGTCGCGACGGCGATCGCTGCCACCGGGAAGATCAGTGCTTGACCTTTTTTTGCGGTGAGCCCGGCGAGCTCCCAAAGCGAGAGCAGCGTGATCGCGAGAACGACGAGCGTGAAGGTCGGGACCGTCACGATCGAACCGAGGACGATCCCGCCGAGCACGATACCGCTGACCGTACGCCGGGCGAGTTCGATCCCGCGCGTCGACGTCGTCGCGGTGGTCGTCATCCCTCGGGTTCCGCGTCTGCGGGGGCGCGCTCGCGAAACGCTTCGATCGCGCGCACGAATTGCGTGCGATCGAAATCCGGCCAGAACACGTCCGTCAGATAGAGTTCCGCTTCCGCGAGCTGGTAGAGCATGAAATTCGAGAGACGCGATTCGCCGCCGGGGCGGATCAGCAGATCGGGATCGGGCATCGACGCGGTCGAGAGATACGATGCGACGACCGCATCGTCGATCGACTCCGGCACGAGCGTTCCCGCGCGCACGTCGCGCGCGAGCGCCTCGACGGCCACGCGCAGTTCGGCGCGCGCACTGTAGTTGACGGCGAGGTTGAGCGCGAGGCCCGTGTTGCCCGCCGTGCGTTCCATCAGGTGATCGAGCGCCTCGCGCGATGCGCGCGGCAGCATTTGGTATTGCCCGATCACGCGAACCTTCACGTTGTTGCGATGCAGTTCGTCGAGCTCGGTGCGCGCGAAGTACACGCAGAGATCGAGCAGCAACGAGATCTCCGTGGTATCGCGCTTCCAGTTCTCCGTCGAGAAGCCGTACACGGTCATCATCGGAATTCCGAAATCGCTCGCCGCGCGCGTCACGTGGCGCAGCGCCACGATCCCGCGGCGATGCCCCTCGATCGCGGGCAGGCGATGCGCCTTCGCCCAACGCCGATTTCCGTCCATGATGATCGCGACGTGCTGAGGAACGCGTCCCGGCGGTAAATCCGTGCGATCGCGCGTTTCGGTAACGGGCCTCAACGGGCGCCGCTCGCCCGCGTACCCGCGTCCAAGCGCTCGTAGCCGTCGTAGCCGGCCACGATTTCCGTGCGCCCCTCGCGCTCGATCACCCGCAACACGCGAAGCGCTCCCACACCGACCGCCGGATACGGCGGTCGCAAAATACGCAAGGCGAGGTTACGCTTCCCCAGGAGCGCCCGGGCGTCGACTTCGGGCAGCATCCCGAGCGCGGGCTCCGGTGACGAAAGGTCCACCGCAATGGCGTTGACCCGCCCCGCGGCAAAACCCTGGTATCACGTGGCCCGATCGGTACCGTGTGCGATCGTCATAAAGCTCGCCGACCCCGGCGGCGCCATCTCGAACGTGACCTCGAGATCGGTTGCGTGCCGCGTGTACGTGAGACGAAACGTCGGCTGTGCGGTGGGTCCGTCGCTCAGAAACTGCGCGACGTTCGGCTGCGTGCCGCCGACCAGCGCGTAGTGGATCACGTGGCCGCCGCTATCGAACGAGTCCGCGCGCAGGCCGCCCGAGACCGTCGCATCCGGATAGATCACCATGAGGCCTTCATAGGTCGAGGCCGGTGCTCCCGACGCGCTGACGTACGACGAATGAGCGTGGCGCACGAGCACGTGACATCCGAGTTCAAAATGAAACGAATCGCCTCCCGAGCCGTTCGCGCCCTCGGCGTTCCCGGTGCCGGTCCAGTCCCCGACGAGGAAGGCGACCGTGGCGAAGGCGCTCGTCTGAGCGGGCGTGCAGGTCTGCGATACGGCGGCCGATGCCGGGGTACGGTCGACGAACGATAACGCGATGACTGCGCCGGCTAAGAGAATCGTTCGCATGGAGAGCCGTTCACGCGAATTTCGCGGAGACCCTCGCGAGGCGCCCGGTTAGGGCAGTTCCTCGTAATAGAAGTAGGCGGTGTGCGCGTGACCGTCGCTGATCGCGACCGTCTCTTCTTCACCGGAGTGACACGGGTTGCCGCCGGTCGACTGTTGCGCTTGCGTGATCGGCTGGATCGGGAAGTTCCCCGGATTGCCGTTCGCATTCGAGCCGCTGAACACGATGACGTTCGTTTGGCTGTTCGACTGCACCGTCGACGTCGATGAGAAGCACGGCTCGTTGAACGAGAACGGATAGACGTTGCCGCCGTTGCTCGCGGTCGGCTGGTTCGTCTGGTTCGTGACGTTCACCGTGTACGGACCGCCGAAATGCGATTCTTTGACCGCAATCGAAAACGTGAGGTTCGACACCGGATATGGGCTCGCAAACGACGTGACGATCGCCGCCCCTGTGATCGGATCGCTGATAGAGATGTCGCCGCTCGGAAGCGGATTGAGGCCGCCGGAGCATCCCGCGATCGCGAGACCGGCCAAGATAATGAGAAGTGAGCGGGGCGACAACTGCATCGTTCGTCCTTCGACTGGTGCTGGGCTTCACACCAATGTTCGGACACGTTCGTTCGTAACTTTAGGGAGCGATCATACCTCCATGATCTCTTTTTCCTTTGCCGCGACGAGCATATCGACGTCTTTAATGTGCTTGTCGGTCGCCTTCTGCACGCGCTCGCCGGCACGTTTGTTCTCGTCCTCGGTGATCGTGCCGTCCTTGAGCAGCGCCTTGATTTCGTCGACGCATTTGTGACGCACGTTACGAATCGCGACCTTGCCGTCTTCGGCTTTCTTGCGAACGACTTTCACGAGGTCTTTGCGACGATCTTCGGTGAGCGGCGGAATGCTCAAGCGAATGTTCGAGCCGTCGATGTTCGGCGAGAGGCCGAGATCGCTCGTCTCGATCGCCTTGCGGATCGCACCGACCATGTTGCGGTCGAACGCCTGAATCTGCAGCGTTCGCGCGTCCGGCGTGCTGATGCTCGCGACGGATTTGAGCGGTGTCGACGCGCCGTAGGCTTCGACGTGCAGGCGGTCGAGCAGCGCGGTCGACGCGCGGCCGGTCCGCACGGAGGCGAAATCGTTGCGCGTCGCGTCGATCGCCTTTGCCATACGCGATTCCGTCGCTTTGAAAATCTCTTCGAGTTCGCTCATGACACTACGTTCTCCAGCGGCACGGAGGCCCGTGCGGCGGCGGCGCTGACCGTCGTACCGATCGGCTCGCCGAACACGACCTTGCGAATGTTACCGGCGACGTTCATATCGAACACCACGATCGGCAGGTCGTTATCCATGCAGAGCGTGAGCGCCGTATTATCCATGACTTCCAGACCGCGCTGCAACACCTCGAGATAGTCGAGCCGCGTAAAGCGCGTCGCCGTCGAATCTTTTTTCGGATCGGCACTATAGATGCCGTCGACCTTCGTCGCCTTGAGGATCGCTTGCGCGCCGATCTCCACGGCACGGAGCGCCGCGGTCGTATCGGTCGTGAAATACGGGTTGCCCGTGCCCGCGCCGAAGATCACGACGCGGCCCTTCTCGAGATGCCGCATCGCGCGCCGGCGAATATACGGCTCCGCGATCTGCTGCATTTGGATCGCGGTCTGCACGCGACACGCGATATCGATGCGTTCGAGTGCGTCCTGCAGCGCGAGCGCGTTGATCACGGTCGCGAGCATGCCCATGTAGTCGGCGGTCGCGCGGTCCATGCCGCCGGCCTCGTGCGCTTTCCCGCGCCAAATGTTGCCGCCGCCCACGACCACCGCGATCGAAACGCCTTCGCGCGCGACCTCGGCGATCTGTTCGGCCATCCACGCCGTGGTCACGGCGTCGACGGAACTCTCGGCCCCGGCGAACGCCTCTCCCGAAATCTTCAGGAGAACGCGATCGTATGCCGGGGCGCCGGAGCTACTGTTCGCCAAGCGCAAACTTCGCGAAGCGACGGACTCTGATGTTCTCTCCGAGGACGCCGACGACTTTCGCAACGAGCTCGCCGATCGTCTGATCGTCGTCCTTGATGAACGGCTGATCGAGCAGTACGTTCTCCTCGAACCACTTGTTGAGCTTGCCTTCGACGATGCGATCGATCACGTTCGCGGGCTTGCCTTCGGCCGCTTTCGCGAACTCGGCGCGCAACTCTACGAGCTCGGCCTCGGGAACCTGATCGCGTGACACGTACTTAACCGGCATCGCCGCGACGTGCATTGCGACGTCGCGCACGAGCTCCGAAAAGCGCTCGTTGCGGGCGACGAAATCGGTCTCGCAATTGATCTCGACGAGCACGCCGATCTTGCCGCCCACGTGAATGTACGACCCGACGAGGCCTTCGTTCGCGGCACGGTCGGCCTTCTTCGCAACCTTGCTGACGCCCTGATCGACGAGGTTCTTCTTGGCGGCCTCATAGTCGCCGCTCGCACCGACGAGCGCGGCGCGGCAATCCATCATGCCGGCGCCCGTTTCGTCGCGCAAACGTTTGATCTCGTCGGCGGTGGGCTTATAGGTCGCTACGGAACTCACGGGATAGAGCCTTTCTGTTGGAAATCGGGGCGGCGAAGCCCCCCGATCCCCCCCGAGCCCGCACTCGCGGGCTCCTGACGTGCCGTCTGTTGGTTCACTTTTTCGGCGCGGGTTTGTGGGGCGGGCAGACAAAAGCGCCGTGGGTGCGGCGCCCTTGTACGGGGTGCTGCAAAGTTCGGGGCGGTTAGACCGCGGCCTCCTCGGGTGCGGGGGCTTCGGGCTCGGCCGGGGTGGGTTCGGCGGCGGTCGCTTGGGGGGCGACGTAATCGTCGTACGCGTCTTCCGCGTCTTGCGAGCTCTCGACTTCGGTGCGGCCCTCGATGATCGCGTCGGCGATCTTCGAGACCATCAGCTTCACGGCGCGGATCGCGTCGTCGTTCCCCGGGATCGGGTAGTCGATTTCGTCGGGGTCGCAATTCGTGTCGATGACGGCGATGATCGGGATCTTCAGCTTGCGCGCTTCGAGAACCGCGATGCGCTCTTTCTTCGGGTCGACGATGAACACGGCGTCCGGCAAGCGGTGCATGTCCTTGATGCCGCCGAGGAAACGCTCGAGCTTATCGAGCTCGTCCGTCAGGCGCGACACTTCTTTTTTCGGAAGCAGATCGAAGCTGCCCTGAGCGCGCATACCCTCGAGTTCGCGGAGGCGCGCGATGCGCTTCTGGATCGTCGAGAAGTTCGTCAGCGTGCCGCCGAGCCAGCGCTCGTTCACGAAATACGTGCCGGCGCGATCCGCCTCTTCCTTGACGACGTCCTGTGCCTGCTTCTTGGTGCCGACGAACAGGATCACTTTGTTGTCGCGCGCCATCTGCTTGACGGCCGCGTAGACCTCGCGCATCATCACGACCGTCTTGGAGAGATCGATGATGTAGATGCCGTTGCGCTCTTGGAAGATGTAGGGCTTCATCTTCGGGTTCCAGCGGCGCGTCTGGTGACCGAAGTGGACGCCCGCTTCGAGGAGCGCCTTCATGGAAATGACCGATGCGGCCATGGTTCGTAAACCTTTCTGATCTCATCGCCCGGCGTCCATGCCGAAACGATCCTGCGAGACCATCACGCCTGCCATCCATGGCGGGCGAAGTGGGACAACCGCTCGAGTATACCACGCGAGCCGCCCCCACACAAACCCCAGGTCAGTCCTCGCCGTTGCCCTCGGAACCGTCGATCCGCCGCACCTCGACCGTCCGAGGCGCCTCGATCCCAAGGCGAACCCGATCTCCCTCAACCGACAGCACGACGACCCGAACGTCGTCCCCGATCGAAATAGCCTCCCCGGGCCTCCGGGTCACAACGAGCACAAACATTCACCTCAAGAACGACTCAAGAACGACGCAGCCCGAGAGTTCGGGCTCGAGCGAATCGGCGGCCTTCACCGCCGCGGAGGAGGGACCTGTTTCGCAAAGTTCGGATTTGCCTCGAAAACCTCGCGGCAATCCGCGCCTCGAAACGGAGCAATCATGAACGTCCGGGTCCGTTCCATCGGTGCCATCCAGACGGCAAAGACGCTTGCGGTGATCTATGGTGCCGTCGGCATCGTTGCCGGCATCGTCGCATGCTTGGCAATTATTTCCGAGCCGTTCCACACGAACGACTATTGGGGAGCGACGGCCCTATTGGCGCTCATCGCGATCCCGATCGGCTACGCACTTGTGGGATTCGTCGGTGTCGTTATCTCAGCGTGGATCTATAACATCGTTGCGGCAAAGACGGGCGGCATCGAATTCACCCTTACGAATCTCGACACAAACCTCGAGTGACGGAGACGGCCGAGCAGGACGGATCAAGCGAATTGGGCGGCGTGCAATTTCGCGTAGTGATTGCCCTGCGCTAGGAGCGCTTCGTGCGTTCCCGATTCGAGGATGCGGCCGGCGTCGACGTAGAGGATCTTGTTCGCGCGGCGGATCGTCGAGAGGCGGTGCGCGATGATCAGGGTCGTGCGGCCGGGGAGGAGGCGATCCAGGGCGGCCTCGATCAGGCGCTCCGAATGGCTGTCGAGCGCGCTCGTGGCCTCGTCGAGGATCAGGATGCGAGGGTCTCGGAGGACGGCGCGCGCGATCGAGATGCGTTGGCGCTGGCCACCCGAGAGCCGCATGCCGCGGTCGCCGACGGGCGTCTCGTAGCCGAGCGGCAGATCGAGGACGAACTCCTCGGCGTTCGCCTCGCGCGCGGCCGCCTCGACCTCGGCCTGCGTCGCGTCGAGTCGGCCGTAACGGATATTCTCCGCGACCGTCCCGCTGAAGAGCATCGCTTCTTGCGGCACGATCGCGATCGCGTTGCGGAGCGATCCCAAATGCAGACGGCGCAGATCGGTTCCATCGAGCGTGATCGTGCCGGATTGCGGCTCGTAAAAGCGCGGCACGAGGTTGACGATCGTCGTCTTGCCGGCACCCGAGGGCCCGACGAGCGCGACGATTTCGCCGGCCGCGATCGTGGCGGAGAGGTCGCTCAGCACCTTCGGCCCGTCGTCTTTGTACGCGAACGAAACGTTCTCGAATCGCAGCGCGCCGTCGATGCGAAGCGGCTCGATCGTGTCGGCGTCGGAGATCGATTCGATCGGGACGTCGAGCACCTCGAACACACGCGACGCGCCGATCAGTCCGCGCGAGATGTCGCCGATGAACGACGCAAATCGATTGAGCGGATTGATCGCGAAGACGACGAGCGTCCAGAACTGCAGCACCTGTCCGCTCGTAAGGCGGCCGACGATGACCTCGCGCACCGAGAACGCCATGATCGCGAGCAGCGCGATCGTCACGATCATCGCGACGATCGGCGTCTGCGTCTGCCCGAGTTGCAGCACTTTCATGTACGCGCCGAAGTACGCGTCGTTTTTTGCTGCGAACCGTTCGTTCTCGAAACTCTCACGGCCGAACGCCTTGACGATGCGCTCGCCCGCGAGGACTTCGGTGAGATTCGATGAGAGGTCTGCGATCCGTTCCTGCGACCGTTTCGTACCCGCCGAAATTAACCGCGTGAAGAACGCGACGACGAAATTGACGATCGGCGCGAAGACGAAGAGAAAGAGTGAGAGGAGCCAGTCGAGGTAAAGCATCGCCGCGATCGCGCCCACGAGCGTGACGAGCGTGACGAAGAACTGCGGAAGCGCGACGCAGAGCGCGTCCGTCATCAACGCGAGGTCGTTCGTGAAGCGTGCGATGAATTCGCCCGGGCGCCATTTGTCGAACTCGCTCATCGGCATGCGCATCGTGCGTTCGAAGAGACGGCTGCGCAGGGTCGCGATCAGCCGTTGCCCGCTCCACGCGGTCAAATAGCTCTGACCGTAGGTCGCGAGATTCGAGATCAGATTGATGACGAAAACTCCGACGATCACCTCGACGAGCAGGTCGACGGGATGCGCCGGATTGCCGATCACGTGGTCGATAATGAGCGGAAATGCCTTGGAAAGGGCGAGCGGGCCGAGCCCGGCCACGACGCCCAAGAGAAGCGACAAGGCGAGACGCGGATAATAGGGCCGCGCTTCTTCGAGAAGGCGGCGCACGACGTCGCGGCGCCGCGCCTCGTCCAGTGCTTTCAGATGCGAAACCTTTCCATACCGCTCTCGGTACGTGCCGACGTTCTACGTTCGCCGGAGCAACTACCGTGGACTGTTACTACCACAACGCCGTTCCATCCGTTGCCACATGCACGGACTGCCGCCAGACGATTTGCGCGACGTGCCGCGACGACCAGGGGATGTGCCCAGGGTGCCGTCTCAAGGCGCGCCTCGATGCCGCAAGTGCCGCGCAGGCGGGGCTTCCGGGCCGCGTCGGCCCCTCGAATCCGCCCCCCGGTCCGCCCCCGCCGCCGCCTCCGCAGCCCCCGCCATCGTATGCGAACGCGGGCTCGATGCCGGCGGCCCGCCGCACGACGGCGCTCGCGACGGTTTCGCTCGAGACACGCGCTCTGCTCGCGCTCGGCTATCCGTTATGGCCGCTCGCCGCGCTCGCGCTGCTCGACCCGACGCGCTCGCCCGTGGTGCGCCGTCAGGCGACGCAGGCGCTCGCCGTAAACTTCGGCCTCTTCGGCATGTGGGTCGCCCTCGAAGGCATCTGGCACATCCCGATCCTCGGCCTCTCGGCGCTGCCGCTCCTCGCGGCGATCTTCCCGGTGTGGTTCGTTGCGACGGTCGTCTTCGCGGTGAAGGCGTGGTCGGGCGACGACGTTCGCGTGCCGCTCATCAGCGATTGGCTCGACGAGCGCGACGCGCACGGAGCCGCCGCTTAGCCTCTGGCGGCTTCGCCCGCTCGCCGCGACACGAAGGCGGTGTAGCGGGCGAGAAAGGCCCGCGCCGCCGGTTCGTGATCGACGACCGGCGGCGGATAGGCGTTATCGTCGAAAAGCGGTAACGCGAGTTGTCGTCGCTGCGCGGCCGCCTCCGGATCGAGCACGGCGGGCCCCGGAAGGTTCGCGAGTTCGGGGACCCAGCGCCGCACGTAGGTACCGAGCGGGTCGAACCAACGCGCCTGTTTGCGTGGGTTGAAGATCCGCGGGAACTGCGCGAGATCGGCGCCGACGCCGGCACTCCACTGCCAGTTGCCGGTCGCGAGCGCGGCATCGTCCTCGACGAGCAAATCGTCCCACGTGTCGCGCCCGATGCGCCAATCGACACCGAGGTCGAAGCAGAGAAACGACGCCGCGACGAGTCGCACGCGCGGATGCATCCAGCCGGTCGCGATCAGTTGCCGCATACCGGCATCGACGAGCGGATAGCCCGTGCGCCCTTCGCGCCATGCCGCGAGGCCCGGATGCGAACGCGCGAACGCGAAAGCGCGCATGCGTGCCTGCAACGCGAGGTCGGGCGTCTCTTCGAAAAACCAGCCGAGCTGTAAGAAAAAGTCGCGCTGCACGAGCGATCGCTCGAGCACGTCGAGCGATGCGCGCTCTTCCGAAAGCAAGAAGCGGTCGCCGCGCCGCGCATCGATGCGTGCGAGAAGCGTTCGCGCGGAGACGATGCCGAACGAGAGTGCGGCCGAGAGGCGCGACGTCGCGTTCTGCGCGGGCACGTTGCGCGCGGAACGATATGCGAGCGCCGCCCCGGCGAGATACGCATCGAACGCTTCGAGCGTCGCCCACTCTGAGGGGATCCCGTCGACGGCGAGCGGCGATGCGCCGAACGCGCTCGGCTCCGGCAGCGCCTCGCTCGCGAGCGTTACCTCGGCGAAGCGAACCGGTGATGCATCGTACGATGCGCGCCGAATCGTTCGCCACGCCACGACGTACGGAGCGAATGCGCGATAGCCGGATCCGTCATCGCTCGCGCGAGCGGCGGCGGTATCGTCCGGCGGGACGGCCGGCGCGTCGTGCACGATCGAAACGCGCAGCCCCGCCTCTTCGAGCGCGGCTTGCAACGCGCGATCCCGTTCCATCGTCGCGCCGTCGTAGGCGGCCGACCACACGACGGTCTCCGCGCGCGACTCGCGCGCGAGTCGAAGCACGGCTCCGGACAACGAGCCGCGCCGCACCACGAGCGTGGTGCCGCGCGCGCGCAGCGCCTCGCGCAAAGACGAAACCGCGCCGCAGTAATATGCGGCGCGGCGTGGATTACGTTCGAGCCGGCGTTCGAGCGCGGGATCGAGGAAAAGTGCGGGCACGACGTCCCCGAAGCGGCTTGCCTCCGCGAGCCCCGCATGATCGCCGAGCCGAAAGTCGCGGCGGAAAAGGTAGAGCGAGCGACGCTCGCGCTGCAAACGAGCGCCTAGAGCGTTTCGACGTATGCCGCGACGTCGTGGACGTCGCTTTCGGAAAGCGTCGCGGGATAGAGCTTCGGCATCGGCGGCATCGGATTCTTGATCCACGCAACGGCGGCATCGTAATTCTTGCGACTCTTTTCGCCCTTGAGTGTCGGACCGATTCCACCGCCCGCTCCCGCCGCGCCGTGGCAGCTGGAGCAATTTTGACTGAAGATCGCCTCGCCGTGTTTGGGATCGCCCTTCGCCGATGAAGCCGTATCCGCGACCGGTTTCAATCCAGAATCGCTGCTATCGGAGATCGGACCGGGCGACGCGCTCGCGCTCGCACTCTGGTCGTCGCTGCTCTTCGAGCAACCGGCAGCAAGTAGAGCCACGATCGCACCGGTTGCGAGGACCGACATCAAACGTTTCAAGACCGACAATCTCCTCTGGTTCTGGTTGCATACGGGTTTCTGCCATCCGTCGCGCGCGTCCCTTGAACCGACGCCAAGAGGTCGTCGTACGGCGAGTCCGTACTTTTGTCGGAACTCATGAAGCGCTCGACAGCCGTACGACCAGCGACCGGACCCTCACCGGCGCCCTTCGTCAAACGCGCGGTGCTCGCACTCGTGTGGGCGGAACGAATCGTGTTCCTCGCGATCGGCATTCTGCTTTTCGCAGCCGCGTTGCTGTTCCTCAAACAGAGCGCGGGCGTCCTGATCTCGATGGTCACGCAAACCGATGCGTCGCCGAGTGCCTTCGGCTCGCAATTTCTCGACGTGATCTTGCTCGTGCTCATGATCGTCGAGCTCGCGTATACCGTCATTCTTTCGTTACGCGGCGCGGTGCTCGCAGCCGAGCCATTCCTCATCGTCGGGTTGATCGCGGTGATCCGGCGCATGCTCGTGATCACGGTGGGCGAGATGGGCCCGCACGGCACGAACGTCATGCAAAGCATCGGCGAGCTCGGCATCCTCACCGCGATCGTGCTCGTGTTCGTCGGATCGATCGCACTCTTGCGTTTACGCCCCGCCCGCCTCGAAACGTTCCGCGACGACGACCCGCTCAAAGAGCTGGAAGGCTAGCGCTTCGCCTCCGGCGGGACGCATGTTGGGGGTTCGTCGACCGTGCTTGCGTCGTAGACCGCGGGTGCGGGCGAGCAGATGTCGCGCGGTTCGACCGCGACGTTTTTCGCGCTCGTCGATCCGTCGAGGTCGATGCCGGCGAGAACGTGGCGCGCGTCGTCGGATGCGATATCCTCTGCAGCGGCTCCGGCGGCTGCCTCCGCTGCCTTACGCGCTTTCGCTCGTGCGGCGAGTGACGCGGATAGCTCCGAATGCGCGCGCCGGGGCACGATCGCGACACGCGCTCGACGTTCGACGCGCGGTCGCTCCACCGCGCGTGGTGCGGGCGATTCCAAATCGAGGGTCATCGCCGTCACGTTCGACGACGATGCGTCGTCCGCGGACGTCGACCCGAATCGCATCGAAAGGCCGCTCGCAAGTGCGAGATTGAACACGATGGAAATCGCGACGGCCCACCCGAGTGCGCCGACCGTCAAGCGAAAACGCGATTTGCGCGTGCCGTGAATGCGGTCGAGTACGAGATTTGCGATCGACGGGCGCCAGGTTTCCGTGCGGCGCGCGTGCGTAACGGCCCGCGCAAGAACCGGCGCGCATGCGACGTCGGCGCGGCACGTGTCGCAGGTTGCGGCATGTGCGTCGAAACGGGCGCGTTCGGCTTGCGTTGCCTCCCCAAGCATGACGGCGCCGGCGAGCGCCTCGAACGCATCGTGATCGCGGTTCACGCGGACTCTCCGAGCGACTTCCGCATCGCGCGCATCGCGCGGCACACACGCTGCCGCACCGCGTCGGGCGACGTCCCGAGAATTGCGGCCGCTTCGGCCGACGAATACCCCGCATAGGTCGTTAGCATAACGCAGGCGAGTTGTTCGGGGCCGAGCGTTCCGAGCGCGCGCTGCAGGTCGAGTTGCAACGCCGAGATCTCGTCGGTGCGGAAGGCGCCGGCGTTATCGTCGAGCGGGAGCGTCTCGCCGCGACGCTTCTTCTTCCGCAGATGCGTGATCGCGTAGTTCGTCGCGGTCTTGTAGAGCCAGCCGGCCGAGAGCGGACGCGATGGATCCGCGCGCAACATACGATAGGCCGCGAAATACACGTCTTGCACGATGTCGAGCGCGAAATCGCCGTCGTTGACGAAGCGGCGAACGTATCGCGCGAGCTTCGCCTCGTGCTCCGCAACGAGCCGCTCGACGCGCGCCTCCGCATCGAGTGTTCGGTCCAGCCCAAGAACGTACACGTTTTGCATAAGATCGCGTTTGCGGCCCTCTTCAGCGAGTAGTACGGGCGTACCCCGCCGATGTAACGCGCCGCGGGCCGAATTGTGACGGCCTCCGGGACCGACGGGTTCTTAGCCGCCGATTTCGGAGAACGCGCGCATGCGGCTCGCGGCCTCGCCGAGGCGCAGATGGTGGCGCTCCGGCTTGATCAGCATGCCGCCGCGGAACAGCGACGCGATGTCCTCGAGCCCGGCACCGTCACGCACGGGCGTCCGGAAATCGATCTCGTGGTCGCCGAACAAGCACAGGCGCAAACGTCCGTCGGCGGTGAGCCGCACCCGATTACAGGTCTCGCAATAGTCGTGCGAAAGCGGGCTGATCACGCCGACCGCACCCCGCCAACCGGCGCCAGCAAAATAACGAGCGGGCCCGTTCCCGCCGGGACCGTCGACCGGCGCGAGCGTTTCGGACGCGCGGATGCGGCCGAGGATCTCGTCCGCGGAAACGTAGAGTTCGCGTTGATCGGCCAGATTCTCGAGGACCGGCATCATCTCGATGAACCGGACGAAGAGCGGCCGTTCGCGCGCGAGTTCGGCGAAGTCGAGGACTTCGTCGTCGTTCGCGCCGCGCATGACGACGCAGTTGAGTTTGAGCGGCGCGAGGCCGGCCGCGATCGCCGCGTCGATGCCCGCGAGCACCCGCTCGAGACCCGGACGCCGGGCGATCGCCTCGAAGCGATCGGCACGGAGAGTATCGAGGGAAACGTTCGCGCGCGTCAAGCCCGCGGAGACGAGTTCGTGTGCCAGGTCGGCGAGTAAGAGGCCGTTGGTCGAGAGCGCGATGTCCTCGATGCCGTCGATTGCCGCGAGGCGCTCCACGAGTTTCGCGAGATGCGGGCGAACGAGCGGTTCCCCGCCCGTGAGCCGCAGGCTGCGGACGCCGACCGATGCCGCGGCTCGCACGATCCGCTCGATCTCGTCGAACGACAGGACGTCGGCGTTCGGGATCCACGGGAGGCCCGCTTCCGGCATGCAGTACGTGCAGCGCAGATTACATCGATCGGTTACCGAGATGCGCAGGTACGATATCGGCCGCGAGAAGGCGTCCGCGAGATCGCCGGAGCGACGCGGGCTTCCGATCAAGTCGATCGTTTCGAGGGCCATCCCGCTATCTACGACGGGAGAGAGCGCTAATTCTCCTCGAAGACCGAGTCCGCGACGCCGACGTTGATTTGGTAGTTCGAGAATTGCGACGTCACATCGGCCTTGTACGAGGGCAAGTCGACGTGGCCGGTCTGCTTGTCGACGAGAAAATTGCCGCCGACGCTCTTGTACGACTGATCGAACGAGACGGATCCGCCGTCCTTATACGTCCACGTATAGCCCGCGATCGTGGCGTTTGCGTCGTCGACCTTCACGTCGAGATGCTCGACGCGGCCACTCTTCTTCGGAACGAGTCGAAACGTCGTCGACCCGTCGGCATCTCCCAGGATGGAGGCGTCGTAGTTCGCCGGCCATTCGCTCGGCGGATCGATGCGCGGATAGACTTTCTTGAATTGCGACGCGAGCGCGGGGACCGTATCGAAGACGACCGCCTCTTTGTCCGGCCTCTTGTAATAGGCCGTGCCGTCGAGCGACGGGCTCAGGAACGGAAACGTCTTGAGCTCGATGTCGAGATGGATCGTCGCCTTGTACGTGCGGAGCGCCGCGTTGAGCGCGACCATCCGCTTGTAGAGCGCGTTCGACGACGTATCGAGCGGTACGGCCGGCGCGTCCGCGGCGACGGGTGGACACCCGATCAGCGCGACACCCGCGAGCATCAGGGTAGCAACCAAGAATCTCATAGTCGACAGTTTCCTCTAACATCGGGGCGGCGAAGCCCCCCGATCCCCCCGAGCCCGCACTCGCGGGCTCAAAAGGGCGCGAAGCCCCCCATCGCAAGTCAAACGCCGCGGAGCATCCTAAGGTTTCCCAGCGAGTGTGGCGAGCGCGGATGCGATCTCGTCGCGCACGAATGTCGACGACTCTCCATCGCGAGCCCGAGCGAGCGCGGCGCGCGCACTCGGCGACGCGATGCGGCCGAGCGCCCACGCGGCATGGCCGCGAACTTGCTCGTGCGGATCGGTATCGAGTGCCTCGGCGAGTGCGGGCACCGCGGAACGATCGAGCGCGTTCCCGAGCGCGACGGCCGCGTTGCGCCGAAGCACCGCGGCGCCGCGCCACCCCATCGCCGTCGGTGCGAAGCGACGCTTGAAGGTGCCGCTTCGCAGGTGCAAGAGCGCGAGGAGCGGCGGCGTGGCGACGGCGTCGTCGATCGGCGCGAAGGCCGGAGCGCCGTTCGTACCGGCACGTTGCGTCGGCGGGCACGCGTCCTGGCAGAGGTCGCAACCCCAAACCCAATCGCCGACGAGCGGGCGTAGCTCGCGTGGGATCGCGTCGGTCCGCTGCGTGAGATCGGCGATACAACGGCGCGCGTCGATCGTGTAGTCGCCCCGAAGCGCGCCGGTCGGACACGCGCTCACGCAACGCGCGCACGCGCCGCACGTCTTCTTGCTCGGCGCGCTCGCGGGCAACGCGAGCGTGGTCACGACCTCGCCGAGAAACACGAACGATCCCGAACCTGGCACGATGAGGTTCGTGTGTTTTCCGACCCATCCGAGACCCGCCCGTGCGGCGATCGCGCGCTCGGAGAGTGGCGCGGTGTCGCACGCGATTCGCGTTGCGGGTTCCCCCGCGACGTCATCGATCGCGCGCGCGACGCGCGCGAGGAGGTCGCGCAGCGTGCGATGATAATCGCGCGACCACGCATAGTTGGAGACGCGACCGCTCAGCGGCGTGCGATTGGCGGTCGGCGTCGTCGCGTACGCGACCGCGACGCACACGACGCTGCGCGCGTTCGGCAACGCATCGCGCGGCGAGCTCGCACGACGCGCGTACGCATCGTCGTACGGCCACGTCGCGAGATCGCCGCGCGCGAACGACGCGCGCAATCGTTCGCGCGTGAGCGCGTCGTCATCGGCATCCGCGAACGCAACGGCCGTCGCACCGGCATCGAAGGCGATCCGTTCGACGCGCTCGCGCAGGGCTGCGGGCGTTAGAAGAATTCGAAATCCGGTCGCGTCGCGGCGTAGGCGAGCAAACCGCCTTCCAAATGATGCAAGCGGCGAAACCCCGCGTCGTGCAAACGCTCGGCAGCCCAACGTGACTTCGCATCGACGCGACACGCCACGACGTACTCCGTGGCCGTGTCGAGCTCGTGCATGCGCGCTTCGAGCTCGCTCGCCGCGATCGGAAGAGCCTGTGGCGCGGGCCCGAGCGCGCGTTCGTGCGGTTCGCGAACGTCGAGGACGAACGCGCGTGGATGCGATGCGAGAAACGCATCGAGTTCCGTCGCAACGAGCGACGGAACGCCGCGCGGAGCACGCGCGATGGAATCGCTCGCATCGCTCTCCACGATATCGGTAATCGTCGGATGCTCGCCGTGCAGCGGGCACGCCGGATCGCTCGCGAACGCGACCTCGCGCACGCGACTCGAGAGTGCGTCGATCAACGCGAGGCGACCGACGAGCGGCGTCCCGATACCGAGAATCAACTTGAGGGCTTCGTTTGCTTGCCACGTGCCGACCATGCCCGCAAGCACGCCGAGCACGCCGCCCTCGGCACACGATGGAACGCTACCGGCGGGCGGCGCTTCCGGAAAGAGACAACGATAGCACGGTCCGCTCGGAGCGAACACGCTCACCTGACCGTCGAACCGGAAGATCGACGCGTACACGTCGGGCTTCCCTTCGAGACGGCATGCGTCGTTGATCAGGTAGCGCGCCGCAAAGGTGTCCGTCGCATCGACGACCACGTCGTAGCCCCGAACGAACGCCCGCACGTTGGACGCGTCCACGCGCATCGGAATCGCCTCGACCGCGACGTGCGCGTTGATGGCGTTCGCGCGCTTGCCCGCGGCCAGAGCCTTAAACGCGCCGACATCGCTCTCGCCGTAAAGCACTTGGCGCTGCAAGTTTGAGATATCGACGCGATCGTCGTCGACGATTCCGAGCGTCCCGACACCGGCGGCGGCGAGATACTGCAGCACCGGCGCGCCGAGCCCACCCGCTCCGATCACGAGCACGCGCGCGGCCCGCAGTTTCTCCTGGCCGGCGAGGCCGACTTCGGGGATCAAGAGATGCCGGCTATAGCGCCGTAATTCGCCGCTCCCGGCTAAGGTGGAGTGCACGCCGGTATCGTTCGCGACCCTTATCGCGGATGCCGTTCGCCGAGCCATGCGAGCACGGCGGCGCGACTCCGTTCCCCCGCATTCGTGTGATCGCTATCGATCGTGACGAACGTCTTCGGTTCCGGCGCGCGATCGTAGAGCTCGCGCGCGCTTGCGAGCGAGACCATCCCGTCGTGATCGGCCGCGACGTAGAGCACCGGGCGCCCCGCGAGGCCCGCGAGCGCGGCATCGACGAGCGGGTCGGTCTGCGCGACGAGCTCCTGGAGCGTCATTCCGTCGACGTACGCCGATCGAAGATCGACGGCACCACGGACGCCGAGCGCGTTCAAGGCCGCAGGGCGCCCGTAGCCGGTCGCGATCGAGATGGCGCCTGCGACGAGCGGGTCTTCCGCGCACGTACGCAGCGCCGTCATCGCCCCCATGCTGTGGCCGACCGTATAGATCGGGCACGCGTACGTATCGCGTATGTAATGAACCGCGGCGGCAAGTGCGTCCGTGAGATCGAGCGGCGATTCGAGGCGACCGCCGCTGCGGCCGAGCTTATGGCCCGGAAAATCGATGCTGACCACGCGAAAACCGTGGCTCGCGAGAAACGCGCAGAGCGAATCGAGGTTCTGCTTCGAACTCGAATAGCCGTGCCCGACGGCGAGCGCGACGTCGCGCGGTCGCCGTGGTTCGTAATCGAGTGCTGCGATCCGAGCGCCGGCCGGCGTCGTGAGCTCGAGCAGGTCGAGCCTCACGGCTCGGGCGCCACGTTCTCGCGCCACGTCGCCTCACCGGAAACGTAATGCTCTTTCTTCCAGATCGGAACGCGTCGCTTCAGTTCGTCGATCGCGAACTCACAAGCGTCGAATGCGGCACCGCGATGCGCGGCAGCGACCGCGATCGCGACGGCCGCCTCACCGATCGCGAGCGAACCAACGCGGTGCACGATCGCCATGCGCACGGCGCCGAATCGCTCGGAGGCATCCGCGCCGATCGCGCGCATCTCGGCGATCGCGAGATCGCGATGCGTCTCGTAGGAGAGGCCGGTCACGGCACGATCGTCGTCGCTCGTCGCGCGAACGTATCCGACGAACGTGACGAGCGCCCCCGATCCATCGTCGCGTACGGCGCGAACGAGCGCATCCGGATCCAGCGCGGATTCGGTGATGTCGTAGAACATCAACCGCCGCCGTACGGCGGTAAGAGCCCGAGCTCGTCTCCATCCGCGAGCGACGTTTCCGCGCGCACGAACGCGCCGTTGCGCACGAACCGCGTCGATGCGCGCAAGGCCGCGAGCGCCGGAAACTCCGCCGCGAGCCCATCCCAAAGTTCGCCGACCGTCACGCCGTCGCGCGCGTGTCGCTCGACCTCCGCACGTCCCACGATCTCGCGAATGCGCGCGAATGACACGACGCGTACGTGCATCAATATCCGCCGAGGTCGGGCGTATAGCCGCGCTCGGAGAGCCACGCGCGCGAGTCTTCGTGTAAGCCGAGAAGATCGATGCGGCCGCACGTGAGCTTATGCAACATGACTTCCCAAAAGTGCTGCGGCTGCGCGAAGACGTCGTCGGGAATTTCGTTGTGCGCGCGCGAGAAATCGCGCAACTTCTCCCAGTCGCGCGCGGCGAGGATGTCGCGGAGCTCCGACTCGTATTCCGGGCTCGGCGAACCCGCGGCCGAGCTCACGCGAGCTTCTTCTGCGGAATGCCGACGAAGCGTTCGATCGCGAGCGCGACGCCCTCTTCGGAATTCGAGGTCGTCACGTAGCGAACGCTTTCCTTGACTTCGGCAAGTGCGTTGCCCATCGCGACGCCCACCCCGGCCCAGCGTAGCATCGGCACGTCGTTGCGCGAATCGCCGATCGCGAGAACGCGTTCGGGCGCGATCTGAAAGTCGGCGCACAGGCGCGCGAGCGCGTTCTTCTTACTCGCCTCGCGATTGAGGACGGCGCACTCGTTGAACTCGCCCCACGTCTCGTAGCGAAAATTGAGTGGCCAGTCGCCGAACTCCGCCGTCATCGCTTTCACCGATTCGTTTCCGAGAAAGCGCACGAACGTCGGCGCCTCGTGCATCACGTCGGCGAACGTCTTTGCTTCGCGCCATGCCGGCCCCGTCATGTCTTCCATGTAGAGCTTCGACCCCTCGAGCCGGTAGAAATGCTCCTCGGAATAGATCGCAAGCGAGAGGCCGTGCGACTCGGCGTATTCGACCATCGGCTTCGCGTACTGCAACGGCACGGGCAGGTGCACGAGCGTGCGATTCGCGCCGAAATCCTTCGTCAGCGCGCCGTGGCAGCAGATGACCGGCAGATTCAAATCGAGCTCGCGCGAGATCTTGATCGGCAGGTCGGTGCCGCGGCCGGTCACGAGGACGACGCGGACGCCGCTTTCGAGCGACTGCCGGATGGCCGACCGGCTTCGTTCAGAGATCCGTTCGTCGGGGGTTAGGAGCGTGCCGTCGAGGTCGAGGGCGATCAGATCGATGCGCATAAGGGCGACAGGCCACGTTATGGTTCGAAAAAGCGCGCTCCTCCGCGAATTTCGGCGCCGCCGCAACCGTCACCGGGCCTCCGAGTTTCTTACGTCTCGATGAGGCGCCGTTACATCGCGTTCTCGAATGCGAAATTGCTCGAATGTCGATGTCGACCCGCGGCGCACGCCGCGGGCCGCCCTTGGTGTTCGCCAGCCGACAACGAGGGTAGATAGAGGCGACATGGGCTGTACCGCGCTCGATCCCACCATGACCCCGCGCGACCAGGCGCTCTTCCTCAATGAGAAGATGCCCGTCGGGCTCTTCGGAGGCGTTGGGGTCGACGAAAGCCGAGTCGCTTGGCGGCTCTCTCCCGAACCGTTCTGGATCTCGCCCGAGACGCACGCGGCGATCGAGGGGCTCGGTGCGGACCTTCTCCGCTTCTATAAGGCGCTCGGGTCGCTCTACCAGCGCAGCGCGCGGGGCACGGCGCCCGGCTTCATCGCCGAGTATCTCGACCTCGGCAAGCCGGATTCGATGGTGAAGCTCGGTCGGCAAAACCGCTTCAAGAGCGACGTGCCCGGCGTGATCCGGCCCGACCTGATCCTCACGAGCGACGGCTTCATCGCCTCGGAGCTCGACAGCGTGCCCGGCGGCATGGGGTTCGTCGGCGCGATGGCGCTCGCGTACTGCCAACTCGGCTACGACACGATCGGCGACACGGACGGCATGATCGACGGCCTCGGCGAGATGCTCGCCGCGACGGCCGGCAAGGACAAACCGACGACCGCGATCGTGGTCTCCCAAGAGGCGGGCGACTATCGCGCCGAGCTTCAGTGGCTCGCCGAAGCGATGAACGCCAAGGGCATCGCCGAGACGTACGTGTGCCGCCCCGAGGAGATCGTCTTCACGGAAGAGGCGCTCTTCGTTCGCCTGCCCGGTGGCGAAGAGAAAAAACTCGACGTTCTCTATCGCAATTTCGAACTCTTCGATCTCCTCAACGTGCCGAAGCAAGATCTGATGCTTTATGCGGCGCGGCACAATCGCGTGAAGATGACGCCGCCGCCGAAGGCGCATCTCGAAGAGAAGCTGTCCTTCGCGCTCTTGCACCACCCCGCGCTCGCGAAGCTCTGGCGCGCCGAACTCGGCGACGCGTACGATCGGCTGCGCGCGATCTTCCCGCAGACATGGGTGCTCGATCCGCGACCGTTGCCGCCGCAGGCATCGATTACCGGCCTCGTCGCCGGCGAGGAACCGATCGCGAATTGGAACGCGCTCGTGCCGCTCGGAAAGAGCGAGCGCGATTTCGTCGTGAAGCCCTCCGGCTTTTCGGAGCTGGCATGGGGCTCGCGTGGCGTCAAGGTCGCGAACGACTTAACGAAGGACGATTGGCAGAAGGCGCTCGACGACGCGCTCGCATCGTACGAAACGACACCGTACGTCCTACAGCGCTTTCACAAAGGTAAACGTGTGAAGGTTCCCTATTTCGATCGGAAGACCGACGCGATCGCGGAACTCGACGGACGCGTGCGTTTGTGCCCGTACTATTTCGTGGTGGGCGATGCGGTGAAGCTCGGCGGTATTCTCGCCACGATCGCACCCGCGGACAAGCGTTTGATCCACGGCATGGCGGATGCGATCATGTCCCCTTGCGCCGTCCGCGAAAACGGCTACTAAGCAGCGCTCGCGACGTCGCCGAGAAACGCGTCGATCTCGGCTTCGGTGTTGTAGCCGTGCGGTGAGACGCGAATGCCGCTCGCGCGGTACGTGGTGACGAACCCCGCGCGCCCGAGACGTCGTCCGAGTTCGACCGGATCGCTCCCCGGCACGTCGAACGTCACGATACCCGACGAGATTCCCGGTCCGCGCTCCGTCGACAGCACGGCACCCGCGCGCGTGAGGCCTTCGGCGAGTCGGTCGGTCAACCGCAAAACGTGCGCTTCGATGTTCGCGACGCCGGCTGCGGAGAGCACGTCGATCGACGCAGCGAGTGCCGCGATCCCGAGGAAGTTCACCGTACCGCCTTCGAAACGCGCGGCGTTCGCCGCGAGCGGCTGATCGTACGCGAAGAAATCCCAAACGTTCTCCACATCGCGCCAGCCGCGCCAACGAACGGTCAGTCGATCGTGCAGTTCGGGCGACACGTAAAGAAAGCTGACGCCGGGAACCGCGAGCAACCACTTCGCACCACCAGCGTAGAGCGCGTCGATGCCGTCGCGCTTCACATCGAGGGCGAACGCGCCGAGACCCTGGATCGCATCGACGCAAAAGAGCGCGCCGCCCGCATGCGCGACCTCCGAGAGCGGCGCGAGCTCGTGACGATAGCCGTCCGCGAAGCTCACCCACGAGACGGCCACGAGCCGCGTGCGCGGCGTCATCACGCGTTGCAAGACGGCGGGCGTCAGACGCTCGCGCGGTGCATCGACCATCACGACGCGCACGCCGAGTTCGCGCAGCGCGAGCCACGGGAGCGCGTTCGAACCGAACTCGTTCGCGCAGACCACGATCTCGTCGCCCGCGCGCCAGTCGAGACCACGCGCGATCGTATTCGCACCGTCGCCGGTGTTGCGCAGAAATGCGATCTGCGAACCGCTCGCTCCGACGAACGCGCCGACGCGCTCGCGATAGCGATCGAGGTGCGACTCGACGGCCACGAAACCGAGCACACCCTCGCGCGCTTGGCCTTCGACGAGGCCGACGAGCGCATCGCGCGTCGCGTGCGGTAAGACGCCCGCCGCGGCATGATTCAAATAGACGATTCCACGACCGGCGGCGATCGTCTCGGGCCCGAGGGGCGGCGCACTCACGCCTTGTCGAGCATCTCTTTCGTGTGCCAGGCGACGTTCTGCGCGCGGTCTCCGACGCGTTCGAGGCTCGTGAGCACGAAGAGCATGATCGTGCCGGCGCGCACCATGCCGGAATCGGCTTGCATCTCGTCTTGGAGTGCCTCGATGCCACGCGCGTACAGATCGTCGACCTCGTCGTCGCGCGCGATCACGGCCTCGGCGATCGACGCGTCGCGTTCCGTATAGGCGCGCATCGCTTCACGCAACATCTCGTTCGCAATCGCGGCGATGCGTCCGATCTCGACGCGCGCGGGGCGAATCGAGACGTCGGCGAGCTTGATCGAATTCTTCGAGATCTCGACCGCATAGTCGCCCGTGCGCTCGAGGTCCGTCACGATTTCGAGCATCGCCGCGACCTGACGCAACTCGCCCGC
>Ga0209611_10004713_pt1 | contig 23218 bp, 24 predicted proteins | sample S1TSphgellanicum_3_FD_187693 | JGI IMG/M metagenome (GOLD analysis project Ga0209611, IMG submission 187693) | Host-associated microbial communities from peat moss isolated from Minnesota, USA - S1T2_Fc - Sphagnum magellanicum MG (SPAdes) (version 2) | ecosystem: Host-associated > Plants > Peat... | reverse complement strand
TCAAGACAACTACCGCGCGCGCACGCGCATCATCGGGCGCGGTGCCGGCCTCCATTACCTCGCTGAGCAGCGCGAGATTGCGCTCGATCTGCCCTCGAAACTGCGCTTGCACCTCCGTCCCCTTGCGCGCCGCATCCCCTGCCAGTGCGGCGACAGCGCATCCGTCCGCTCGGCTGTCCCGATGCGCCTCTCCAAGATAGAAATCGACGAACCCCGCGAGATCGGCCTCCGCTCCCTGCCCCAGACGTTCGCGCATGGCATTGCCGCTCTGGGCGAGCGCGAGTTCGAGCGCCTCGGTGACCAAATCGTCGCGCGACGCGAAATGCTTATAGAAGCCGCCGTGCGTCAGATCGAGGTCCTTCATCAGATCGGCGAGACTGATGCCGTCGACGCCGCGCTCCTTGAAGCGGGCCGCGGCGGCCTCAACGAGTCGCGCATGAGTATTCGCCTTGCTGGCTTTCGAGTGGCCCATGACGTGCCTGTATAGCACAGCGAGAAGCCAGTCGTCTCGTTCTGGATGTTACTTGACATCCACCCAGGAATAGGCATACGCTGACTGTGGATTACGAACATCATCCACAAGCAGCTAAAGGACTGGAGGGTTTTCCCATGAGCATTACTGACGCAAATACGAGCCCCAACTTGACTGAGCTGGGCACGGCACTGATCACCGGCGCATCGACGGGAATCGGCGCCACCTACGCCAAGCGCCTCGCGCGCCGCGGCTACGACCTGATCTTGGTCGCCCGCAGCAAACCCAATCTCGAGAAACTCGCCCAAGAATTGACCTCGCAGTTCGGGGTGCGCGTTCAGGTACTCCCGGCCGACCTCACGCTGGAGGCGGATCTCACCCGGGTCGAAGCCACCCTACGCAATGACGCGAGCATCACTCTTCTGGTGAACAATGCCGGCAGCGCCACGCTCGGTGCGTTTGCAGGCGCCGACATCGCGCGCCTCGGCCGCGAGATCCAGTTGAACCTCATCGCACCGACGCGGTTATCGCACGCGGCCCTTCCGGGGTTCCTCGCGCGCAAGCGCGGCGGTTTCATCAACATCGCCTCGGTGATGTCGCAAATGCTGCAGCCGGGGAATGCCGTGTACGGAGCCACGAAAGGGTACCTGTTGCATTTCAGCGAGGTGCTCGCGCTCGAGCTTGCGTCCACCGAGATTCGGGTTCAAGCCGTGCTGCCGGGTGCGACGCGCACCGCTCTGTGGAACGGGTCGGGTGTCGAATTGAAGGACCTGCCGGCGGACATCGTCATGGACGTGGACGAGATGGTCGACGCGGCGTTGGCCGGCTTCGACCAGGGCGAGCGCGTCACCATTCCGTCGCTGCCGGACACGGGCGATTGGCAGCGCCTCGTCAAGGCGCGCGAATCGTTGCAGCCGAATCTGTCCCGCAAACACGCGGCCGCCCGATACAATAGGCCGCTTGCCGCCGTCGTCTGAAAATTTGGCACTCGACAATCCGGTGTGGTCCGCGCTCGGCGGACCACACCGAGGTTTGGCGCGCCAACAAGGCGACTTGATGTGGTACCCGCCGGCGATCGCACCGTTCGCCGCGATCCCGCGGCCCGACGTGATGCCCGACCTGGAGTCGGCTCACACCCAAGGTCTCGGTGACCAAGCGTATTTCGTCGGCGTCCTCCCCGCCGCCTTGCCGCGCACGTGGCGAGTCGCAGCAAGCTCCTACATCCTTCAGCTGTTCCCCACCGTCGAAATCGCCCCGCACGGCGAGGACGCCGGCGTGGTCTTGGGCGAGGCGGACCAGAAAGCCATGTGGCAACTTACGCGGGTCGCATTTCCCGATTTCTTTCGCGAACGCACCCGCGAACTCGGACTGTATCTCGGTGTCTACGACGGCCAACGCCTGGTCGCGATGGCCGGCGAACGCCTGGCGCTGCCCGGACTGCAAGAGATCAGCGGCGTCTGCACGCATCCCGATTTTGCCGGACGCGGCCACGCACGCCGCCTCACGCGCGCGCTCTTGAGTCTTCACCGGCGGCGCGGCGTTCAGTCGTTTCTCCACGTCAGCGAAGGCAATGCCGTCGCACGCCGGCTATACGAATCCATGGGCTTCGTGATGCGCGCCGCTCTGCCGATGTGCAAAGTGGAGCGAGCCGCCGGCCTATGAGCACCGATCATGTAGTCATCATCGGCGGCGGCGTCATGGGCTCATCGCTCGCCTACTGGTTGACGCGGCTCGAACCCACGCTGGCTGTGACCGTCCTCGAGCGCGACCCCTCCTACGAACATGCGTCGTCCGCCCTGTCGGCGGCGTCCATCCGCCAACAGTTCTCCACTCCCGTGAATATCCGCATCTCGCAAGCGAGCATCGAATTCCTGCGCAACGTCGGCGCGGAACTCTGCGTCGACGAAGACCATCCGGACATCCAGTTGCGTGAAGACGGCTACCTGTATCTCGCGGGCACCGAAGGCATGGCGCGCCTGCGCGCGGCCCATGCGGCGCAGCGGGCGCTCGGCGCCGATGTCGCACTCTTGGATCGCGCGCAGCTCGGCAGCAATTATCGTTGGCTCAATGCCGCCGACCTGGCGCTCGGTGCCTTGGGCCTCCGCGGCGAAGGCTGGTTCGACGGCTACGCTCTGCTCACAGCCTTCGGACGCAAGGCGCGCAGCCAGGGCGCGCGCTACGTCAAGGCGGAGGTATGCGGTTTCGACATCGACGCCGGGCGCGTCACCGCTGTCCTCACGGCCCAAGGTTCGCGCCTCCCCTGCAATCACGCGGTCAATGCCGCCGGCCCGTGGTCTCGTCACATCGCGGCCCTCGCCGGCGTGGATCTGCCGGTGTTTGCGCGCCGCCGCAGCGTTTATCTGATTTCATGCCCGACCGAAATAAAACCATTTCCGCTGCTGATCGATCCGTCCGGATTCTGGATCCGCCCCGATGGCAAGAGATTCATCGCAGGCTTCTCTCCCTTCGATGACCCGAACGACGCACCGCTGACCCCCGACTACGCCGCCTTCGAAACTCACCTGTGGCCGTTGCTGAGTCATCGCATTCCCGCGTTCGAAGCCGCGCGACTCGAGCGCGCCTGGGCCGGCTACTTCGAGATGAACACCTTCGACCACAATGCCATTCTCGGCACTCATCGCTCGTTGGCGAATCTCATGTTCATGAACGGATTCTCAGGCCATGGAATGCAGCAATCCCCGATCATCGGCCGCGCGCTCGCGGAACTCATCCTGCACGGCCGTTTCACCTCGCTCGATCTTTCCGACCTGCTGTTCGCGCGAATCGATGATAATCGACCGCTCCACGAAGCGAACGTGATTGGTTAGCAGCGTGATCAACCTCAACTTCGCCGACGTTCACCGCCTCGCCACGGTCGGCAGCCTGATCGAACCCCTGCGCCGCGCCTTCATGTCGACTGCGGTGGTTCCCGAGCGTGCGCATTTCGATCTCGGGCCGCAAGCCGACGCGCGCACCCTGCTCATGATGCCGGCGTGGCGGTCCGATCACGCGATCGGCGTCAAGATCGTGACGATACTTCCCGGCAACGTCGACCATGGGCTGCCTTCGGTGAACGCCGCTTATGTATTGATCTCCTGGCAAACCGGCGAGCCGCTGGCGATGATCGACGGTCGCGCGTTGACGCTGCTGCGTACCGCGGCGGTGTCTGCGCTCGCGGCCGATCTGCTCGCGCCCCAGAACCCTGAAGTCTTGTTGATGGTGGGCACCGGAGCGCTCGCGCCTTATCTGATCGAAGGACATCGCGCCGTACGCGGCTACCGATCGATCCTCATCTGGGGGCGAAATCCGGCGAAGTCGGACGCCGTCGCTCGAACCTTGAGCGCCCGCGGATGGCCCATCAGCGTCGCCGCCGACTTGGAAACCGCCGCGCGCTCGGCCGACGTGATCAGCTGTGCCACACTGGCACGCGAACCGCTGATCAAAGGATCGTGGCTCAAGTCAAAATGTCATCTGGATTTGGTCGGCAGCTTCACGCCGGACATGCGGGAAGCGGATGACGCGTGCGCCGAGGGCGCGCGCATTGCCGTCGACACGCTCGGCGCTCTGCAAACCAGCGGCGATTTGATCGACCCGCTCGCCGCCGGCGTGATCGCGAAGGAGCATATCGCCACGCTCAGCGAACTCCTCGCGGGCAGCGAAATCCCCGCGCGCGACGGCGCTGCGCAAGCCAATGATGCGCCGCGCGCCGATCGGACTCTATTCAAGACCGTGGGTGTCGCGCTCGCTGATCTGGCGGCAGCCGAGGCGCTGCACGCGCGCTGTCCACGAATTATGTGAGCCACGTCGCGCTGCGGGCATGCCGTAATCGCGTCCCTGCACGGTGAGTCTTATCATGCTGCGGGTCAACCACAGGCGGGCTGGCCCGTTATTGATGTGGACTGACCCGCACGGTCTTTAAAAGGAATCTGCAAACAATGAAACGCTCTACTCTGGCTACGCCAGCTTTATTCGCATTGCTCGCCGGCGCGACGCTGCTCGGCGGCTGCGTCGTCCGCGGCTCCGTCGCGGTTCCGGTTCCGGCGCCCGTCGTTTATGTGAACGCCGCTCCGCCTCCTCCTCAAGTCGAAGTCATCGGCGTGCCTCCGCAACCAGGCTATGTCTGGATCGGCGGCTACTGGCGCTGGGATGGCGGCCGACACGTGTGGGTCGGAGGTCATTGGGACGCACCGCGCGTCGGCTATCGCTGGGTTCCGCACGTCTGGGTGCGCGAAGGCGGCGGCTGGCGTCTGCACGAAGGACACTGGGCTCGCGTCTGATCGATTGGTCTCGCAGTCTGATCTGACAAAGGCCGCCGGTTGACCCGGCGGCCTTTCGATGCTCCCAGCGACTGCTTTCCGCGACCGTTTGACGATTTCGTGACGCTGTCTGCGTCACAGTCCTGACTGTTCTTGAGATGAAAAGAATTGCACACGGCAAGAGTCTTTATCATCTGACATCTGATGGCCATTGCTTGATTATGGTGCCTGATCTTTCATGGAATGATCGTCAGGAGACGTCGCTAATGACCGACACACCCATCAAGCATTACCTGCTTGCATCGGACTTTGATCAGACCTTGAGCTTCAAGGACTCCGGCCTCGTGTTGAGCGAACTGCTCGGCATCTCAGGATTCGAGGAGCGGGTGGCGGGCCTTGCTCGCATCAATCTCGTGCAGCAGGGCGGCGAGCTCGCCTACTTGATCCGTCACGATCCGGAATTTCGCGGCGTGCGTCGCGAGCATCTGATCGAAGCCGGCCGCCGCGTTCGTCTCAAGAGCGCGATCCCGGCGCTGATCGACTTCATGAATCGGGGCACCGATCGGTGCCGCTTTTCCTTTTTCGTCATTTCCGCGGCCCCGCGCGAAATCGTCATCTCGGCCCTCGAAGGTGTGATCCCTCCCGAACACATCTACGGCACCGAGCTCGAGTTCGATGCCCGCACGGGCGAGGTCCGCGCCATCAAGCGAGTACCCGCCGGCTACGGCAAGGTCGCGGTCATCGAGGAACTGGGCGCGCGCTTGGGCGTGACCCCCGATCGCGTGATCTACGTGGGCGACGGCAGCTCCGACATCCACGTCATGCTGCACGTCAACAACCACGACGGCTTCACCATCGCCGTCTCCGAAAATAAGCAACTGGCGCGCATCGCCAAGAGCACGGTCATCAGCGAGAACGCCTTCAGCATCATGGTGCCGATTCTGGACCAGCTTCTGCGCTGGCGAACCGGCGACATTCGCGAACTGTTCGAGTCCTACGGCCTGACCTTGAACGAGTGGGAGAAGGACCGCACGGACCGCGTGAAGATCGGCAAGGTCCCCTTCTTCGACGCACGCGAACAAGCGGAACCGGCATGAGCCCCCTCGGGATCGAGTGCCTCGGCTGGACGGCAACCGCCGTCTTCGTGGGCTCGTACTTCTTCGCGCGCCCCTCGCTGCTGCGCGGCGTGCAGATGGTTGGGGCGCTGCTGTGGATCACCTACGGCGTGCTGATCGGCGCATCGCCCGTCATCGTCGCCAATGTTCTGGTGTTCTCCGCCGCCGCCTGGACCGCGCTTCGCAAGGCCCCGGCCGCCGTCCCCGCCACCGACCCGTAAAATTTTCGGGCGGCCCCGCGGCTCGGAGTCGCGCTGCTTTTTTTTGCGCGGCCTCTTGGCGCGCCGCTATTTCGATTTTCCGGCGGGCGCCGACGGCGTCGCGTCCAGATCGAGTTTCGGCACACCGAACTGACCCTGGAGCTTGCGTAGTTTGTCGAGATCGATCGAGCCTATGATATTGACGATTGTGAACTCGCGCGGCTCGCTCGCGATCAGCGCGAGGCCGATGGCCGCCTTGTCCACGACCATCACGTAGATGTCGACGTCCGCATGCGTCTTTTTGCTGCGAGTTTGCACCAGGCGACTCCAACCGGGCGCGGATAGCTGATTTCGGACGGCGTCGAGGTCCGCTTGCGAATACGCGGCGTCCCGATCGAAGGTGTAGCTCCTGACATAGATCCCCTTCAAGCCCTTGATGACTTCGAGCGTCGCCGCATCCTTCGGATCTCCGCCGTCGAGAAAGCGCCCCGCCATCGAGAGCAGCCCAGGATCGAGCGTGATCACCACCGACTCCGTGGCCTTCTGCGACAGCGCGGCAAACTCAGGCAAGACCAGCCGCGGATCGGGCGCGGACCATGCCGGCACCGGCGCCACCGCAAGCAATGCCACGAGCATCAAGGACTTTCCGATTGTCGACTCAAGCACCGGGGTCGCCTTCCGATAGCGCAATCGACTGGGTCCGAACGGCCTGATACGCAAGATCGAGCTTCTGATTCGTGACACGCAGTGCTTCGATGACTTCGCGCCTGGCCTCGAGTCCCAGCTCGCGTTGGTGTTCCGCCTTGAGATGCTGGACCGCGCCCACCGCCACGAGTACCGATGCCGCGAGACTCGCCGGCAGCCACCAACCCGAATATCTCCCGGTGCGGCTGGCAACGCGCCGCCCGGCAACGCCCGCGTCGTGTGCGTCGTTCGGCGCGCCGGTCCGCGCCGGCGCCTGCTCGCTGCGCGGCTCTGTCCCAAGCTCCCGCGACCGCTCGGATGCCAATCTCGCCAGCAGCGCCTCGGTGAACGCCTCGCTCGGCTCCACGGCGCGCAGCGCCTCCCTCAATTGTGATTCGAGCTTCTCGCGGCGGTTATCGGCCGCGACCTTGAGCCGCTGCCGCATGAATTCCAGCGACCTTTTCAGGTGGCTCTTCACCGTATTGATCGACATGCCGAGTGTTCGCGCAATTTCCATCGGATCCAAGTCTTCTTGATAGCGCAGCAGCATGACGGCGCGTGCATCCGGCGTGAGCTCCGCGAGCAACAGCCTCGAGTGCCGCTGCCATACCGGATCGACCTCCTCGGCGGCGGCTGACGCGTGCGCGGCGCTCGCTTGCCCGGCGGGCGCTTGCCGGTCAGACAGCAAAAGTTCATCGAGCGACCTGATCTCGATCCGCGCGCGGCGGCGCAACTGATCGATCGCGCGATGGGTGGTGACCCTGCGCAGCCAGAAGGTCAAATGCTCGCTCGACTGCATCGATGTCAGATTGTCGGTCATTTCCATGAAGACTTCTTGAGTCAAGTCCTCCGCCAAATCGCGTGTGCCGAGCATCCGCAGCGCCAGACTGTAGACGCTCCGTTGATTTGCGCGCACGAGTGCGGCGAGCGCCTTGGGCTCGCCCGCGCACGCCTCGCGTAGCTGCTCGTCCATGCCGATGGGTTCCGGCGCGTTAGACGCATCGTTGGGCGGCAGCGTGGCCGGCCTAAAGCCCAACAGCCGGCTTCCCGGCGCAAGCGCTGAAGCTCGACCGTCGGCTCATAAAGTAGTGCCCAGCCAACCGGCATCGGATAATTTCTTTCTCAACTCGGCGCCGCCCTGACTGACCCCCTCCTCGCCGACCGAGCCCAGGTTCACCCCTTCCTGGCCGGCACCCCCCTTGGGCAGATGTAGATAATTTTCGATCTTCGGCAGGTCCTCGGCGCTCACCGAACCCACGATGTTGATGATGGTGAACTCGCGCGGTTCGCTCGCGATCAATGCGAATCCAGTGGTCCGGTTATTCTCCATCGACAGGTAAATATCCACGTCCTCGCCTTTCTCGCGGTTGTGCACCTGCATCAACCGGGTCCAGCCCGGTCCCGTCAACTGGCGCCTGACTGATTCTATATCGTCTCGCGAATACGCAAAGTCCGTGGCGAATTCGTAGCTGCGGATGTCGATCGACTGAATGCGCCCGAGAAGCTCCTTGGTCTTCACGCCGTCCGCATCGTGGGTGTCCACCAGCGAGGTCATGGTGCGCAGCAGCCAGGGACTGACGCTGATGTTCACCGAATCCGTGGCCTTGTCCGCCAGCGGCTGAAAATCAGGCAACCTCAGCTTCGCGCTCTGGCAAGCGCCCACCATCGGCAACAAGAACAACGCGACTGCCGCAATACGTGCATTCATGGAGGGTCTCCGGTTCCGTTTTTTGAGAGATATCTGCTCGATACTCCATGACATACGAACGGCAGAGCCTCGGAGGGTGCACCCACCCGGTCAAATTAATGGGATGCCCGATTCACGGTTTGACCGGTACATAGTCCTCAGGCGCAAACGCAGGCGCCGATACGGCATAAAACTCCAGCAAGCTGCCCGCGCTCGCCTCGATCGAATGCTTGACTTCGGCGGGAATGAACACCGTCGAGTCGGCGCTCACGGGAGTCACCTCGTCTCCCAAACGCACCTGGCCCGCGCCCTGAGTGACCAGGAACACTTCGATCGCACGATGGTTGAAACTCAAGCCCGACGAAGCCCCGGGCGCCAGCGTGAATTTCGCGATGCTCACCGCGGACGTCCGTGCCTCGCGCGCGACCCGGCCCACCAATTCCTGCAGGTTCACGCCGGGCGACATCGTCGTTTTCGGCACGTCCTCGGCCGAGAACGCCGCCGCATGCACCGCCGGCGGCTCGGCGTGCGCCGCCGTCGCATGTTGAAGGGGGCCGCTGGCATACTCCGCGCGCGTCAGACGCTCGATGTCCTTGGCATATTTCGGGTACAACCGCTGCAGTTCGTCGCGATACCCGATCGCGAAATCCGCCGCATCGAAGGCCGGCGACATCTCGGTACCGACGAAGGAGTAACTGGCCGCCGACGACTCGCGCGGAGCCGATCCCTGCCACACTCCGCGCGGCACGGTCACCTGCGGCGACTCCCCGGCCAACACATTGGCGCCGAGAATCACGCTGCGTCCCTGGCCGTCCGGATAGAGCAGCAGCATCTTGAGCGGCGAACCGCCGTAGAAGTGCCACACTTCATCGGTCTGCAGTCGATGCAGGGCCGAGAAATCCCTGGGCGTCTCGACCACGACGATGGCGCTGCCGGCCGCGTGACTTCGGCCCGCGTAACGCGCCGGCAGCGCGGCTCCGTCGATGGCGTCCGTGCTCGAGTAAGTCACGCTGAACCACGCGCCCTCCACCGGGATCGGCTGCATGTGGTAATGCGCAATGAGTTGTCCCGCCATTCCGGACGGCAACACCGGCTCGGCCGCCGCAGCAACGCCGACCATGCCAACGACCCCCGCGATACCGAGCACCGCCGCGCGCGCACCGCGCCTCATACAGCCGCCGCGCCCGATCCAGTTGCCATGAATCATGTCCCGCCCCCCCGCAAAAATCTATCCACCTCCAACCGCCGCGGCGCCGAGGGCTGCGCCCCCAAGCGGGTCACCGACAGCGCCGCCGCCGCGTTCGCGAACCGCACCGCCACCGGCAGGGGCTTGCCCTCCGCCAACGCCACCGCGAGTGCGCCATTGAAGATGTCGCCCGCGGCCGTCGTGTCCACGGCTTTGACCTTGAAGCCGGGCACGAGCCGTTGACCGTTGACGTCGGCGAGAAACGCGCCGCGACTTCCCAGGGTGACGATCACCGTCCGCACCCCACGCGCGCGCAGGCTCGCGCACGCCTTCGCGGCGGCCGCCGGACCCGTCACTTTGATCCCCGTGAGCGTTTCCGCCTCGGTTTCATTCGGCGTCAGGATCGACACCCGCTTGAGCAATGCAGCCGGCAGCGCCCGCGCCGGCGCCGGATTCAAGATCACCGGCACACCCGCGGCCGACGCCACCTCCGCCGCCGCCCGCACCGTCGCCGCCGGCGTTTCGAGCTGCATCACCAGGATCGCCGCGGAGCGGATGGTCTGGGCCGATTTGCGGATGTCGGCGGGCGAGAGCAGAGCGTTCGCACCGCTCGCCACCGCAATGCTGTTCTCGCCGTCCTCGGCGACGAAGATCAGCGCCACGCCCGACGGCGCCGACCGGTCGCGCACCACGTGCCGCACGTCGATGCGCTCGCGCCGCAATCCCGCAACGGCCTCCGCGCCGAATACATCGCGCCCGACGCGCGCGATCAACGTCACCTTGCCGCCCGCGCGCGCAGCGCCCACCGCCTGGTTCGCCCCCTTGCCGCCCGCTGCCGTCAAGAACTCCCCGCCGATGAGCGTCTCCCCCGGACGCGGAATGCGCGCCAGGCGGATGATCATGTCGGTGTTCGAACTGCCGACGACCACGATGGTCTCTGCGCGTGCGCCGGCCTCAGACCTTCGAGCCAATCAACACCCCGAGCCCGATCAAGTAAAAGAGAAACATGGCCATGAGCAGTCCCCCGGTACCCGGTGGTGCCCCCTTGAACTCTTTCCAAATGCACACGCCCCACAAGGCGCCGACCAGCGTCGCGCCTTGACCCAGGCCGTAGCTCAAGGCCGCACCCGCCGCGGTGCTCGCCATGATGTTGAAGCTCATGCCGGTATTCCAGATCACGCCGCCTAAGAGCCCGATCAGGTGCAAGCGCACGGTGCCCTTGACGAAGTAGTCGCGGTAGGTCACGGGCGTGCCGCTGAAGGGCCGCGCCATCACGATGCTGTTCCAGAGCAGATTCGATACCAGCATCCCGAAGCTGAACAGCACGATCGCCGTGTAAGGACTCAACTTGCCCGGCTCGAGGAGGTGTGTCGCGGGGTCGATCCTGCCCATCGACTGCGCGACGAAGCTATAGAACCAACCCATCAGCAAACCGGCGACCACCGAGAGCACGATGCCCTTCATCGGCGTTTTTTGGGTCCCCGTCGCGAGACGCCGGTAGGCGAGCGCATCGAGCACGATGGCGAGCATCACGCAGCCGACGCCCAACGCCAGCATCGGCACATTGCCTTCCGGCTTCACCACGTAAATCGTCACCACGCCGAGCACCAGCGCGAGACCGACCCCGACCGGAAACGCGACCGCCATGCCGGCGATGTCGATCGCCGCCACCAGCAGGATGTTCGACAGGTTGAAAATGACGCCGCCCAGGAACGCGGACCCCAGCCACTTCGGGTCCGCCTGCAGCAGGTCGGTCACGAAACCGCGTCCGAATTCGCCGCGGCTGCCGAGCGTGAACGCCAGCACGATCGAAAAGAGAAATACGCCGATCGCGTAGTCCCAATAGAACAGCTGGAAGCGCCATTCCTGGGTCGCGAGCTTCTGGGTGTTCGCCCACGAGCCCCAGCAGAGCATCGTCACGACGCACATCGCGACGGCCAGCGGATACGATTCGACGGTGAACATGGCGCTGCGAAGCCTGACACTACGCGGGGCTGCTAGCAATGCCTTGAGCCAATCCTCCCGGCGCGCCTCGGGGCGACGTTACCGCGTCGAGTTACGGCGCCGTGCTTTCATACCACGGTGTCTCGCTCAACAGCGTGCTCAACGCCTGGTTGCCCCAATCGTTCCAGCCCCACCAGATATAACCAATGCCCTGGGACGCCGCCCAGGTATAGCCGTTGGCATTTTTCTGTCCGTCCAAGGCGGCATCGAAGCCGTAGGTCTCGGTGACCGCGATCGGATAGCCGGCCGCGAGCACGGCGAGCGGCGGTGCGGTCCCCTTGGCGTATCCATACAGGTGCCAGGCGACCCCGAATTGCTTGAGCGGATCGGGATTGCCGCTGCCCGTGTACGTGCCGAGCCAGGTCTCGATCTCGCCGGCAAAGCCGATGGGCGAGGCGAGCACCACATTGGTCGCGCCTTCGCCACGGATGGTTTGCAACAAGGTGTTCATGCTCGCGACGTTCCACGTGATGTTGGTCGTGACGGTCGCGTTGCCGCTGACGTTGTTCTGGCTCAAGAACGGGGAGAAGTTGCCGCCGGTGAACAAGCGCGTCGCATCCGGCCCAGGACTGTAGGTATTGCCGTTCTGGATCACCCAGTTGCTGTAGACATTGGTGCCGTAGGGTTCGTTGAACAGCTCGAAGATGACCGCGGGATTGCCCTTGAACGCATCCGCGACCTGTTTCCAGAACGTCACCGAATGATCATTGTCGGCATAGGACGGCTGGCCGATCGGACACAACGGTTGCGCGCTCGCGTTGTTCGGCGCCCCCCAGTGCAGATCCAAAATCACATACAGGCCGGCGGCCGTGGCTGCGGCGACCGCCGATTTCACAGTCGACTGATACACCGAACTCGGGTCGGGCTTGTAGCCCCCGCCGCTCGCCGCCGTGTACAGGCTGGCCGACGCGCCGGATCCGGAGTCGTAGCAGGTATAGTTGAGCCACGAAGCTTCATTGAGCGGCAGCCGCACGGTGTTGAGCCCGGAGGAGTCGATATTGACCACCTTCGACCAGAAGGATGCGCCGGCCGAGCTGAATGACGGCCAGCGCGATTTGTAGCCGGTTTCGAGCCCGCTGATATTCGTGCCGACGATCTGCACCGGGTTGCCGGTCAGGGTGCTGACGAATTTATTTCCGCTCACCTTGATGCCGAACACACCGCTCGGCGATGAGGTCGAACTGCCGACGATCGACACCGTGACGGTGCTGACACTGCCGAGGGTCGCCCCGCCGGAGGGGCTCGACAAGGTGACGGTGAACGACTTGTTGCCCGAGAAGGGCGTCGTCGTGCTGATGGCGACGTTGAACGTCTGTGGCGACGCGTCGCCGTCCGCCCAGTCCAGCGTGCCGCTCGCGGCGGTGAAATCCGTGCCCGACACCGCCGTGCCGCCGGTCGTGGCGTAAGTCACGCTGACCGCACCGGCGGTACCGCCGCCGCGATCCACGGTCAAGGTGATCGTACCGGCGCTTTGCGCCACCGTGGCGGTCGCCGCGGGGAAACTCAAGATGCTGACACCCGATGCCGAGTCGCCGTTGATCGTCACGGTGGCGGTGCCGGGACTGACGATCGACGCATTGGAGCTGGGGCTCGACAATGCGACGGTAAAGACCTTGGTGCCCGAAAACGGTGTCGTGTTGCTGATCGGCACCGAGATGGTCTGCGGGGAGGAATCGTTGGCGGCCCACTGCACGGTACCCGTGGTGGCCGTATAGTCGGTACCGGCGACGGCAGTCCCGTCGGCGGTCGCATAGTTCACGCTGGCGGTGTCGCTGGTCGTGCCCGTCCGAGTGACCGTCAACGTCACGGTCCCGGCGTTCTGCGCAACGGAATACGCCGATGAGGCGAACGCCAGTGATTCGGATGTGCCGGCCGGAGTGCCGCCGCCCAAGTCGGTGTGCACTCCGCTGCAAGCCGCGAACAGCAGCGCAAGCGCCGCCGGTGCTGTAGCTCGAAGGGAGCGTGCGATGCGTGTAATCATTATGTTAATTCCCCGAGTCAACCTGTTCCGGCCCGTCGCGCGGTTCGCGGTTCTGATATAGATATAGCATTTAGCTGAATAGTTGCATGCACTCAATTGTCGTCAATCTGATACGTCGTCCTGCGCCGGCGGCGGCGGCGGCGGCACAACGGCGGCGGCACAACGGCGGCGACTCAGCGCCGGCGACTCAGCGGCCGCGGCGAGGCGTTCTTGACAAACCCAGGCGCGCCAATTACTTCTCGGTGCATTATCCTGCTTTGCGCGAGGCTCGAATGTGTAGAAGCATCAAGACACTCTTCAATTTTGAACCGCCGGTGACCGACGCGGAAATCCGCGCCGCGTCGATACAGTTTGTCCGCAAGATCAGCGGTTTCGCCAAGCCGTCAAAAGCCAACGAGCCGGCCTTCATGACCGCCGTTGGTGAGATCGAGACCGCATCGCGCGCCCTGCTCCTGTCGCTGCAGACCAATGCCCCGGTCAAGAGCCGTGAACAGGAAGCCGCCAAGGCCCAGCTTCGGACAGCGCGGAGATTCTCGTAGCCGACCCGCGCCGTGACGCTGCGGCGCCGACCGACATCCGGGTGGTGCTGTTCGATGTCGGCGGTGTGCTGGTGCACCTGAGCGGGGTCGACACCATGATCGAGTGGCTCGGCGGGACTCACACCGTGGAGCAAATGTGGCGCCGGTGGCTGCTGTCGGAACCGGTGCGGCAATTTGAAACCGGACGGATCGACGCGCACGCGTTCGCGATCGGCGTCACTCAGGAATTTGGTCTGACCGTCGAGCCGCAGCGATTTTTGGAATTGTTCACTCAGTGGCCGACCGGGCTGTATCCGGGCACTCTGGAAATGCTCGCGCGGATACCCGCTTCTTATCGACGCGCCCTGCTGTCGAACAGCAACTCGCTGCACTGGCCGCGGGTGCGTGATGACATGCAACTCGGCAGCCTGTTCGATGACCAGTTCGTGTCGCATCTCACCGGGCGGATCAAGCCCGACGCCGATGCGTTCGAGCACGTCGTGAGTTCGATCGGCTGCCTGCCGGCGCAGGTGCTGTTTCTCGATGACAACTCACTCAACGTGGATGCCGCGCGGCAGATCGGCATGCACGCCGTTCGCGTCTTGGGTCCCCTCGAAGCGCAACGCGCGCTGACCGACTTCGGTATCATTGATCCCTCATGACTCGAACCCTGGCGCCACTCCATTATCAAAATCGCGGCCGCTACTACGATCGCATCGTCCCCGCTTCCGCGCTGCCCACTCTGCCGCCGCCGCCCTATCGAGACGCGTATCCGGTCAAGCTGACCGACGGGGACTGGGCCTGGCTGCCGTTTCTGGCGCTGCCGCCGGATTTCACCACCGCCATCGCGTATTTATGCATCACCGAGAATTCCTTTGCGCTGGAGGACCGGCTGAGCGATGCGATGGCCGATCTGGCGCGGCCTTTGCGCGCCGAGATCGTGGTCGGCATGCCGACGCTCGGCATGGTCCTCGCGGCCTCGGTGGGTAAGAAACTCGGTCACGATTTCTATGTGCCCTTGAGCTATTCGCGCAAATTCTGGTTCGAGGACGAACTCTCCGTCCCGGTCAACTCCATCACCACTCCGGTGCAGCCGAAAACGGTGTACATCGATCCGCGGCTGCTCGAACGTCTCGACGGCAAACGCGTGTTGCTGGTCGAGGACGTCATCTCCACCGGCGGCACGGTGGCCGCGGAACTCGCGCTGATGAAAAAACTCGGCGCCCACGTGGTCGGAGTCGTCACCGCCATTCGCGAGACCCGCGTGTGGATCGACAAACTCGCAGGCATAGATCCCGCCTACCCTGCACTGGTCACCTCGCCGATCCGCTGTCCGCTGTTCCGCCAATCCGCCGATGGCTGGACGCCCGACTGGAGCACGATGCCTGATTGAAGGTTCCGATGCTGAAGGTCCCGATTGAGCGTATCAGGATCGCTGTACCAGAATATGACAAAGAGCGAAGCGACATAACTCACCCATGCGCCGTCGACCATCGACTGCACCTTCGCGCCGGAATTATTTTATTCACAGGCGCCAAAAAAAATCGCAGCGATCGCGACACTCTCGGCATTGACGTAAAGTTCCGTCGCATGTAACTTCAAAACAAATCGGTGCGCGCGCGTTTTGAAGGGATGATGTTGGAAGGGATCGCGCACGCCGAACAATAAACGCTCGCTGATCGCAACCACATTAGCGCCGTCGAGAGTCGAGACTGCCCGACGCAATCGGGCGATCCCGGCATCTTGAAGCGCACTTGAGAACTAGGGATACCCATTCATGACCATAGGTTTTTCTGCACGGCGTGCTGCCGTAGTGCTTTCTATTGCTTCGTGCTGGGGGGCACTCGCGCATGCGGGTACCGTCGCCAACGGCGCACCCGCGCTGATCGCGCACGCCACCGACTTAGGTTTGGTGAACCGCTCGAGTCCCATCGATGTCACCGTGTGGCTCAAACTGCGCTACGGCGCCGCACTCGACGAGACGCTCTCCGCGCAACACTCGGGCAGCGCGTCTTACCTCACTGATGAGCAGATTCAAGCGCGCTTTGCGCCCGCGCAGACGGATGTCGCCGCGATCAGCGGCTTCCTCAAGTCGAAGGGCCTCACCGTCACCGACGTGGGCCCGCATAACCTCTTTGTCCGCGCCTCAGGCACGGCGGCCATCGTGCAATCGGCCTTCCGCGTCGAACTGCATAAGTACAATTTCAAGGGCTCGACGTTTCGCGCCAGCAAGATCGGCCCGACGCTGCCCGACGCCATCGCGCCACTGGTTGCCTCGGTCGGCGGCCTGACCGACCTCGGCGTGAAGCCGAACGTCATCCGCGCCGGTTCCCCCGCGAATATCGGTGCGAAGCCGAACGTCGTAAAGCCGTCCGACGGCGAAGGCATGAAGGCGAAACCGATTCCGCTCAAGAGCGCGGGCGCGGACGGATTGATCTTTGCCGCCCAGTGCTTCTACCCGCCGACGACTCTGTCGTTCAGCGGTGACGGCGCGACGGCCTTTTACTCCGGCACCGTCTACGGCGCGAACATCAACAATACGGCGGCGGGAACGGTGGCTCCCTGCGCCTACCAGCCGAGCGATCTGCAGACCGCCTACAACTTGACGCCTCTCTATAAGGTCGGCCTGGACGGTTCGGGCGAAACGATCGCGATTGTCGATGCCTACGGATCAACCACGATCGCCAATGACGTGGCCGTCTTCTCGCAGGTGATGGGCCTGCCGCCGGCCAAACTGACGATCATCGGCAAGCCGACCGAATCCGGCTATTCGGGCGATGCGAATTCCGGCTGGGCGGACGAAACCACCCTCGACGTGGAATGGGTCCACGCGGTTGCGCCGGGCGCCCGGATTGTCTTGGTGGTTGCACCCTCGAGTTCGTTCGACGACCTGTTCGATGCCATCGCCAAGGCCGCGACCATTCCGGGCGTGGTCTCCATCTCCAACAGCTGGTCGGGCAATGAGTCGGGAACCGACGTTCCCTTGCGCGTCGCCGGGGATCAAGTGCTCAAGCTGGCGGGCGCGAGAGGAATCGCGGTCAACTTTGCCACCGGCGACGAAGGCAACGAGACCTACGACTTGGGTTACGTCGATGTGAACTACCCGGCGAGCTCGCCCTATGCCACCGGCGTCGGCGGCGTCAGCGTAGCGCTCAACAGCAACAAGCAGATCGAGTTCCAGACCAGCTGGGGCAACAACATCACCGAGTTGTTCGATACGATCGCCCTCGGCAGCCCGCCGATCGATCCGCCGCTCAACGAGGGATTCCTCTATGGCGGCGGCGGCGGAACCAGCAATGTCTATCCCCTGCCCTTCTTCCAGCACAGCTTGGGCGGCGTCCGCCGGCTGGTGCCCGACATCTCCTGGGTTGCCGACCCGTACACCGGAGTCGAGATCATCGAGACCGAAGATGCCGCCGGCGACCAATATGTCGAAGCCATCGGCGGCACGAGTCTCGCCACACCGATGTTCTCCGCGCTCTGGGGCATCGCCGCCCAACGCGCCGGCCACCCCTTGGGCCAGGCGGCGCCCTATCTCTATGAATTGCCGTACGGCGCGATCTTCGACATCGCCGCGACGCCGACTTCACCGGACAATGTCAGCGGCGTGCTCATCGATTCGAGCGGCAAGCAAATCCAGACCTCGTGGGATTTGGCGCTGCCGCTCCAAGGTCAGCAGACCTTCTTCAGCGCGCTCTACAACAGCCCTTATTCCACGCGGTGGTTCGTGCTGACCTTCGGCACTGATTCCACGCTGCAGGCGGGTCCGGGCTGGGACCCGGCAACGGGAGTGGGCACACCCAACGGCTGGAACTTCGTGCAGGCGTTTGGCCATCACTAACTGACGCCTTTTCTTGAGGAGCTAACGTCCGCGCACCGATTGTCGGCATCGGTGTTGACCGAATTCCATCCGCCGATTAAAGTATACAGTGTATACTTATGAATCGATCTACGGATGCCTCTCCGGCAAGCATCAGCACAGCCGCGTCAATCCTCGTGGCTGCGCGAGAGATCCTCAATCGAGAAGGCCATGCTGCAGTCACGATGCGCCCCGTCGCGGAACGGGTCGGCATCACTCCCATGGCCATCTATCGCCACTATGCGGACCGGGCCAGCTTGTTGAATGCGCTTGCCGACGAGGGTTTCCAAGATCTGGCGACGCGACTGCAGACACTCCAACTCAAAGGCGCCGTGGAGGACCGGCTAATTCAGGTAGGGACCGTATTTCTGAATGCCGCGCTGCAATTCCCCAATCTCTACCAGCTCATGTTTCTCGTGCCTCGTGAGGGGGCGCGGGTTTATCCCCGGGACTTCGAGGCCGGACGCTCGCCGACGTTCAATCCGACCGTAGGCATTCTCAAAGACGCGATGCGGGCGGGCGAATTGCGACCCGACAATCCGATCGAGATTGCCTTCGAACTCAGCGCGCTGTCCCATGGACTCATTGCCATGTATCTGGGACGCCGCGTAGTCCAAAACGAGAAGCAATTCCGAATCCTTCACCGGCGTTCCTTCACGAGGTACCTCAATGGCCTTCGTCCATAGACGCCCGTGGCTCGCCGCGATCCTTGCCGTCTCGAGCACGGCGGCACTGCTGCTCGCCGGAAATGGCATGACCCCCGTATGGCCATTGATGTGGATCGCATTTGTCCCCGTTTTGCTGGTGTCCGCAGAGACCTCATCGTGGCGCGTCGCGGCCGGAGTCGCAGCGCTCTCCATGCTTCTCGGCAGCCTAAATATCCTGTACTACCTCCACGTCGTGCTGCAGGCACCGGTGACGGCCTGGCTGGTTCCGGCCTCCGTCGCCGCGCTGCTGTTCGCCGCGGGGGTCCTTCTGTTCCGTTCGCTCCTCCATCGTGGAGCAGTCTTCAGCGCCGTGGTTGCGCTGCCCGCTTTCTGGACGGTCTGCGAGTATCTCGCGAGCTTTGTGCCGGCGAACGGCACAGCCGGCAGCCTGGCCTATACCCAAGAGAGCTGTCTGCCCATCCTGCAAGTCGCTTGTCTTACCGGCCCTTGGGGCATCACTTTCCTGCTGTTGCTGTTTCCGTCGGCAGTCGCCGGCGGATGGTATCTCAGGCGCACCAGGGACTTGCAGGCAGTGCGTGTCGTGGGATCCGCGTTGGCAGTGATAGCCGGGGCCGTTCTGTTTGGTGCAATTCGGCTGGCAGCGCCGCACGCGCAGCAGAGCATTAAGGTGGGATTGCTGGATACGGACACGGTGTTCTTCGCGGACACCGCCCCCGAGATGCGGGAGCTCATCAAACGTTACGCCGAGGGGGCTGAGGCTCTTGCTCGCCAAGGCGCGAAGATCGTTGTGATGCCTGAGAAGATAGGGCTGCTGCTCGACCGGGACACGATGACCGTGAACCCCATTTTGCAGTCTGTGGCCGACCGCACCGGCGCGACTCTCGTGATTGGCGTGTTGCATGTGGCCTCTGGAGATTCTTTCAACGAGGCACGAATTTATACGCCGGATCAGCCCATCGCCACGTACCACAAGCAGCACATGCTGCCGCTGTTTGAATCGAAGTTGAAACCGGGGAACTCGCTTGCGCTGCTATCGAATCCGGCTGCCTCGATCGGTGTTGCGATCTGTAAGGACATGGACTTCATCCACCCGGCGCTCGACTATGGACGCGTGGGCATTGCCCTGTTGCTCGACCCAGCCTGGGACTTCGACGCAGATCGTACCTGGCACGGGCACATCGCCATCATGCGCGGCGTCGAGGGTGGATATGCGGTCGCCCACGCAGCCAAGCATGGATTGCTCACCGTGACGGACGATCGAGGCCGCATCCTTGGCGAGGTAAGGACCAACACAGGACCGTTCGCGTCGCTGTCGGTGGACGTGCCGTTGCGCCACGATCAGACGGCCTTTGATCGATTGGGCGCGTGGTTCCCGGGGCTGGCAGTGCTGCTCCTCATCTATGCAACCGCACGATTGTTGGGTGAAAGCAGCAATCCGCGCATCATTAAGGTGTTCTCGCCCCTCAATCGCCGACGCCAAACGACACCACTCCGAGCCGTTCGACGCTGAGCTTCACATATTGGCCCGGCGCCAACGCTTCGGCGGCGGTGGCGCCGCCCGCCATCACGATATCGCCGGCAACGAGTTGCTCACCTCGTTCCGCGGTCAAGCGCGCCGCCGCGACCAATGAAAACACAGGGTGGCCGAGGATGGCGGCCGTCGATCCGATCTGGCGCGCCGCGCCGTCGATCTCCATCAGCATACCGAGGTTGCCGAGATCGATCCCCGGATCCGCCCAAGGTCCGATGACGAGGCCTGACGAAGAAGAATTATCCGCGACTACATCGGTGAGCGAGAACTTGAAGTTCTGGTAGCGGCTATCGATGATTTCGAGCGCCGGCGCGACCGCCGCGACCGCCGACATCGCCGTCATGGGATCTATTCTGCCGGAGAGCGGCGCCTTCAACAGAAACGCGACTTCCGGCTCGACGCGCGGATGAACGAAGCGGCCGATTGAAACGGCGACGCCCGCCTCGATGAGCATTCGATCGGTCAATCGGCCGAAGATCATATCGCTCACGCCCATTTGTGCCATTTTGGCGCGGCTGGTGAAGCCCATTTTGATGCCGATTCTGCGCTCGCCCCGGCGGTAGCGGCGCGCCAGTGACAAGGCCTGAATCTCATACGCATGATCGAGCGTGAGCGCGCCCTCGAGTTGCGGCACCGCCTTCGCCGCGACCGCCGCGTCGTCGAGGCGCGCCGCGATGGCGTCCAGATCGTGCCCGTCGCTCGTTACGTTCTGCATACTCAAACCGCCGGCCGCGCGAATGCGGCTCTGACCGACCCCAAACCATTGATCCGCAGGTCGAACACATCACCTCCCTTCGCCGCCACCATGGGACCCAAGGCGCCCGAGAGCACGATGTCCCCGGCGTGCAACGCGCGCCCGACCGACGCCATCTTGCGTGCCAGCCACAAGGTGGCGTTCAACGGATTGCCGAGGCAGGCCGCCCCCGCGCCGAGTGACACCTGTTCTCCGTGCCGCTCCATCACCATGCCGCACAGTCTCGTATCGAAATCGCGCAGCCGATGCGGCTCGTTGCCGAGCACATAGCGTCCGGATGAGGCGTTATCCGCGACCGTGTCGGTGATCCTGATATCCCAGCGCTCGATGCGGCTGCCGACGATTTCGATGGCGGCCACGGCGTACTCCACCGCGCCGATGATGTCCGCCATCGTCATTTGCGGATCGAGCAGGTCCCGTCCGATGCAAAACGCCACTTCCCCTTCGACGCGCGGCTGCAGCAGCGCGTCCGGCGCCACCTCCTCGCCATCGGCGACCGCCATATCCGCGAACAGCATGCCGTAGTCCGGCTCACCGACGCCGAGCTGCTTTTGCACACTCTTCGCCGTCAAGCCAATCTTGCGCCCGACCAGGCGCCGCCCGTCGGCGAGCCACCGCTCCGTGTTGTGATCCTGCACGGCGTACGCGGCCGCGACATTGGCATCGCCGATCAGCGTGCGCACCGGCGCGCAGGGCGTGGCGCTCGCATACGCATCGCGGATGCGCGTCGCGGCGGCGGCGATCGTGGTCGCATCGACCGTGTTTCCAGCCTCGAGAGATCGATCGGGTTGTCGGGTCACGGGCTGTCCTCTTGGAAGTACTTGAGCGGCGCATACGCGATCGCACGCACCATCAAGCGCTGATGCGGGTGCGGCAGCTCATTCACGCCGACGGTGGTGCGGGTCGGTCCGTCGAATCCGAAGAACTCCGCATAGGCATCATTGAAGCCTTCGTAGTCATTCATGTCGGTCAGATACGCCTGCACGTCGATCAGGCTGTCCAAACGGGCGCCGACGCCGGTCAGCATATCGCGAATGTTTTCGAAGGCGGCGCGGGTTTGCCTGCGGATGTCGACCACGATGCTGCCGTCCGCCTCCACCCGCACGCCTTCGAAGCTGTCGTCCGGCCGGCGCGCGCTCGTGCCTGACACGAAAATGAAATCGTCGACCCGCTTCAAGTGCGGGAACGCCCCGCGCGGCCGCGCCTTTTGCGGGAACACGCGGCTCTCCGTGAACATCGCGTGTTCCAGGCGCTCCGCGCGACCCAGCAGGCCCAAACGGACTTTCTCCAGCAGCGCATCGTCGAGCCGCGAGACGGGCGCCGACAGCGCGATGGCGGCGACGGCCTGCCCGCGTCCATTCTTGATCGGCAGCGCGATCGAGCGCAATCCCTCCTCCCACTCCTCGTCGTCGACCGCATAGCCGCGCGCGCCGACCGCGCGCAATTCGCGGCCAAGGTCGGCGCGATCGGTGATGGTCCGGTCGGTGAATTTCGTGAGCTCGATATGGTCCAAGAAGCGCTCGCGCACCGCCGGATCGAGCGCCGCCAGCAATACCTTTCCCACGGCGCTGCAATACAGCGGCACGGTATCGCCCGCGGCATGATCGATCACCAACGACCGATCCGGCAACGCCCGGGCCACGTTGATGGCCACGCTGCCGTTGCGTACCGCGCAGTGCGCGACCTCGCGAAATTCGGCGGCCAGCGCGTTCAGATGCGATTGCACCTGGTCGATCAGCACCTTGTTGCTGTCCACCCGGTCGCCTAAGTTCGCGAGCATGAGTCCCAACTGAAAGCGCCCCTGCGCACTGCGGGACACCACACCGATTTCCTCGAGTGTGACGAGGAAGCGATGCACCGTCGGCAGGTTGGTGCCGAGCGATTGGGCGACGTCGGTGGCCGTCATCGCTCCCTTCCCTGAGCCCAGCACATTCAGAATCTGAAAGGCCTTGGCTACTGAGGCATTCTTGGGTGTGCGCAGAGGGCCGGCCATGCTGTTCGCAATTCTCTAAGAGTCTGTCTGACTGATGCGCGCCGCCACGCTTTTCAGATTTCCGGGCTCAGCAGCCTCGGAAGGTTGGGCGGCGCGGATGTGCGCGCAGCGGCAACGCGGTGCTTGTGCGCGGTAACCTGCATCTCGATCAACAGGTGCGGGTGCGGCAGCTGGTGCACCGCCACGGTGGTGCGCGTCGGTCCGTCATACGAGAAATACTCCCCGTAGACTTCGTTGTACCCGGCAAAATCGGTCATGCTGACCAGGTAGGTGTTGACGCTGACCAGATCGTTGAGGTCGCAGCCGACGC